>JAANMU010000702.1_pt1 | contig 37566 bp, 35 predicted proteins | sample 7279701 | NCBI WGS metagenome assembly JAANMU01 (sample SAMN14094539, study PRJNA606508) | bioreactor metagenome | isolation source: A lab-scale SPAN reactor treating ammonium-rich wastewater day 57 | place: Ireland: Galway | collected 2017-03-13
CGCCAGGCATGGCGCGAAGCGACAGGCGTGGCGCACCAACGCCAGCCTGAAGCAAGGAACCTGTCTTTAGTAGACGCGGGCGTTGAACGATTCGGAGTTCCGAGCGTCGCGGGACGGGATAAGCCCCTCCCGTGTGAACCGCCATATAGAGGCCCCTGGCTACCCTATCCCAGGGCTACTCGCTGGGAAGCTCCAGCACTTCGCGCATGACCTTCATCCGGTCGATCAAGCTGGTGCGCTCGCGGAACTGCTCGGCCAGGGCGGTCAGGGCTCGCGGGTCGCAGCTGCGAAGCTTCTCCCGCAGGCTGACCAGCCGGGCAAATACGAAGTTGACCTCGGACTGCATGGAATCTAGTGTCTCGCGTGCCTCGACCGAGCTGGCCAGAGCGTGCAGCCGTTCGCGGGTCATCTCCTCGACATCTTCCTCGCGCTGACGAAGCTTGTCGCGTAGATTCTCGTTGCGCTCCTGCTGGGTTCGCAATTGCTCGCGCAGGCTCCGCTCCGAGTCGGAGGTTTGCCAGCCCTTCTGGATAGCCTCCTGCATCTCGGCCCGGGTGATGGCCAGCTGGGTCTCCAACTCGGCCCGCTGGGTGTCGAGTCGGTCGAGCAGCTCCTGCATGCGGTTGAGTTGCTCCTCACGCTCTGCCAGCTGTTGCTGCAACTCGGCGTTCTGGCCGATTGCCGCCAACCTTGCCTGCTCCACCTCCTGACTCTTGAGCAGAGCCTCGCCCTTCTCCTGAGTCACCGTTCCCCGGAGCTTGAGAACCTCGGCCTCGAGCCGCTCCCCCTGAGCGTAGGCGTCCAGCAGCTTCGTCCGAATGCCTGAAAGCTCGCTCTCGAGGTGGGAGACTTTCTGGCGCGCCCTGAGTAGCTCGGCCGCCGATTCGTCGCCCCCGAGCTTCTTCAGGTCTTCGTTGAGGGCCGACTCCAGCTCGTTGGCCAGAGACTCGGCTGCCTTGGCTCGCGAGCGCTCTTCGGCCAGGTCGGCCTCCAGCTGACGAACCCGCTTGATCAATGCCTCCGGGTCTTGCACCGAGTCGACCAGCTTCTGCAGGCCGTCCACCAGCTTGCGAGTCTTCTCCAGCTCTTCCCGAGCCTGACGCAGCTGCTTCTCCTGCTCGGGGTCGAACTTGGGGCGCTTTTCGATCTCGGCGAGCTGATCGGTGAGCTGGGCCACGAGTTTTTTTTGAGTGGCCGCCTCGGCTCCCTGAGTTCGGCTCTCCTGCTCGAGGTCGTTATAGGCCGCCTCGAGCGCCGCCCGGTCTTGCTCGAGCTCGCCGTACATGGCTTCCTTCTCGTCCAGCTCGATCCGGAGGGTTTCCAGCGCCGCTTTCAGGCCCGCGACCTCTTCCTCCAGGCTGGCGCGGGCCGCCTTCTCTTGCTCGGCCTGGGCGCTGAGCTTCTCGCGCTGGGCCCTGACCTCGTCGATCTGGGCTCGGAGTTTCTCGGTCTCGGAGCTGACCTCGTCCAGCCGGGCCTGCAGCTTCTGGTGCTCGGTCGCGGCCTCATTCAGGCTGGATTGAAGCTTGTCGCGCTCGGTCAGGCCCAGGTCGAGCTTGCCCTGCATCTCCTGGCGCAGCTGCTGGTGCTCGGCCTGGCTCTGGTCGAGCTTGCCTTGCATCTCCTGACGCAGCTGCTCGAGCTCGCCGACGGCCGTGCTGGTCTGCTCCAGTCGGGCCAGATCTTCATTGCGCACGAGAGCGATCTCGCGGTGGGCCTGACGCTCGGCCTCAAGAGCCGCTTCCAGGTCGACAGAGCGCTGCTCGAGCTGGGCCAGGCGCTCGATTGCGAAAGCCAGCCGGGCCTCGCGCTCCTTGAGGTCGGTCTGCCGCTGGGCCAGCTCGTGCTGCAGGTGGCGCAGCTGAGATTCCCCCCGGGTGATCACGCCCTCCAGCTCGCTGGTTCGCTGGCGGGTCTCGGCCAGGGCGCTGGAGGCCGAGCTGGACGACTTTTCCAGGGTCACCGACAGCTGGCGCATCTCGCCAAGCTCGCGGTCGGCATCGGCCAGCAGGTTGCCCAGCTCGCGCGCCCGCTCTGACTGGGAAAAGGCGGCCTGCTGCAACTTCTCGCTCTGAGCCAGGCGACGCTCGAGCTCGCTGACACTGGTCTTGGAGCGGGCCAGCTCGGCTTCCAGGGCGGCCAGGCGGCGCTGCATCTCCTCGCGCTCGTTGCGTAGCTTGAAAGCTTCGCCTTTCAGGCCCTCCAGCTCGGTTTTGAGACGGGTAGGCTCTTCCAGGGCGCTGGCCAGCTCGGCCTCCAGCCGTCCGGTGCGGGCCACGGCCCCCTCCAGCCTGACGGTCAGCTTGCCTTCCTGGGCTCGGGCCTCGGAGAGCCGGGCGGCCAGCCGATTGACCTCCTCGCGCGCCTCCTGGCCCATCGCCTCCAGGGACGCAGGGGGCAGGGCCTCGTCTTGCAGGCGGCGCTCTTCCTCAAGCTCCTCGATGCGCCGTTGGCGTGCCTCCAACTCGCCGCTGAGCACCTGCTCAGCCTGCCTGGCGTGCTCGAGGTCTTTCTCCAGCTTGCTGAGCTGCGCCAGTCGGGCCCTGGCCTGCTCGAGCTCGTCCTGGCCCTGCAGTTTCTCGAGCTGGGCTTTGAGGCTCTTGCTCTCCTTCTCCCGTCTGGCCAGGCGTTCTTTCAGCTCGGCCAGCTCCTTGCGGCTGGCTTCCAGCTCCTGCTGGCGCTGGTCGAGCTCGGCTTTCAGCTCCTCGGAGCCGCCCCCTCCGGCCTCGAGCTTGGCCTGCAGGGCTTTGAGCTTCTTGGCCCGGGACTTGAGCTGCTCGTTCAGCTCCTTGTTTTGTTGCTCGAGCTTGAGGTTCTGCTCATCGAGCTCGTCGAGCTGATCCTCGAGATCATCAATCTTGTCCTGGCTGGCCTCGAGCTTGTCCTCCAGCTCCTCTACGCGCTCATTGGCGCTGGCCAGGGCCTTCTTGAGGCGAGCTTCGAGCTCACCTGTTTTGACGACAGGCGCGGCCGTGCCCTTCTTATCGGCCACCAACCCCCCGAAAATCGTCGACCGGTCGTGCAAGCATGGACTTGAGAATCACACAATCCTGGCGTAAATTTATTCAAAGATTCGACCCTGGACCTCCCGGTCCTTTTTGGTCCTTCGAGGATTCCCAAGCACCGCGCGAGAAGGCCGGCTCGGCATGTCTTTGATGCAATCTTGGAGCCTGTCCAATGGGAGAATGGTGGCCATGCGACCGGCCGTTTTGGCCGATCAAGAGGCCGTGCGCGGCCTTTACTTCGCCACCTATGGCGACCGATACGGACTGCCCGAGGTGGCAGACCCCGAGGAGACGCGGCGGGCCCTGACCAGTGATCAGGTGATCTGGCTGCTGGCCGAGCACGAACAAACCGTGGTGGCCTCGCTGATCATCGCCATCGTGCCCGAGCACCGTCTGGCCAAGAGCTTTGGCGGCATCGTGCATCCCGACTACCGGGGCCAGAAAATCATGGAGCACATGCTCCGCCAGGCCCTCGAGCACCTGATGGTGGAGGGCGGCCCTTTCGACATGATTTACGCCGTGGTGCGCACCTTCATCTCGCTCGAGTTCCACAACGACCTCAAGAAGCTGGGCTTCGTGGACGTGGGCATCTTCCCCAACGTGCGCAAGGTGCAGCGCTACGAGACCCACGGCCTCAAGGTCTGCCTGGGCAAGGAGGCCCTGCGGGCGCGAAGGCGCACGCCCCGGCTGATCCCCCAGGCTCACACCTTGTATGAGATCGTGCGCAGCCGGCTCGACATCGAGCCCGCGCGGGTCGTTCCGGTGCGGCTTCCCACCGCCCCTCCCGGGCGCATCGAGCTGTCGGTGCGAAACGACGCCAGCGACCTGGAGAAGATCCAGTTCCTGCTCAAGACCACCCGCAATATGGTCTACGACTTCTTCCCCCTCCACCTGCCGAATTTGATCCTGGCCGACAGCACCAGCAAGCTGCGCGCCTTCCTCAACTTCCAGCCCAGAGACGGGCACGCCACCCTGGTAGGGCTGACCACGGGCGAGGCCAACCGGGTGCAGGTGCTCAACGCGGTGGGCGATCAGTGCGAGGCCATGGGCGTGGTTTACCTCGAGCTACTTGTCAGCGCCTACGAGCCCGAGCTGCAGGCTCAGGCCTATCAGGCCGGATTTCTGCCCTGTGCCTACTTTCCCGCCGCCCTGCTCAACCGCAAAGGCGAGCGGGAAGACTTCCTGGTCACCTCCAAGACCTTCGTTCCCCTCCACTTCCGGGGTCTGCGTCTGACCGAGGACTCCAAGCCCTTCCTGCTCGAGTTCTTCAAGCTTTATACCTCAAGCCTATGGGAGGAGCTGATGGATGCCTGAGCGCGACCTCGAGCGCGCCGAGGCGCTGCGAAAGAGGCTCAAGGGAGCCACCGCCACCCTGATCGGCGGGCGAGCCGCGTTCACCCTGCACCCGGGCGCCGAGCGCATGTTCCTGAGGGCCATGCGCGAGGCCTTCGCCCATCATTTCCTGCACTGCCCTCTCTACCGCGAGCACTGCCGCAGGCAGGGGTTCGTTCCCTCGCAGCTGCGCCGCCACGAGGACCTGCCCCGTATCCCCTCTCTCTTCGTCAGCGTGCTCAAGGAGTATCCGCTGCTCACCGGACCGCAGGAGGCCGTCAAGCTGACCCTCACCTCGAGCGGCACCGGGGGGCGCAAGAGCTCGATCCCGCTTGACGGCATCTCGCTGCGGCGTATCCGCAAGATCGTGGCCCACGTCTACGGCTCCCTGGGCATGCGCAATCATCGCCGCACCAACTACCTGTGCTTCACCTACGACCCGGCCGTGGCCAGCGATCTGGGCACCGCCTTCTCGGACCAGCTGCTGACCTCGCTGACCCGGGTGCAGCAGGTGCACTACGCCATTCGGCCTGGCGACGGGGGCTGGCAGCTCGACCGGGACAGCTGTCTGGAGGCGCTGGAGCGCTTTCAGCGCACCCGCTATCCTTTGCGCATCCTGGGATTCCCGGCTCACACCTGGGAAGTTCTGCAAGAGTGCGTGTGGCGCCGCGGCGCCAACTTCAACTTCGGGCCCTTGAGCTACGTGCTCACCGGTGGGGGCTGGAAGACGCTTCAAGATCGCGAGATCCCCCGCGACGAGTTTCGCGCCCGGGTATCCGAGTGGCTGGGGATCCCGCCCCAGAACGTCCGCGACCTTTACGGCATGGTCGAGCACGGGGTGCCCTATACCGAGTGCGAGGAGGGCGAGAAGCACATCCCTCGCTATTCTCGCGTCTATGTGCGCCAACCGCGCACCCTCGAGTTGCTCGAGCCCGGCCAGGAGGGCCTGCTACAATTTCTCACGCCCTATCTGCACTCGTTTCCGGCCATCTCGCTCTTGACCACCGACCTGGGCCGGGTCGAGCCCCAGTGCGCCTGCGGGCGCCGCTCGCCCATCCTGCGCCTCTCGGGGCGCGGAGGAGTCAACAAGCACAAAGGCTGCGCCATCACGGCCCTGGAAGTGCTGGCGTGAGCCACTACCTGTTCGGTGAGACCCTGCGAGAGCCGGATCGACTCGGGGCCGAGACTCTGTCCGAGGTGATCGATCGGGCACGCACCGCCCAGGAGCGACTGGCCGAAGTTCCCATGCTGGAGATCGTCGAGCTGCTCGACCGGCTCAGCCGTCTCTGGGCCCGCCCCCGCTTCGAGGGCAGAAGGCTGGCCATGGAGCACCTGCCCGGCCTGGTTGGCTTCTCTCCCCAGATGGTGGAGCAGGGCCTGGAGACGCTTGTACAGCTTCTGGCTCGGCCCAACCTGCTGGCCAAGCTGCGTTACGAGCTGGGCCAACCTGAAGCGCTGGACCGCTGGATGTGGCGCCCGGGTTACCAGGGCTATGTGCGGGCCGCCCCCCTGGGCGTGGTGGTGCACATCTCACCCGGCAACGTCTTTCTGGGCGCGGTCGACTCCCTGGTGCACGGCCTTCTGACCAAGAACGCCAACATCCTGAAGGCCGCCTCGGTGGATCCGTTCTTCCCCCTGCTCTTCGCCCGCAGCCTGAAGCAGCTGGATGCCTCGGGCCAGGTAGCCGGGTCGTTTGCGGTGGTTTCCTTCGACGGTCACGACCCGGCTCTCCAGAAGGTCGTCAAGGAAAAGGCCGACGGATTGCTGGTGTGGGGCGGGGCGAAGGCTCTGGAGGCCTGGAGCGGCGGCCTCGCCCCGGGCCTTCGCCTGGTGGGCTACGGCCCACGCCTGTCGCTGGCGCTGGTCACCTTCGCCTACCTCGAGAGGGTAGGGGTGGAGGAGGCCGCCAAACGCCTGGCCCGCGACGTGGTGATGTGGGAGCAGCGTGCCTGCGGCTCGCCCCAATCGCTCTTCCTGCAGCTGCCCGACCCTGGCCCTCAGGAGGATCTGGTGCAGAGCTTCCTGGCGGCGCTGGGCCGCCACCTGGATGCCCTGGCGCAGGAGTTCCCCCAGCCCGAGCTGAGCCGCGACGAGGAGATCGAGCTGCTCAAAGAGCGCGAGATCGCCTCCTTCGGGCAACTGGTGGGGGATTCGTTCGAGCGCCACGGGGCCACCTGGAGCCTGCTCTGGCGCAACAGCCTGGACCGGTTGGGCTCGCCCCTCAACCGCTGCCTGAGCATCCATCCCTTCACTCGCCTGGCCGAGGTCGCCGAAGCCCTGCGTCCTTACAAGGCGGTGCTGCAGAGCCTGGGCGTGGGCGCCCTGAGCGTGGAGCTGCGCGAGGTAGCCAACCGCCTCGCTCCGCTGGGGGTGACCCGCTTCACCGAGCTGGGCCGAATGCACACCGGCAAGATGGGATCGCCCCACGACGGCACCTTCCAATTGGCCCAGCTGCTGCGCTGGTGCAGCATCGAGTCGGCACCCGAGCGCTTCGACGTGGGCCGCCGCCTGGACCCCACCCCGGCCCGGTCCGAAAAGAGCGAGCGCCTGCTGAACCTGCTCGAGTATGCCCGCGACCGCTCGCCCTTTTACCACGAGCGCCTCAAGGAGATCGAGCTGGATCAGCCCGGGGCGCTGCTCGAGATCCCGCTCCTGACCGGGGCCGAGATTCGCGCCAACACGCCCCCGGTGGGCCAGGGATTGCTGACCGGGCCCTTCGAGGGGGCCTACGTCTTCGCCAGCGGTGGCTCCACCGGGGCTCCCAAGTTCTCGCTTTACACCTACGAGGAATGGAACGAGGTGACCGACATCCTGGCCTCGGTCTACGAGGTGGCCGGCCTGTCGAGCTCAGACGTGGTGGCCAATTTGTTCATGGCCGGCAACCTGTGGACCTCGTTTCTGGCCGCCAGCGAGGCGCTGGGCAAGATCGGCGGGGTGACCTTGCCCATCGCGGGCAACGCCGAGCTGCCGCTGGTGATGCGCTATCTGGAGATGTTCCGCCCCACCGCCATGGTGGGCCTGCCTTCGGTGCTGATTCAGATCGCCGAGACGGCCGAGCGCCAGGGGCTGCAGCTCAAGATTCCCCGCATTCTCTATGGCGGAGAGCATCTCTACCGCGAGGCGCGCGAATACCTGGGCAGGGTGCTCGGGGCCGAGACGGTGCTCTCGGCCGGCTACGCCTCGGTGGACGGCGGCCCTATCGGCTACCAGTGCCCCCACCTCACCGGCGGAGTGCACCACCTGCTCTACCACTACCAGTATCTCGAGCTGCTCGACCCGGCCTCGGGCCGTCCGGTCGAGCCGGGGGAGGTCGGCGAGGTGGTGATCACCTGCCTCAACCGCCGGCTGCTCCCCCTGATTCGCTACCGCACCGGCGACATGGCCCGCCAGGTCGAGCACGAATGCGCCTGCGGCCGACGCACCCCGCTCTTCGAGCTGAAGGGCCGGGCCGACGACGTGGTGCGGGTGGGCACCGTGAGCGTCTATCCCGAGGACGTGGCCGCCGCTTTGGACGCGGTCAGCGGGCTGAGCCACCTGTTCCAGCTGGTGGCCACCCGCGAGGGCGCGGCTGACAGCCTGACGGTGAAGGTGGAGAGCGCTGCCGGCAGCTCCGAGCTGGCCTCCAGGGCGCGCGAGAGCTTGCTCTCTCGCTCAGGAGAGCTGGAGGAGGCCCTGCGCGAGGGCTGGCTTCGCCGCCTGGAGGTGGAGCTGGTGCCCCCCGGCGAGCTGCCCCGCATTCCACGCACCGGAAAGATCCGGCGGGTGGTGGACCAGCGGACGTGAGCGGCTTCAGGTTGCCGCTGGGGGACGAGGAATTCGGCCACGCAGCCCGAGCGGGGCTGGGTCGAGCAGCGATGCATCTCTTCAGGTACGGCCCGCAGGGCGTGCTGGAGCAGCTGCTCGATGTCTGCCGGTGCCATCCGGCCTATGACCCGCAGTGCGAGTGGGACCGCACCGACTGGGTGCTGGGGCTGGTGCGTCTGGCACGGGTCGAGCCTCAAGCTCGAGAGGCGGTCGGTGAGACGCTGCGCGCCGGCACCCACCACTGGGATATTCGCCACGCTGCCGAGCTGGCCGCCGCCCTGGGGGAACGGGAGGCGCTCTACGCGGCCCTGGAGCGTCAGGCGGTGGAGGACTGGGTCGTGGGGGAGCTGATCGTGCGGTTGGACGGGTTGGAGGGAGCGCGCCGCGTGCTGGCGATAGCCCGCGAGCCCCTCGACCCGACCCTGGCCGAGGCCCTCGAGGAAGTAGGAGCTCTGGTCGACCGGCCCGTCGCCGACTCGAGCATCAATGCGCTCGGGATGGTTCCTATCTTGAACCGGCTTACCAGAGATCCGAACGCTTACGCCGAGCTCACCTTCGAGCAAGCGCGGGCCGGTCGCTGCCTCATCTCCTGGGGCGCCGGGGCCCCCAGGGAGGCGCTGATGCTTTGTCTGGAAGCGCTGGTGCGCACCTCCGACCCCGAATTGGCGACCGAGCTCCTCTCGGCGTTTGCCAGGCGGGCACTGCCCGAGTTCGACCGGCGCTTGCTGGTCTTCCTGGATGGCTCGGAGCCGCTGCTGCGCCGCAGGACCGCCACGGCCTTGAGCAATACGCCTCATCCCCTGATCCGGGAAGCGGTGCTGGAGCGACTTGCCCGGGATGGGCTCTCCTCGCATCTTCTGGTGGCCCTAAGCTCCAACGTCGAGGCTGGCGATGCCGCGCTCTTCAGCTCGCAGTTGCCGCGGGAACCCGACCACGACCTGGTGAGCGGTGTGGTCGACATGTATGCCAGGAGCCCCCCGCCGGATGCGGTCGAGCCGCTTCTCTGGGCTTATGAGCGCTCGCCCTGCTCGAACTGCCGAGGTGAGGCGGTGAAGATTCTGGCCCGGTTGGAGGCTCTGCCCGGTTGGCTGGTCGAGGAGGCCGAGTTCGACTGTAATGAGGTGGTTCGCGAGGCGGTCCGGAGCTGAGCTTCGTTAAGGCGCATGGCGCGACCGCGAGCCGGCGCCCTGCATGATGGGGCAGCACTGGGATACCCCCCTTCCCCGAGAAGAGGCTGGCTCCGGCTTCACGGCTGAACGATCTGGGCCGCCACTGGGCTGATGCACCCCGCGAATGGCAGCGGTCGCCGGGCTCAGACGTGCTCGACGAGCTGAGTGGCCGATTCGCTCCTGCTGGCCCGCCGCGATCTGGCTACTTCTTCTTGTCAGCCTTGGCTTTCTTTTGGGCTTCTTTCTGCTTCTGGCTCTTCTCTTTGTCCTTTTTGCCGCCTTTGTCTCCCATGTGAGCTACCTCCCTGGAGTATCTACCTGAAGGATAGCCAACCTTTTCCCGGCTGCCAACCTCGGCCGGAATCTTTCTGGAGGAGCCCGCGCCGGCGCACAGTGGCTCAGACCCCCGGGGTTGCACCACGACCTCTCACTTCTCGAGACAGCCCTGGAAGAACAGCTACTTGTTGCCGTATTCCCGCTCGCCTCGCGTGGTCAACTCCTCGATCTTGATCCAATGGGGAGATTTGTTGGGCGGCACCGGGTCGCGCCACTTGGTCACGATCCAGTCCCAGCCGCCTCGACCCTTGCTGAGCACGATTCCCTCACCTCCAGTGTACTGCATCTCGGAGGTGGTGGCGGGACGCCAGGTGCCCTGAAAGGTTTGCTCACCTGTCTTCCAAGAATAAGTTCCGCCCGGATTGATTGTAATGCTTCCGGTGTCCGCCACGATCGGTCCGTGGCGGTAGACGCTTCTTCCGTCCGTGCTGTAGGTGGTGGGACCGTTGACCTCGGTCTTCCAGGTCCCGAAAACCACGTCACGTTTGGGCGGCGGGCCGAAGTTGTCGTCGAGCGGCCGAGTGATGTCGCTGATCAAGTCGTACTTGTCAACCGTTTCCGAGTATAGCGGCGAGTCCGTGCTGAAGTGCCAGTTCACGCCCCGCGTCATGATCTGGCGGCGCAGTTCGTCGAGAACCTGGGTGCGGTTTGGTCCCCAGGGGTTGCCGCCAAGGTTTGCGTCCAGGTACTGCTTGAGCTCCCCCTCTGTCATGAGGCCCCCTCCACCACCAGGATTGATCGGCGGATTGTTGTTTCCGGGATTGGGATTGGCATTGGGAGCGGTGGCCACCGGGTTGTTGTTGGCTGGGGCCGGATCGTTGGCGGGCCGGGCTGCCGTGTTGGGAGGACCCACTTTACCCAAAAGATGGCGGGCATCGAAGTAGCGCTCATTCTCGCCATACGGTCCCTTCCACCGGATCACATATTGGCCGCCCTCCACGCGAATGATCTCACCTTCCGTCGGCGTCTGATGATAGTCGAAGATGACCTTATCTCCCACCCCATAACCCTGGCCCGGGGCCGGGTTGTTGGCCGGGGGGTTGTTGGCCGGTTGGGCAGCCGCCGGGGCCGGAGCCCCCACCTTGCGCAGAAGGTGGCGGGCCTCGAAGTAGCGCTCATTCTCGCCATACGGTCCCTTCCAGCGGATTACGTACTGGCTGCCCTCCACCCGAATGATCTCGCCCTCCGTCGGCGTCTGATGATAGTCGAAAATGACCTTGTCTCCCACGGCGTAACCCTGGGCCAGGCACGTGGCCGTAAGGCAACTCAAGATAAAGCCGGAAAGACGCCGAGAACGCGACATAGCATAACCCTCAGATCAAAGTCCTCGTAGCCTTCGCACGCGCACGGGAGACCCCTGCGCGGACGTCGATGGACGAGGGGTGGACTGGCGCGGCTTCAAACCTGGACTAGGGCTCCCGGTGATGGGCTCCCGGATCGCCCAGGAGCCGCCGGACCCGGCCAGGAACAGGGGCGTAGTGCAACCGTGTAAGTCCTGCGGCTACTCGCCTCCCGCCGAGCATCTTTTCTGTGGGATGTGCGGGACCCGCCTCGGCCGCGACGAGCCCGCCGAGCGCCGAACCCTGACGGTCGTGTTCTGCGACCTGGTTGGTTCGACCGACCTGTCGCGCCGGCTCGACCCGGAAGAGTTGCGCGAGCTGATCCGTGAGTATCAGCGACTGACCGCTTCCAGCGTCGAGCGACTGGACGGCTACGTGGCCCAGTACCTCGGAGACGGAATCCTCATTTACTTCGGATATCCCGTGGCCCACGAGGACGATGCCAGGCGCGCGGCCCATTGCTCGCTCGAGATCTTGCAGTCGGTGCCCGAGCCGCTGAAAGTACGACTGGGGCTGCACACGGGTCAGGTTGTCGTGGGCGAAATGGGCGGGGGATGGCGCAGGGAACGGCTGGCCATCGGCGACGTGCCCAACCTGGCGGCCCGGCTGCAGGGCCTGGCCACGCCCGGCACGGCCGTCCTCAGCCAGGCCACCTTTGACCTGGTGGAGCCCTACTTCGTCTGCGAAAGCCAGGGAAACTGCCGCATCAAGGGAGTTCCCGAGCGTGTCCCGGTCTATCGGGTCTTGCGCGCGCGCGCCAAGCGCACCGCCAGGCTCACACCCTTCGTAGCTCGTCAGGACGAGCTGCGGCGCTTGCACGAAGCCTGGCGTCAGGTGCAGCAAGGCCAGACGGTGCAACTGACCCTCCTGGGCGAGCCGGGTATCGGAAAGTCGCGCCTGACGCAGCAGTTCATCCAGGAGCTGCCCCGGGTTCTCATGGCGAGTTGCTCGCCCTACGCCGTCAGCCATCCCTACTTTGCCATTCAGGAGTGGATCCGCGACGCCCTTGACCTGCCGCTCTCACCGCCCGTTGGACTGGTCCAGGGACGGGTGAGCGAGCCGTTGCTGGCTTTGCTCTGCCCGGAGGATGGTCCGGCCTTACCCTCGCGAGCTCTGGCCAAGCGGGCCATGCACGATTTTCTGGCTGCCTGGGCCGCTGACAGCCCGGGAGTTCTGGTCGTGGACGACGCTCAATGGCTCGACCCTTCCAGCCGGGAGGTCCTGCAGGAGCTTCCCTCGAGCCGCCTTTTGCTCCTGGTGCTGGCGCGGCCCGACACGCCCGGACTGGGGATCGAGATCCACCTCGGGCCCCTCGAGCCTGGAGCGGTGGATCTCATGCTTCAGAGCGCCGGGGTTGAGCCGGAACGTTGGGGCGTCCTGAGGGAGCGTTGTGAGGGCAACCCGTTTTTCGCCGAGGAGCTGGCCCGGAGCGCGTCTGTCGGTCCCCTGCCGAACTCGTTGCAGAGTCTGTTGTTGGCTCGATTAGACCGGTTGCCTGACTCGCGCCGTCTGGCCCAGGTCGCCTCGGTCATCGGGCGGCACTTCCCGTTGACCGTTCTGCGCCGCCTCTGGCAGGAGGAGGTGGACGAGCGGCTGACCGAACTGGAGGAAGGAGGGATCCTCGAGTGTCGGGGTGACGACGCCGGATTTCGTCACGGCCTCCTGCAGGAAGCCGCCTACCACTCACTCTTGCAGCAGGAGCGTCAGCTCTTGCACCGCCGCCTGGGCTGGTTGCTTCAGGCCGAATTCCCCGAATATCGGGCCCACCGCCCCGAGGTGCTGGCCTTTCACTTTCAGCAAGCCAACCTCCCTGAGGAAGCCAGCCGCTATTTCGAGGCCGCGGCCATGAAAGCTCTCTGGCGCAGCGCCAGTCTCGAGGCGCTGGCGCATCTGGATCAGGCTATGGAGCTGGTCCGGGGACCGGAGGCAGAGCTGCGCCTGCTGGGCCGCCGCCTGGCTCCCCTGGTGTTAAGCCGGGGATATGGGAGCGAAGAGGTTGCCCTGGTCTCGCAGAGGGCGATGGAGCTTGCGGGACGCATCAAGAAACCCTCTTTCGAGGCCCTTCGGGGCCTGTGGGCTTACCACCACGTTCGGTCCTTGCGAGACCAGGCAGACCTGTTGTCCCGTCAGTTGCTCGACCTGGCTCGCGACGGCAGTCCGATCTGGCAGATGGAGGCGCTGGTCGTTGCCGGCGTGGGCGCCTGTCAGCGGGCTCGCTGGGACGAGGCCCGGCAATTTCTGGTTCAGGCCACCGCGCGCAAAGCGGGTCCCACGCGGGAGCTGACCGGCCTCTTCGGACACGACTCGATGGTGGTGGGACTGGGCCACCTGGGCCTGGCCCTGGTTCAGTTGGGTCATTGCGATCAGGTCGAGCCGTTGCTGCGCCGCGCCCGGCAGCGCGGGCGCAGCCATCCCGTCAACCGGATCATCGCCGCGATCCTGAGCGGCATGTGCTACCAGTTGCTCGAGCGACCAGCGGCCGCCCTGAGCCTGGCCAGCCGGGCGTGCGAGCTCTGTCACCTGCACGGTGTGCGCCACTGGCTCGGATTGGCTCAGGGCATCCATGGCTGGGCTCTGGCCGGCCAGGGAGAGGCGGAGCGGGGGCTGGCCCTGGTGCGCCAGGGCCTGGTCAACAGGAGAGCTGTGGGTGCCAGTCAGTCGTTGCCCTACCTGCACTGGCTCGAGGCCCTGGTGGCTCGCATGGCGGACCGCCCCGGCGAGGCCCGCGAGGCCATCGAGACGGCGGGTCGGCTCGCGCGGGAGGTCCATGAAGTGGCTTTCCTCGATCGAATCGAGCGATTCTGATCGATCAGGAACCCATCAAGGGAAATTCGGCCGGGGCTGCTTCACCCGCTGCGCGCGTGGGAGAGCGGACGCGAGGCTTGACAGACTCGGCCCTCGCTTGATCCGACCGATCCAGCGCAGACAATCGAGCGGCAGGAGCAGCGCACCCCGCCTCGTGGGGGCGCGATTTCAGTCATAAATAGAAGTAAATTCGAATCGGGTTTTCAGCGAAAATTGAGCGAGAGGAGGTAGGATCAAGTCATGAAACCTGGTGGCGATTACGACTCTTTCTCCTCCTCCAACAAGGTGATGTTCAAGGCACCCCTCACTCCCCCGCCACCGAAACCGCCGACGCTGGAGCAGGAGGTCAGGTGGCTCAAAGACGAGCTCCAGCTTCGCCAAGAGCAATACGACGAACGGCGTCTCGATCCGAAGGTTATCGCCCGGCAAAGGGATTACAGCAGTCAGAAGGTAGCGCTGGGGGCGATGTCGCTTGCTGGCCTGGGCCTCGTCGCCGGAGGGGCTCTGGTCTCCGGAGTGGTCGGCGCGATCGGTCTGGTGCTGGGAGGAGTGCTCCTGGTGGGGAGCGCGCTTTCGGTCGCGAGAGTGCTCACACAGCCGCGTGAGCTCGAGCGGGAGCTTAAAGCCAGGAAGGACCTGGTCAAATCGGTCGAAAGCGAGCTCTCGCGCGCACAAAAGGAGCTCGAGAAAGAGCTCCTGCGTCGCACGACTGCCCAGGCCGAAGCCCGCGCGCGTCGGGAGGTGAGCCAGCTCGCTGCCGGAATCCGGAAGATCAGCTCGGTTGTGGAGAGCGCCACCGAAATCTTGCTGCCGGGAGTGCGGCTGAAAAAGCGCCAGAGCCCGAGAAGTCAGATTTAAGCCTGCCCCACCAGCCCTTCCCGCCACCCGACCAGCAGGATCAACGGCACGGATACCTGGGCGCACTCAGCGGGAGCGTAATTGTCGTGGTGGATGTAGGCTCCCGCTACGCAGGCGCGCGAACCGCGTGGGAGAGACCGCCATGAACAGGAGCAGCACGCAAGGCTCAGGTCGGACGGGCGCTGACCCGATTTCTCGGAAAAACTCTGGCCCAGTCGTGGTCGGCTATTTGAGTGACTCGGCCTATGCAGCAACCACCCGACGCGAATTGCGGGCCCCGAGCATCGATAAGCTGCACACGGATCTGGCTCGCTCCAGTGTAAAGGAGAGAAGGAGAGGCTGGGGATTCGGAGATGAGAGACGGGTTGGCCTCCATCCTTCGAACATCAGCCTTCTCAATCGCCAAATTAGGCAACAGAGCCAACGGTAAGCCCGGTCGCCCTGCCCGTCAAACGATCCTCCCTGTTATCCATCAACTTCTCCTCAATCCCCACGGTCTCCACCTCTCCTATACTCCCTCGCATGCGACGAATTCTCAACTGGTTGAACTTCGTCGCATCTCTCGTGCCACAACACTTTGGAAGCGGTTCGAAGCAAGTTTCTCACCGCACGTTTCGTGGCACGGTCAATGCGACGAAGTATAAATGACTCCTTACGGAAGCCCGGCCAGTCAGACGAACGTCGCCACCGATTTGAGAGTCTCAAATCCGCATGGGTACGGCGCGCCTGAGTTACCGATCTTCGGGTCAGCACCCTGGTCGGACTTTCCCGCCTGGACCCGTGCGACTATAATCGGAAGCGATGGATCTCTGGATGCTTACCCAGACTCGGCCCTCGCTTGATCCGACCGATCTCGCGCAGGCCATCGAGCGGCAGGTGCACGAGCCGGATTTCGACTACCGGACGCGCTTACTCGTGCACGAGGCCAGCCTGGCCTTGCAGAATTTCTGGGGCGTGGAGCGCTTCCAGCAGTGGTTGAATACCGCTCAGGGAGCCCCGGTAATTCGAGCTTGCGTGGAGGAGGAGTTCGAAGAGGTCGGCTTTCCGTCGCTTCCGAATCGAGTGCAAATGGCCACAAAGCCTGAGGACATCAGGCAGTTTTTGCGCATGATTGGCGGGCAACTCACCACGCCTGTGCGGGTCGTTATCGGGGGCTCAAGTAGTCTGATTCTGGCCGGTCTCATCCACCGGCAGACCGAGGACGTCGATGTGGTCGACGAAGTGCCTCAGGCGATCCGCGAGCTTCGCTCCAATCTCAGCAAGCTCCAGGACGAGTATGCGCTCGTCCTGGCGCACTTTCAGTCTCATTACCTTCCCAGAGGGTGGGAGTCGCGGCTCACCTCTCAGGGGAGCTTCGGACGCATGGAAGTTTACACCGTGGACCCGCTCGACGTTGCCGTCGGGAAGCTCATGAGCCGTCGCGACAAGGACCGCACCGATCTGCGCGTTCTGGCTCGACATTTCAGCAAGTTAGAATTCACAGAGCGCCTGGCCGAGTGCCGGAACCATTTTCAGGACGAGATGCTGCTGCAGTCTGCCAGGCACAACTGGTACGTGCTCTTCGGCGAAGACCTCCCCGATTGATAGCGGAGCCGATTCCCCACTTCATGCAATCAAGAAATCTTCCGCCACCTGCCAGTTGCACCTCTGGTGAAGCCGTTCCATCAGCTTGACAGCTGAACGGCTTTTTGCGACAACGCAGATTGGAGTCGACCGATGATGCTACCTGATTCGCGAGGGCAAAGGTGGCCAGGACTCCAACTGACCGCGAGGCTACTCCGCGGGCGCCTCGACGGCGGCCACTTCTTCCTCTTCTCCCTCGACTACAGTCCCCGCCGCGGCCGCCTGGCGGCGGCGCAGCTCTTCCTCGAGCATCTGGTTGCGCGTGCCGATCACCTGGTAGGCCAGGCAGAGATTGTCGTTGGCGTCCTGCATCTTGTGGATGGAGTCGATCAGCACCTGATCCTCGCCGCTCTGAACGAAAGAGTCGAACATGCCGAACCCCTCGCGATACAAGGTGATGCCCTTGTTGAGCAGGTAGAGCACCTGCTTGGGATACTCGTTCTCCGGGTCGTCCGAGCGCTCGGCCTGCAGCTGGGCGATCATCTCCGGCATGCCGACCTGCTCGAGCTCGTCGATCTTCGACTTGACGAACTGGTAGGCTTCCAGCAGCGGCTCGCCTGATTCTCCCACGTGCAGGTACTCGTAGGCCCGGCAGGTCAGGTTGTACATGTACTCCGTGACGTAGCGTCGGTCGGGCGTCAGGTAGGTGGTGTGCTCGTCGAGCTCGAGCACCGAGCGACCGCCGGGGGTGCCGGAAGGGGCCATCTGGAGCATCTTGGCGTTGCACTTGGTGCAGAAGTTGGTGCTATCAGGATTGTCGTGGCCGCAGCGGATACAAAGCATTTGCTGGTGTTCTCACGCCCCATGCAAAAAGCCTCCCGGAGGAGGCTTCGTCGGACCGCCGAGCGGTGAGGCTCAGGCCAGGCCGGGATACTGCTGGCCGGGCATTCCCTGTCCCAGTCCCTGAGTCAGGAAGCTGTTCTGCTGGTTGCCCTGGTTCAGGAGGCCGGCCATCATTTGCTCGTTCTTCTCGTTGCTCTTGCTCATCTGGTGCATCATGACACCCTGTTGGACCATCCCGATGACCTGGGGGGCGATCATGGCGACTCCGAGTGCGAGGGGAAGCGGCATTTTGAGGTTCCTCCTGAAGAAGTTTCTTTAGCTCTTGTTCTTGCTGATAGGTTAAGTATCCCCCAGAAAGGCACAAAGGAAAGGCGGCCAGGAGTTAACTTTGTGTAACATCTTTTGCCGACTTGCGTGAATGCGCTCAAGATCGGATGAGAAAGTCGCGCCCGGCCTCGAGCGAGAAGATCTCGGCGGCCCGGTTGGGGTCGTCGGCATCGGTCACCAGGCGCACCTGGCCGTCGCAGGCGACATCGACCCCTTCCACCTTGACCTGGCCCTCCAGAAGCCTCATCGCTCTCACGGTGCCGTCGCGGTCCATTCGGCCCAGAACGCTGCCCAGCACGGCCCCGTCGTCATACGGATTGGCGGTGTTTTCGGCGCTGGCCGTGAAGAGAAAATGGCCGTCCGGCGTGGGAGCCAGGTCCGTGAAGGTGAGCTTGACCCCGCCCAACTCACCCAGATCCACCGGTCGCACCGACTGCAGCGCCTCCGGTCCCACCGTCCTTGTCTCGGCAACGGACCGAAAGAAGCGGGCCGCGTCCAGGTCGATGATGGCGTTGGTGCCCTCGGCCGAGTTGCCCCGGTGCAGCATGCGCACCAGTTGGCCCTGGATGGCCACGCCTTCGATGTTCAGGTCGGGCAGTTGGCGCGAGAGCTCGGCATAGAGCGGCGCCAGGTCGAAAGTTTGGGACTCGCCGTCTGCAACGCTCACCAGCACTCCGCGCTGACGGCGCTCGGTAGAGCCCGAGCCCACGCTGAGAAGGCTGTGGCCCGACAGGCCCGAGAGCTCGGGCTCTACCAGGGTGAGCGACTCGAGATCAGGCTTGGCTTGCTTGCGCGCGGCGTGGTCCTCGGGCAAGGGGGAGTCGCTGAAGACGGGGTGGTCCTTTCCTGGACGGCTCAGAGAGGCGTCGAAACAGCCCAGCGACAGGCCGTCGTCGGGCACCACGAACAGCTGGTCTTCCAGCGAAACCAGGCCGGAAGCGGCTGACAGCTTGCGGTCGCCTTCCAGGCGCAGCTCGCCCAGCTTGCGCATGGGCAGTCGGGGAAGGGACGGATCGAGAGCGCGCACCTTCGGTTGTTCGTGGCCGCTCATCCCATTGCCTGGCGAGCCGCGCGCAGACCGCTGAAGTGGGCTCCCTGCACGGTGGCCGGGGCCCGCCGCCAGGTCGCCTCGCCGGCGAAGAAGAGCGGGCCCACGGGCTCGGCCAGGCGGTCGTAGGCGCTAGGGTCTCCCTCCGGGGGCACGAGGCTGTAGGCCCCCAGGCTGTAGGGCTCGCTGCCCCAGCGGGTGACCTTGCAGAGGCGCGGCCAGCGAATGTCGGGAAAGGCCGGGCGCAGGGCCTCCAGGGCGGCCTGAATGATCTCGAAGTCGGGCTTCTGCTCCAGCTCCCAGGCGGCCTGACCGCTGGCAAACCCGATCAGCACCGGCTGGCTCATGGCCCGCTGGCCGTCGAGATAAGTGCCCAGCCGCCCCTCGCTCTGGGCGGTCAGGGCAAAGAAGTCGTGGCCTTCGGGCCAGAACGGCTCGGTGAACTGCAGCACCACCTTGTTGAGTAGAGTGACTCCCAGTTTGGCCAGAGCTTCGGACTTGCCGGGTAGCTCGGGCTCGAAGCGTACCTTGTCCGAGCGCCACACACCCAGCGGCAGGGTCAGAACGGCCCGGTCGAAGCGGAAAGAGCCGCGAGGGGTGACCAGCTCCACGTCGGCGCCCCAGCGCACCAGCTCGATCGGCTCCTCCAGGCGCAGGCTGCAGCCCTCGGTCGAGAGCAGCGTATCGTAGCCTTCCAGGGGCAGCAGGTCTTGATTGGGCGGGGGCTCGTCGGCCCCCGGGTCCCAGCGCCCACTGAGGGCGTCGATGTCGGCCACGGGGAGGGCCCGGGCCCGCCCCAGCCAGACCTCTTCGGCCGGCTCGGGAGTGGCCAGCTCGAAGGCCTGGCGCAGGCTGAGGGGGCGGGCGGCCTGGGTGCCAGCCCGCAGGGCCCGACCCACCCCACCCACCTGCATGGCTGCCAGCTCGCGGCAGCGGGCCGCATCCACCGCTCGCCCCTGCGGGTCGAACAGGAGCAAGTTGTAGGGATCGCTCTGGCGGGTGCGTCCGCCCGAGCGGGCGGCGTAGGGATGGGCCATCCCAGTGTGCAGCCAGGCCGCCCCCAGCTCGATGGGGTAGCCGAAGCTGCGGTCGGTCCAGATGCGACCGCCGATGCGGTCGCGGGCCTCGAAGACGGTGACCTGGGACCCCTTCTTGGCGAGCTCGGTGGCGGCCGCCAGCCCGGCAGCTCCGGCTCCTATGACGGCGATGTTCACGGGCCGGCTGCTTCTCCGCCGGAGACTCGGAACACTTCTACCGAGTCCACCGGCAGGCCGCCCTGGATGGCCGGCTCCCAGCGCCACGTGCCCAACACGCCCTCAATCTGCTTGTCCAGCGCGGGGTCGCCGGTTCCGGTCAGAAGCGAGACCCGGGCCTCGCCACTGGCGGCGATTTCGAAGCGCACGCGCACCGTCTTGCCAGCCGGGACGGGAGGAGCCGGGTCTTGCACGCGCCGGGCCCGGCGGTCCTTCCCGTTGTCTGAGCCCGGCTGCTCGGAAGCCCCGGGGCTCGGAGAGGGCAAGAAGGATGGCTCAGGGGATGAAGAGGGCTCCGGCGACGGCTCGGGCAGGGGAGCCCGGGGCTCGGGAGACGGTTCCGGAGAATGGGAAGGGGACGCAGACGGCTCGCTGACCGGCTGCGGGCGCGGAGTGGGGGCCACGGCGAACGGGACCGGTTGGCGGGGGCGGGGACGAGCCCGGGGATACTCAGGGCGGGGCAGGGGAGCGGGTGCGGCTGGCCGGGGACGGGGGCGGGCAACCGCCATGGGAGCCGGCGGCGTTTGAGCCGGGCGAGCGGGCAGCGGGCGGAGGATGGGCCTTGGCGGCGGCGGCTCGGGCCGGGGCAGCAGGCGCACTTCGGCTCGGGGCAGGGGAACGCTCGCCGCCGGGCTCGATGTCAGGCCCGCGCCCAGCTTCGGCAGGATGAAGAACGCGTGCAGCACGATCGAGGCCAGCAGAGCCGCCGCGAAAGGCCGGTCAATTGCTCTGAGGAAGTTCGATCCGCTCCCCGCTCATCCGGTACAGACTGATCACCTCGCCGTCCTGAACGTCTTCCCCCACCTGGAGGTCGCCGTAAACGGTGATGGGCTGATCCATGGCCACCGGAGCCCGTTTGGCCAGACTGACGAAGACCCACTCGTTGAGAGCCGGGGTGGCCCCGTAGCAGCACATCATCTGGTCTTTCACCAGCACGAAGCTGCTCACCCCGTCCTTGTCCATGTCCACCGGAACCATGAAGCCGTCGATGGAGACCTTCTTGCCGTGATAGCGGGTCACGCTCTCGGGCAGCTGGCTCTTTTTGGGCTCGTACTTGAACCCGCCCAGGGCTTGAAATCCGACTTTTTCGTAAGCGCTGCCAGTGGCCGACGGGGCGGGAGTGAGCCGGGGAGGCGCCTTGAACACCATTCTTGGATTGCCGGCCACCAGGGCCACCCCGATCAACAGGGCCACCCCCAGGAACAGCTTGATACGATGCGCCATAGGCAGAGCATTGGCTGGTCTGGCTACGGCTCCTGCTCGGCATTCTCGCTCCCGGGGCGCGTTCAAGGCAAAATCAAGGTTCTCCCGAGAGCGATTCAAGCTCGCTGAGGTAACCTGAGCGCGCAGACCTATCGCCACTGGAGGAACCCGAGATGATGATCCCCACCCTTGCCACTGCCAGCCCCGCGCTGCCTCGCCACGCAGCGTCGGCACCCGACAAATCGCCGGACGACGCCCGACAGTCGCCTGAAGACCTGCACGTGCCGAAGGAGTACACCACCCCCTTGAAAGACAAGCTGGCCTGCGGGGCGGTGATTGGCTCCGGGTTGTGGTTGGGCGCCAACATCGCACTCCAGGCGGCCGCTACCGGAAGCCTTCCCGGCGCCGTCGGCGTGGTCGCTGGCTCGCTTGCGGCCATGGCCGCCGGGCACGTCACCGCCGACCTGGCCAGCGGGATGTTCCACCACTGGATCGACAACTACCCCACTTATAAGACCCCCATCGTCGGCGAGCTGGCCTACGAGTTCCAGGTGCACCACCACAAGATGCAGGAATTGCAGGAGAAGACGGCCTGGACGAACATGGCCGACGCCGGCAAGTACATGTGGATCCCCATGGCCGCGGTGGCCGCTGCCGGGCCCCATTGGGCGGCGCAGGCCTTCACGCTGGGCTTCTCGGCTGCCGGTTTCGTGGCTCAGGGCTCGCATCGCTGGAGTCACCAGAAAAATCCCCCGGCCATCGCGAAACTCATGCAGAAGCTGCACGTCATCCAGTCCAAGGAAAACCACGCCATCCACCACCGCATGCCCTGGGCCGACAACTATTGTATCGTGAACGGCATGTGGAATCCGTTGATGACGAAGACCCACTTCTTCCGCAAGTGGGAGAAGCTGATTTTCCAGATGACCGGCCGCGAGCCTCACTGCTGGCAAGATCCGGGAGTGAAGGCCTTTGCCTTGGGCCAGATCAACGAGGAGCAGTTCCTCAAGGACCAGGGCATGAACCGGAAGATCTTCCATGAGATCGTGAAGGGCAGGTTCGACGAAGAGTATGCGCGTCGCCAGGCCCTGCGAGCCGAGGAAGCGAGGGCTCGCGAGGCGGCCATCGAGGCCCGCACGGCCAGGCCTGGAGACAACTGACCCGGCACGCTGTTGACCACACATCGTAATCCCTCTATGATGTGTCGTTGAGAATGGATCCTCAACTACTGGTCCTGAGCGACCTCAAGAAGAGCTACCGAACGCCCGAGAACGAGCTGCTGCCCATCCTGGACATCGCTCAGTTCCAGTTGGCCCCGGGCGAGCAGGTAGCCCTCCAGGGCGCCAGCGGCTGCGGCAAGACGACTTTGCTGCACCTCATCGCCGGCCTGACCCCGGCCGATTCCGGCCGCATCGAGCTGGCCGGCCAGCCGCTCGCGAGCCTGGGCGAGGTGGCCCGCGACCGCCTGCGGGCCACCACTCTGGGCTACATCTTCCAGACCTTCAACCTGCTCCAGGGGCTGAGCGCCCTCGAGAACGTCGAGCTGGCCATGCTCTTCGGGGCCAGGCGCGACCCTGCCTATGCCCGCCAGTTGCTGGAGGCGGTCGAGCTGGGTCAGCGGATGCATTACCGCCCGTCTCGCCTGTCGGTGGGGCAGCAACAGCGGGTGGCCGTGGCTCGGGCCCTGGCCAACCGTCCCCGCCTGGTGCTGGCCGACGAGCCCACCGCCAACCTCGACCGCAAGCACGCGCTGGAGGCCGTGGAGCTGATCCAGTCCGCTTGTCGGCAGAACGGGGCCGCCCTGCTGCTGGTCTCCCACGATGCCGAGGTGGTGGGGCGCTTCGAGCGGGTCGAGAAGCTGGCCGACCTCAACCGGGTGCTGGTCTCGTGAGCGTCCTCAAGCTGGCCTGGCGCAGCCTGGCCCAGCACCGGGTCTCCAGCCTGGTGACCATCTTCTCCATCGCCCTGGCCACCGGGCTGGTGATGGCCGTCTTCGCCATCCAGGCCCAGTCCTACGCCGCCTTCACCGGGGGGGCGGGCGGATTCGACGCCGTGCTCGGGGCCCGCGGCAGCCAGCTCCAGCTGGTGCTGAACACCGTTTTCCACCTGGAGACCTCGCCCGGCAATATCCCCTGGTCGCTCTACCAGACCATCTCCCAAGACCCCCGCGTGGCCCGCGCCATCCCCTACGCGTTGGGGGACAACTATCGCGGCTTCCGTATCGTGGGCACCACCCCCGAGCTCTTCGAGGATGGCTTTCAGATCGCCCCCGGAGGGCAGCTCTTCGAGCCCACCTCTCGCCAGGCCGTGGTCGGCAGCTTCGTGGCCCAGAGAACCGGTCTCAAGCCTGGCTCGCGCTTCAATCCTTACCATGGCGTGGTCTTCAGCGAGTCGGCACGCCACGACGAGGAATACACCGTGGTCGGGGTGCTCGAGCCGACCAGCTCCCCGGCTGACCGGGTGATCTGGATCCCCCTGGAGGGCATCTTCCGCATGTCCGGTCACGTGCTGCGCGGCTCCGGGGAAGACTTCCAGGCCACACCCGATGGGGAGATTCCCGATCAGCATAAGCAGGTCAGCGCCGTCATGCTCAAGCTCAAGAGCAGCCAGGCTGGCTTTGCGCTCGATCAGACCATCAACAAGCAGGGCCAGGTGGCCACGCTGGCCTGGCCGGTGGGGCGCGTGATGGCCGAGCTGTTCGACAAGCTGGGGTGGATGAGCCGCATCCTGGCGCTGGTGGCTTACCTGGTGGTGGCGGTGGCCTGCGCCTCCATCCTGGCCGGGCTCTACAACACCATCGACCAGCGCCGCCGCGAGCTCGCCATTCTGCGAGCGCTGGGAGCACCTCGGCGCACCCTGCTGGGCCTGATCTTGCTCGAGTCGGGCCTTTTGGCGGGGCTGGGCAGCCTGTCCGGGCTGCTGGTCTACGCCGCCATACTGGGAGTGGCGGCCGCCGTGGTGCGCAGCCAGACCGGGGTGGTGCTCGAGGTGCTCGCCTTCCACCCGGCTCTGGTGCTGGCCCCGCTGGGAGTGACCCTGCTGGGAACTCTGGCCGGCCTTCTTCCAGCCTGGAAGGCCTACCGAACGGATGTGGCCAGCAACCTGGCCCCCCCGGTTTGAACCCGGCCGGGACTTGATTCGTCGACACTGGAGGATGACCATGCGCAGCACACTTCTGATTTCCTTGTTGCTGCTGGCAACTGCCTGTCAGGCTCCGGCCCCCGCTCACGACGATCATGACCACGGTCATCATAAGCACCAGGCCCCTCACGGAGGCGCCCTGATCGTGCTCGGCGAGGAGGACGCCCACCTGGAGCTGGTGCTCGATTCCGAGAGCGGCACCTTGACCGCCTATGTGCTCGACTCTGAGGCAGAGCAGGCCATTCGGTTGGCCCGCCCGGAGCTGATCGTGGAGGTGGAGGGAAAGCCGCTGCAGCTTGCGGCTCAAGCCAGCGAGCTGAGCGGCGAGAAGGTGGGGGACAGCTCCGAGTTTCGGGGCCAGTCTCCCCTTCTGATCGGACTTTCCCGCTTTCAGGGAAGCCTTCCCGAGATCGAGGTGCAGGGACGGCGCTATGAGAAGATAACCTTCAAGTATCCCGAAGGAAACGAATGATGACTGAGCTGGCTCTCGAGGTACGCGACCTTCGCAAGACCTACAAAACCGTGGGGGGAACGCAGGAGGCTCTGCGCGGGCTCGATCTGACTGTCAAGAAGGGCCAGGTCTATGGCTACGTGGGTCCCAACGGGGCCGGTAAGAGCACCAGCATCAAGATCTTGCTGGGGCTGGTGCGGCCCGACTCGGGCACGGCCATGGTGATGGGCCACCCGGCCGGCAGCGTGGAGGCGCGCCGGCTGCTCGGCTACCTGCCCGAGGTGGCCGTCTACCACGAGTTTATGGGAGCGGAAGAGCTGCTGGTGTTGCACGCAGCCCTGGCCGGAGTGCCCGCCTCGGAGCGCCTCTCGCGTTGCCGCAAGGCTCTCGAGGTGGTGGGGCTGGGGTCTCGCATGAAGAGCCGCATCCGCGAGTTTTCCAAGGGCATGAAGCAGCGATTTGGCATCGCCCAGGCACTGGTTGGCGATCCGCCCTTGCTGGTCCTCGATGAGCTGACCTCGGGCCTCGACCCGATCGCCCAGCTTGAGCTCAAGGAGCTCATCTTGAGTCTGAAAGAGCGAGGCATCACCATTTTCTTCAGCTCTCACATGATGAGCGAAGTGGAGACGGTCTGCGACAGCATCGGGATCATCCACCAGGGCAAGCTGCGCGCCGAGGGTACCCTGCAAGACCTCTTGAGCATCGAGAACCGGGTAGCCATCCATTTTCGCGGGCCCACCGAGGAGCTCTCCGAGCTCAACCCTCAGCCGGCCAAGGCGGGCGAGCAGGTCATCACGGTGGATGTGGGCCGCAGCGACGAGGCTCTGGATCGGATCCGCCAGGCGGGAGGCTCCATCCTGACGGTGGCACCCGCCAAGCGCCACCTCGAAGACGTGCTGCACCAGCTGGTGACCGCCGCATGACCCTCAAGATATACTATCTTTCCAAGCTCTATCTGCTGGAGCAGGTCCGCCGCCAGGTGCACCTGGTCACCCTGTTCCTGGCCGTCATTCTGCTGATGCTCCCTGCCTACGTGAACTCGTTCAGCCTGGGCCTGTCTGCCTTCGAGCGGGTGGCGAAAGATTTCGGGCTTACCCTGATCAGCTTCTATGCCGTAGGCATGGCCATCTTTCTGGGCGTGACCGCGGTTTCGTCCGACCTCGAGCGCCGCACCCTCTACCCCCTGCTGGCCCGACCCATCCCTCGCTGGGCCTACCTGATGGGCAAGTTCGTGGGGGTGCTGGTGGTGCTGGTCTCCTCGGTGCTGGTGCTGTCTTTTTGTCTGATGCTCTCCATCGCCGCCCTCTCCAAGTTCGCCGATGGCCAGCTGATCGTGGTGGCCCTCTGCTATGCCCTGGAGGCCTCCGTGCTGGCGGCCGCGTGCATCTTTTTCAGCACCTTCTCCAGCCCGCCCCTGGCCGGCGTGCTGGGCGTGTTCCTCTACTTCGTGGGTGGGCTCAGCCATAGCTTCATCAGCTTCTTCCTGGTCGAGGACCGCGGCTCGCCGGCCGTGGCCACGCTGGCCAGGGGCCTTAAGATGGTCATGCCCCATTTTGACCTTTTCCGGGTTAAGAATGCCGTCGTTTACACCCTGCCCCTGGAGCCTGCTTACCTGCTCTCCATCACCGCCTACGCTCTGGCCTGGATGCTCCTTTTCGTGCTGCTTGCCGAGCGCGTGTTTGCGAGGAAAGACCTGTGAGACTGCTCAGCCTGCTTCTCGTCGCGCTCTTGCTGGGACCGGTCTGGGCCCAGTCTCCCTCGGCCTCGCCCTCACCCGCCCAGCACCTGCATGATGAACACTGTGACCACGAGGACGAGCTGACCGAGGAGGAGATCCTCGATCACGATCACGGCCATGGCCAGCAAGAGGTCCAGGCGGGCAGCGAGTACACCAGTGCCGGCCTGCATGCCCGGGTCGAGAACGCGCCTGCCCTCTACAAGTTTATGATCCGCGAGAGCAATTCCGAGCCGTTTCGGCTCAAGGGTCAGAGCCAGCTGGTGTGGCGCGACACGGCGATCGTGTGCGCTCTGAATGTTCTGATCATCTTCTGGTTCTACCATCGGAGGCAGTGATGGCGCGCAAGGCCCTCTGGTTGCTGGCCATCCTGGTCATCCTTTGCGGCAACCTGCTTCTGCCCCAGCAGCATGAGCGCCAGTTTCGGCTGCAGCAGAGCGGCCCGCGCACTCGCGCTGATGTATTGCTCGACGTGCTGGGGGAGGCACGTACGGTGGTGGCCCGGATGCTCTGGTTCAAGATGGACCTGCTCCACGAGCAACTAGATCGCCAGGGCATCCCCCACGAAAAGCAATCCGACCTGTTGCCCCTCCTGCGCATGATCACCTTGCTCGACCATCGCATCGAGGAGGCGTATGATCTCATCGTGGCCGACCTGACGCGGGGCCACGGGCGTCACCAGGAAGCCCGAGAGATCCTCGAGGAGGGTCTCGCTTACAACCCCCGCAGCCCCATTCTGCTGCAAACCAAGGCGCTGTTGCTGTTCCAGAACAAGCGTTACGAGGAGGTCGTGCCGGTGGTGCAGGCGGGTCTCGCGGCCACGACCGATCGGGTTGATACCCTCAATTTCTCGCGGCTTGGCTTTCGGGCCGAGCAGAGGCTGGGCCACCCCGACCGGGCTGAATACTATCTCCGATTGATGTTCTCGGTGGCTCCCGGCGACCCCGTGGCGGCCAGCCTGTGGCAGGAGTTGCGGGGCGCCCCCCCCCCGCCGGATGTGCTCTATCCGGGAGTGCGCTGACCAGGAGAAGCCCCGCCGCGCGAGAATCCTTCAAGGTCATGAGGTGGCTGGCTCTTTCTCTCGCGCTTCTCACAACGCTTTATGCCGCGGCCCAGGCCTGCGTCTCCTGCTATGGCGGCGATGAGCCTCGTCCTGGCGGGCCGGATGTCTCCAAGCTCAGACGCATCTACTCCAAGCCCCTGCCCACCGCGACGCCCATGAAGCTCAGGCCCATCCGTCCGGACGCTCCGGCGAGCCCCCGGCCCTCTCCCTCGCCTGCACCCAGGAAAGACAAGCCTTAAGTGCTCAAGATCATCCTCGTTATGACGGTCGCAGTGACCGCAGTCACCTTCGGCGACATCTTCATGACGCAGGGGATGCGCTCGGTCGGGCCCATCGGCCTGGCCAACGTGTCTTCTCCCGGAGCGCTCTGGACCACCATCTGGCGCATTTTTGGCACCCCCAAAGTGTGGCTGGCCATCGCCTGTATGGCCACCTTCTTCTTCCTGTGGCAGGCGGTGCTGTCGTGGGGCGTAGACCTATCGCTGGTCTTACCGATGACCGCTCTGACCTACGTCATGAACGCCTTCCTGGCCGGGCCCATGCTGCACGAGGAGGTTAGCTCCCAGCGCTGGGCCGGCACCCTGCTTATCTTTCTCGGGGTGGTGCTGGTCACACTGACCAGCAAGCCGGCTCCCACGCCCTGACCTGGCGAGGAATTCCGACCCCATCCAGGGAACAAGCGCGCTCATGACCTCAGACCTCAGTTATGAGCAGGCTGTGACCCGTTTGAAAGAGGTGGTCGAGAAGCTCGAGCAGGGCAGTCTCGACCTGGATGAGTCCCTGCGCCTGTTTGAGGAAGGGGTTTCCCTGTCGCGCCTTTGTGACGAGAAGCTGCGCGTGGTCGAGGCCCGGGTGCAGGTACTTGTTGAAAAATCCGCTGGGGGGAAAGAGGACGCTTCGTGACAACTTCAACCACCGGCTTTGACCTGATCGCCTACATGAAGGCTCGGGCCCAGGAGGTCGACTCTGCCCTGGACGAGCTCTTGCCCGAACGCGGGTCCTACATGGGCAAGATCGGCGAGGCTATGCGCTACAGCCTGTTCCCCGGCGGCAAGCGTTTTCGCCCCGTGCTCTGCTTGGCCGCGGCCGAGGCCCTGGGAGCCGAGCGCAAGGTCGCCATGCCAGCCGCCTGCGCCTTCGAGATGATCCACTGTTTCTCGCTGGTTCATGACGACCTGCCCTGCATGGATGACGACGACGTGCGCCGTGGCAAACCTTCCTGTCATAAGGCTTACGGCGAGGCGATGGCTTTGTTGGCCGGCGACGGGCTGAACACCTGGGCCTTCTACGTGGCCAGCCAGTCCCCGGCTTCGGCCGAGGCCAACCTGCGCGTGGTGCGCGAGCTGGCTGAGGCCACCGGACACCCGGGCATGATCGGGGGCCAGGTGATCGACCTTGACGGCCAGCACGGGATCGTGGACGCCCCCCAGCTTCTAGCGATACACCGCGCCAAGACGGGAGCATTGATCCGGGGCGCGGTGCGCTGCGGGGCCATCCTGGGCGGGGCTGACGAGGCTGGCCTCGAGGCTCTGACCGGTTACGGCGATAGGGTAGGTCTGGTCTTCCAGATCACCGACGACATCCTGGACGCCGCCGACGACCCCGAGCCGGTCAGCTTCCCGGCCCTGTTCGGGTTGGAGGAGTCTCACCGCATGGCTCGCGAGGCCACCATGGAGGCGGTTTCCCTGCTCGATCCCTTCGGCTCTCGAGCCGAGCCGCTGGCCAGCCTGGCCCTCTACCTGCTCGACCGCAAGACGTGACCGTCGCTCCCCTGGCCCGAACCCTGCACGACCTGGCCCGGACACTGCACGCGGTGAGCGCCGGGCCAGTGGCCTGGGCCGGCCCGGGTGGGCAGGCTTACTATCGTCTTACCGGGCACGCCTACCCCGAGTTGGAGGACCTGTCCGACGGCTCGGGCAGCGATGCCGAGATGCTGGCTTCGGCCCTGGGCTGGATTTTCGCCCGGCGCATGGAGGGGCTGGAGGGGCCGCTGGTCGTGGTGGTCGAGGACGAGCTGGGTCCTGGCTTTGCGGAAGCTCTGGCCTCGGTGACAGCCCGTGAGGAATCGGTGCTGGTCATCCTGGCTGACCTGGGCCGACGCTATCTTTCGGCGGTTCGCACTGGCTGGGGCATCCTCAGCCGGGAGTCCAGCCAGGCAAGCCTGCAGGGCTTTTTGGAGAGCCTGGGCATCCAGTTTCTGGGTAGTCACGACGCCCGCAAGCCAGAGCGCTTCGAAGAGCTCGTGCAAGAGGCTTTGAGCCAGGAAGGGGTTCGACTCTTGCACCTGCTCGGCCAGCCCGCCGAGCATCCCGTCGAGGACGGACAGCGTTCCGACCAGTATCATCTGTCGCGTCCCCCTGGTCGCCCCGCCTGGACCACGCCGGTGCAAGATCGCCGGGCCTTGCCACCGGATACCCTGGCCCAGGCGGTACTGGCCCGGCTAGCTGCCGATCTCGAGCAAGAGACGCAGGCGGTGGTCTACTGGACCGTGGCCGAGGCTCCTGGCCCGCTGGCGATGTTGGGCCAGCGCTGTCTGCGGCGGACTCCGGGCGAGGTGCTGGCCGAGGCCCGGGGCGCGGCCCGCGGCGGTTTGTCCCCCTACCTGGTGCTGTCGGCCCGCAGGCTGCCCGAGATCTTCAGCCAGTTGCTGGAAGGAGTGGACTTTCCCGCCACTCTGATCGTGGTCGACGGAGGGCTCCAGCCCATGGCTCCCGGGCTGCCCCCCCACCCGGCTTCCCTGCGCGACCTGGCCATGCTGCGCATGATCCCCAACATTGTGCTGGCCGCCCCGGCTGACGAGGAGGAAGCCCGCCGCATCCTGGCTGGCACCCGCGACATTCCCGGGCCGGTGGCTCTGCGTTTCACGGCGGCCCCAGCCGTGGGACTGGGCTCTCCAGGGCAGGCGCGACCGGTCCCTCCGGGCCAGGGCCGGCAGTTGCGCACGGGAAGCTCAGTGGCCTTGCTGGGGGCAGGCAGCACCGTCTTTCCTTGTGTGCTCGCGGCCGAGACCCTGGCTGCCTGGGGAGTGCAGGCTTCGGTGTTCGACCTGCGCTGGTTGCAGCCGCTGGATGAAGCCCTGCTCGAGAAAGCTCTGACCTGTCAAAGACTTGTCACGGTGGAAGAGCATTTGGGGAAAGGGGGAGCCGGTACGGCCGTGCTGGAAACCCTCCAGAGTCTGGGCCGAACCATCCCGAGTCGGGCCCTTGCCCTGGCCGACGATGCTGCCGAGCTTCCTGCCGCCGGGCTGGAGTCCGGCGGGTTGTCGGCCGAAGGAATCGCAGTCGCGGTCAGGAAGTTCCTGGGAATGGGTGAGGGGATCTGAGGGCTGGTCGTCTCTTCCTCACCGGTGAGGTGCTCCAATGGAAGTCCTGAATCGCCTTCTCTCCCGCGCCTCCAAGGTGACGCTGTTGGCGCTGGGCTGCGCCCTGGTATTAGTGCTGGCTGCGCTAGACTTCTACACCGACCACGAGATGGCGCTGTGGATCTTTTATCTAATTCCGGTGGCTACGGTCACCTGGTATGCCGGCAAGGATTGCGGCGTGTTCATGGCCTTCGTCAGCTCGCTGGCCTGGTACTTCGCCGACGAGCTGGCCGGGCATCCCCTCAGCTCGATGATGATCCCGATGTGGAACGCCCTGGTTCAGCTGATCGGCTTCTGGCTGTTTGTGCGGGTGCTCGCGCGCCTGCACGAGCAACTCGATGAAGCCAGGCGCCTGGCCCGCAGCGATCCGCTGACCGGGGCTCTGAGCGGGCGCGCTCTGCTCGACATGGCCACCCTCGAGCTGGAGCGGGTGCGCCGCTACGGTCGCCCTCTCACCCTGGTCTGCTTCGACCTGGACGACTTCAAGACGCTCAACGAAAAGCACGGGCACGAGGTCGGCGACGAGCTGCTACAGGGGGTCGTGCGCACCCTGGTCGGCAACCTGCGCACGGTGGACGTGGTGGCTCGCTGGGGGGGGGACGAGTTCATGCTCTTGCTGCCCGAGACCGGCCCCGAGCAGGCCCAGATGGTCGTGCCGCGGGTGCGCGAGAAGCTCCACGAGCTGATGCGCCGTAACTCCTGGCCGGTGACCATCAGCACCGGGGTGGTGACATTTTTCTCCTGTCCCCCCCCAGCTGCCTCGCCGGTCGATGAGGCCCTGCGGCACGCCCTCGAGCTGTCGAGCACGGCTAAGGCTCAGGCCAAGGGCTCCATCCGCTACGATGTCCAGGGAGAGACGATCACGGTCCACTGACGCGCTCGTAGCGCCCGTTTTTCACCTGGAGCAAGAAGACTTCACGCAGGTCACTCTTGTTGGCAAGGGCAAACTTGCCGCTCACCCCGTCGTAGGGGGGGCGGTCATTGCCGATGGAAGCCAGGTAGTTGCGTGCGGCCAGGCGCTGCATGCGGATGCGGATCAGGGGCTGGCCCTCGGCCGGAGCCACCAGGGCCGCGCCCAGAGCATCAAAAAGCAGCATGGCGGCGTCATAGGAGCCGGCATCGACGTGCGAGGGCTCGCGCTCACCGAAGATCTGATGGTATTCGTCGACGTACTTGCGCACTGCCGGGCTGTCCTGGTCGGGCAGGAAGTAGCCCGACAAAAGCAAGCCCTCCACGTCTTGCCCGCCCTGCTCGATCAGGTCGCGGCTGAAGGGGATTACCTGGGCGGCCAGAGGGATCGTGAGTCCGGATTTCTTCAGGGCGTTGGCCAGCTGGGCCACCGGCAGGCCTCGAAACTCGGCCGCCAGGACGAACTCGGCCCCCTGGTCGGCCAGCTGGGCCACCTGGTTGCCGAAATCCTGGGTATTGTCGTCATAATTCGCCCGGGCAACGATCTTTCCGCCGCGCTTGGCGAAGGCCTGCTCGAAGGCGCGGGCCATCGAGCCGGACAGCAGGTTGTCCTCGTTGACCAGCAGAGCCCCTTTGGTGAAGCCGAGGCTGGCGAAATGGTCAGCCAGAGCCTTCAAGCGGGGATCGTTGGAGTCGGAGGCGGTGAAGAGGAAGGGACCCGCTTCCCAGACACGGGGGTCGGAGGCACTGGGAGCCAGGTCGGGCAGCCCGGCGTCGTTGAAGAGGGGAGCCGCGGCCAGCACACGTTGTGAGCTGAAGGGGCCAAAGCAGACCAGGTAGCGGGGGTCGCGGGTGATCTTCTGGGCTTCCAGCAGAGCCTGGTTGGTCTGGGAGCGGTCGTCGTAAAGGTCGATGACCACCTGCCGCCCATCCACTCCGCCGCGCAGATTGATATTGGCCTGGGCCTGAGCCAGTCCATAGAGCACAGCCCGTCCCTCAGGGGCGTCTGCTCCCTCCAAAGAGACCAGAGCCGGCACCCGCACGATGCCTGACTCCTCCGGTCCTGGCCGCAGCAGCAGGGCGTAGGCATTTTGCTTGAGGATGTGGGCCTCGGCATCCTCAGGGTTGCGAGTCACCAGGGTATCCAGCATGGCGGCGGCGGCCCGCAGGGACTCCGGCGTTCCCAGAGCGATCAGCTCGCGACCGCGAGCTTTGTCGGCCACCACCTCGGCCGTGCTGGTGCTGATTGGGGTCGGGGTGCGTCCCGGGCGCGGTGAGCTTGGTCCGACGAGACCGACCCCAGCTGCCACCACGAAGGACAGGGTCGAAAAGGTCAGTAGAGCCGGCAACCACATCGGAGGGCGGGCCGGGGTCTGCGAGGTTGTTTTCCGTTTGGGCGGGGCGGGCGGTGGTGGGCTGGGTGCAGGCCGGGGAGGAGCCGGCCGAGGCTCGGGAGGGGCCATTCTGGGGTCGGACAAGAGCAGTAACAGATCGCGGATCAGCTCGCCGGCGCTGGAATAGCGAAGAGCGGGGTCGGGCTGCATGCATTTGAGCACCAGGTCTTCGGTGCGAGCCTCGATATCGCTGCGATGGGGCTTGAGGCGGTGGCTGCCGTAGACGGGGGAGGGGGGCTTCCCGGTCAGGATGAAGTAGATCGTGGCCCCCAGCGAATAGAGGTCGGAGCGCTCGTCCACCCGGTCTTCCCACTGCTCGGGCGGAGCGTAGCCCACCGAGCCCGAGGGCTGGGTGTCGCGCCGGCCCATTTCGGGGTCGAAGTGGCGCGCCAGGCCGAAGTCGATCAGTTTGAGATGGCGCTCCTCGGTGACCATGATGTTCTCGGGCTTGAGGTCGCGAAAGATGATGGGAGGGGACTGGCTGTGCAGGTAGTCGAGCACCCGGCCCATCTCCAGCGCCCAGCGCAGGGCCTGGGCCTCGGGGGCCGGCCCTTCCTTCTCGATCAGGGCCGCCAGCGTAGGGCCGTCCACGAACTCCATGACCAGAAACTGGCTGGGGGCTTCAAAGAAGTAGTCCACGATCAGGGGAAGGTTGCGATGACGCAGGCGGGCCAGCATGCTGGCCTCGCGCTCGAAGCGAGTGCGGGCGCTCTGTAACTGGGTGCTGTCCTTGCAGACTAGCTCTTTGATGGCCCATTGCTTGCCTGCCAGGCGTGAGTCCTGACTGAGGTAGACGGCGCCCGACCCGCCTCGGCCAAGGCTTCGCTCGATGCGATAGCGGTCTTGCAGAACCGTGCCCGGCTTCAAAGCCATGGTCTAATTTTCGGGCGCCTGAATGGGCAGGGTGATGGTGAACTTGGCTCCGCCTGCATCGGAGGTACCGGCCACGATGTCGCCCGAGTGCTTGCGGGTGACCTCCTTGCAGATGGCCAGTCCCAGGCCGGTCCCCTTGCCAATCTCCTTGGTGGTGTAGAAAGGCTGGAAAATCTTCGACTGCACCTCGGAGGGAATGCCCGGACCGTTATCCCACACCTCCACCAGGATCTGCCCGTTCTGGGTGCCGGTGCGGATGTCCACGGTGGGCTGGTAAGTCTTGGAGCTGAGCAGCGCGTCGCGGGCGTTCACGAGCAGATTGTTGAACACGTGGGCCCACTGGGTGGAGTTGGCCCGCACGGTGGGGAGCGGGTGCAGGTCGAGCTTGACCCGGATGCCGTCCTGGTTAAGGCTCTCCTTGAGCAGCTCGACCGAGTTCTCGATGACCCGGTTGAGGTCCAGCTCAGAGCGCACGAAGCGCGAGAAGGTCAGCCCCTGCTCGGCCTCGAGCGGGCCGCGCGAGTAGATGAGCAGCTTTTCGATGATGGCTTTGCACTTCTCCACGGCCTCGCGCATGATCTCCAGCCGCCGGGCTACCTGGGGCTCGGCCTGGGTGCGAGACAAGCTGCCCACCATGGCCAGCACAGCTCCCAGGGGCGTGTTCAGCTCGTGGGCCACCCCGGCGGCCAGTCGGCCCACCCCGGCCAGGTGGCTCTCCTCAGCCATCTCGGCCTGGAGCGAGGCGATCTCTTCCTTGGCCCGGGCCAGCGCTCCCTCGCCTCCAAAGCGTGGGGCCAACAGGGCGGCCGCCAGGGCGGCTGTCTCCATCAGTCGGCGCTGGCGGTCGCTGGGGCGTCGGTCTTGATCCCAGACGGCCAGCAGGGCGCCACCGCTCTGCTGACCGGGCGAGACGGGCACGGCCAGAAGGCAACGCCCGCGCTGGACGGCTTCGGAGGGCTCGCCCGAGTCCCAGGCCTGACTCAACAGGTCGCGCACAACCCCCGGCCCGGTTTCCTCGGCGCTGCGCCCGGCCTGGGCGGCCCGTCGGAAGCCGCTCTCCTCCTGACCGGGCTGTAGATAGAGCGTGGCTCCGCTGGCTCCGGTCTCATGAAGAATCTGCTCGCACAGGGACTTGCTCTGGGCGTTGAAGTCGTCCCCTTCGGTCACACCGTGCATCAGCCCCAGCACGCCCTGCAAGAAGTTCTCGCGCTGGCGCAAGTAGAAGAAGGAAGCCCAGGCTGCCCCCAGCGCCAAAGCGGTGGCCACGAACCACAGGATGTAAAGCCAGTTAGGGGTCACCGCGCCGCCATCGTCCACCACCCGAAGGTTTGTTGCGCTCTCGAATGGATCCTGCGTGGCGGCTCAGAGCTTACTTCAGGCCAGCCATCTGGGCGGCCAGGTCCAGCACCCGCTGGCCCTGAGGCCCGGCAAAGCCCGTGCCCACCACCAGGGAGGCGACCACGGCGGCGGCTTCCTGCTCGCGCCGCGAGCGCTCTTTGGCAACGCTGCGCTGGAAGGTCGAGATATTCGGAAGGGTGCCGTCCTCCAGAGCCTCGGGGCCGCTCACGCCGTTGGCCCGGGCCAGGGAGGCGAAAATCTTGTTGTAGTTCGGGTTGCCCGCGTCGTTGTAGAAGAGCTCCTGGGGCACCTGGCGCAGGAAGGCGGCCAGCCCGCCCGTCTGCTCGGTCACGGTGGGGAACTGGGCGAGCAGTTCACGCTCGGGATTCTCGACCACCTGGGCGGTCACGGTGTAAGGGGTGACATTGCTCTGGCTCTGCTCGACCGAGGTGAAAGAGCCGTTCTGGGGGTCGAAGGCCAGGCCGCCCTGCACCGGGCTCTGGTTGGTGGCCACGCCGTTGTAAGAGCGGACGTCCTCTTCCAGGGTGCGCTGCACGGCCACGTTGATGGCGCTCTCGAGGCGCAGCTCGGGTTGCATCAAGAATATCTGGCTTCGCAAGTCGCAATCGCGGTTGGTTCGCTCTTTGGCGACGGCGCGCTGGAAGGTGGACAGGTTGGGCAGGCGGCCGTCCTCGAGCGAGTCGGGGAAGGTGGCCCACGACTGCCGGGCCAGGTCGGCCAGCACGCCGTTGTAGTTGGGCTCGCCGCCCAGGCCGTAGAAGCGCTCGTCACTCACGCCGCGCAGCCACTCGGACACCCCGCCGGCTTCGTCGTGGGCGGCGGGAACGTTGCCCAGCTCGCGCCCCACTTTGACCGGGTCGCCCAGGACAGCGAAGGTCTGCTGGAACGGCTGGGCCGCGCTGACGGTCACCTCGTCCTGGCTGTGCAGGGCAACGTCGCCGTTGTCGCGGATGCGCCCCTTGCCGACGGTCTGGGTGTGATTGGTATGCTGAACTCCGGTAAGCTGGACGATGCCGTTCATGATTGCTGTCCCCCTGTAGAATTTCTTGTCTGTGGGGACAGTCTACCGGGGGAGGCTCAAAGGGACTTGAAACACCTTGTCGTGTCTGGCTCTCGTTCGGTCTGAGACCAGAAACGTGCTAGAATTGAGACACGATGTCGGAGGTCTTGGAAAGGGTGGATGAATTTTTCTCGGGAACTTCCCGGGTGCATCGCGCGATGCGCGCAGTGGCAAGAGAGCTCGATGAGATGGGCATCCCCTTTGCCATCGCGGGGGCCCTGGCCGGTAACGCCCACGGGCACCGTCGCATGACCGAGGATGTCGACTTGCTCCTTACGCGCGAGGGACTTGCGCGGTTTAAACAATCCAAATTGGGCCTGGGCTGGGTGGAGCTGTTTGCTGGCTCGAAGGGGATGCGCGACACAACCAACAACGTGAAGCTCGACATTTTGCTGGCAGGCGACTTCCCTGGGGATGGCAAGCCCAAACCCGTCGTCTTTCCTGACCCGGCCGCACTGCAACCAGACAGGCGCGACGGGTTGCCGTTCATTGACCTTCCGCTCTTGCTGGAGCTGAAGCTCGCCAGCGGCATGACCGCGCCCCACCGTCTGCAAGACCTGGCCGATGTCATGAACCTGATTCGGGTCAGGGCACTTCCCCAAGACTACTCGGACCACCTGAACCCATACGTGCGCGGCAAGTTTCAGGAAATGTGGGCTCTGGCCCAGGTGCAGGACGAATACTGACGCCTGGTCTTGAGCACGTCGGCCAACTGCATCAGTCAGTCCTGGCCCGCTGAGCCGATCACCCGTGCATAACCCGTCAAGCGATCCGCTCGTCGGTCTTGCCATTGAAGCGGGGCAGGCCGTCCTGGCAGTCGAGCCACTCCACCCGCTCCTCGTAGCTCACATGGCTGTCAGGGGCGCGGTCCAGGGGGCCGTCCAGGGAGGCCACGGTCACGTAGACCTTGCCCGGGGTCTTTTGATGGCGGTAAAAGAGCTGGCTGCCGCATGTGCGGCAGAATAGCCAGGTCACCTCGGGCGAGGAGTTGTAAGTCCCCAGGTCGGCCTTCATGACCTGGAGCTGGGGCTCGCTCACAGCCGTCCAGGTCACCAGGGCGGCCCCATGCGACTTGCGACAGCTCTGGCAGTGGCAATGGCTGCAGAACTCGGTGGGTGGGATGAGCTGGAAGCGGTTGGCTCCGCACAGGCAACTTCCCGGAATTGGCTCGCTCATGGCGGCGCGCTTCGACCTTCCCCCGGGCTTCCTTCCCGAAAAAGAAGAAGGGCCCCATTGCTGGAGCCCTTCAAGTTTCAAACATCGCTCGCAGGCTCGCTGCGCGCTTTGCTTGCTAAAAATATCCCCGGCGGTGACCTACTCTCCCACCCGGTCGC
>JAANMU010000703.1_pt1 | contig 37565 bp, 38 predicted proteins | sample 7279701 | NCBI WGS metagenome assembly JAANMU01 (sample SAMN14094539, study PRJNA606508) | bioreactor metagenome | isolation source: A lab-scale SPAN reactor treating ammonium-rich wastewater day 57 | place: Ireland: Galway | collected 2017-03-13
GGGCTCGACCAGGCCGGTGGCGAGGACCTTCACCTCGAGGTCGCCGCGCCGCACCTTCGCCTCGCGGTAGCTCGGGTCCTCGCCCTGCTTTTGAAATTGGGTCCAGCCCCACCAGGCCAGCGCGCCGGCCGCCAGCAGGGCGGCGCCGAGGATGAACGGTTTCTTCATGGGATCGCTCCTCTGCCTTGCGCCTTCTCCCATTCGGCCTCGGCGATCAGGGCGTCGCGGAGGCTTTCGAGGATGGTGCGTTCGCTGTCGATCAGGTCGTTCTCGATCTGGTCCCAATCCTGGTAGCTGATCAGGCCGTTGGCGTACTGGCTGCGCGCGATCTCGGCGCGCACCTGGGCCGACTTAAGGAAGTTTTCTTGGACGCGGATGCGCTCGATCGCGTCCTTGAAGTCGGCGTAGCTTTGCTTGAGCTGGAGCGCCAGCCGGTTGTCGCCGCTGCGCAGGGCCTCGGCCAGGCGGAACTCCTCGGAGCGCGCCGCGCGCACCTCGTAGAAATCGCGCCCGCCGGTGAAAAGCGGGTAGTTGAGATTGACGCCCGCCGACCACAGCGTATTGGAGCCGCCGTCCTCGAACTTGCGCCGCGTCGCCGAGGCCGTCGCGTCCAGCGAGGGGTAAAGGTCGCCCTTCGCGATCTTCACGTCGGCCCGCCCCGCGTTCAGCTGGGCCTCGGCGCGGCGGTGCTCGGGATGCGCGGCCACCAGGGCCGCGAAGTCGGGCGCCTCTTTCGGAAATTGGGTCTTGAAGCTGCCCTGCACCGCCAGCTTTTCAAGGACCGTCGCCGCCTCGCGGCCCAGCGCCTTGGCGAGCTCGCGGCGGGCGACCTTCAGGGCGCGCTGGGTCTCGGCCAAGTTGAACTTCGCCTGCTCATAGAGGGCCTGGCTGCGCATCAGCGAGCCCTTGTTCTCGCGGCCGCCCTCGAAGCGCAGGTCGACGAAGCGGACGTTCTCTTCGCGGCGCTCGAGGATCTTCTTCGCCACCCCGACCTGCTGTTGCGAAAACAGCAGGCGGGCGAAGGCGGTCTTCAATTCGGCCGAGACCTGCGACTTGACTAGGCCTAGGTTGGCCTCGGCGTCGTCGAACTCGGCGCGGCTCTTTTTCACGCCGTAGGAGGTCTTGAGGCCCTGGAAGATGTTCTGCTCGAGGACGACGCCCATTTGGAATTGGTTGCGGGTGCCGGTGTCGATGTCGATCGGAGAGGCGGGATTGAAGCTTGAGTTGTTGGCCGAATTGCTGGCGTTGTAGCCGGCGCTGCCCGTGAGCTGCGGAAAGTAGTCGCTGCGACTGGCCCCGATCTGGGAGCGGGCCTTGGCGACGGTCTGGATGGCGGCCACGATGTCGGGGTTTTGGATGGCGGCCTCGTTGACGCAGTCTTGCCAGGTCAGGGGCCGCTCCTGGGCCTCGAGGAGCGCCGGCGCCGCGAGAAACAGGAGGAGCGCCCAGATCCCACGGACATTTCGCCAGGCTTGGGCCGCAATCACGCGCATATTGGAGTTCATAACGAGAGATGCGACCCCGATGTCCATCAATTTGTTAGAAAAAATCAGAATGCCGCTTGGGCACGGCCCCTCCCCCTTCAACCCCCAGCGGATTCACACATAAAAAAAGGCTACGCGCTTACGTAGCCTGTGGTGGGTGATGCAGGAGTCGAACCTGCGATTTATTCGCAGTCCCGAAGTAAATTCGGGACTGCTAAAACCCAGGGGGCGGCTCCGCCCTCCCCCTTCAACCCCCAGCGGATTCACACATAAAAAAAGGCTACGCACTTACGTAGCCTGTGGTGGGTGATGCAGGAGTCGAACCTGCGACCCGCTGATTAAGAGTCAGCTGCTCTACCAACTGAGCTAATCACCCGATTCGCCCGCTCGGAGCAAGTCCGAGCTCGCTAAAGCCCAGGGGGAGAATTCCATTCTCCCCCTTCGATCCCCATCGGTTAGGGATGGGAAGAAAAATTTCTGCGCGCCGTGAGAGATTCGAACTCCCGACCTACTGGTTCGAAGCCAGTTGCTCTATCCAGCTGAGCTAACGGCGCAAAACCTCTCACAGCAAAAAATACCTCAACCGGTGGGGGTTGAAGGGGGAGGAGGCAACTCCCCCTGGGCTTTAGCGAGCCCGAACTTGCTTCGGGCTCGCGAATCAACGCTCTATCCAGCTGAGCTAACGGCGCTGGTGCATATACTTTTGAATTTCCCGCGTCAACCCTTCGGAAAAACAAAATCGAGCCGCCCCCTTATGAGCCCGTTTTCCCGGCATTTCAAGGGGATTCTAAGATCGTGCTCTGGATGCATTTTTCCGGTCAAGCTCCTGGGAAATAGACACATTCTCGGCCAAGGATTCCCAGTCCAGCCGCGCTCCGGCATGAAATAAAAAAGCCATTCCGGATTTCCGAAATGGCTTCAATCTTGGGGTGGGCGAAGGGACTCGAACCCTCAACCCCTGGGACCACAACCCAGTGCTCGACCATTGAGCTACGCCCACCGTTTTTCCGCGCTTGGCGCGGGTAGAGCTTCTTTAAGTACCTGAATGATAATGTCAATCGCAAAAAAGACAAGCCGGAGCCGCCGCAAATAAAAAGGCCGCGGGACTCTCGGCCCCGCGGCCTTGGAAAAGCAATCGCCACGACTAGCGACGGGTCTTCAGGCCCCGCAGCGAGGCCCAAGCGGTCAGGGCAAAGGCCCAGAGGCCGAAAGAGTAAACGCCCGGGGCCATGCCGGCCGACAGGCCGCAACCCGCGCCGGAGATCAGATTGGGCGCCGGCGGCAAGGGATTGACCGCCGTCACCGAGGCCACTGCCTCGTTGTTGGCCGGATCGGGATCGACCATCGCACCGCTGACTTCCGCTCGGTTGGTCAGATCAGCCTCGATGTCCGCGGTCACCACGATGGTGATCGTCGCCGAGGCACCGTTGGCCAAGGCGCCGAGGTCGCAGTCCACCGGACCGCTGCCGGTGCAGTCCCCCTGCGAGGGGACGGCGCTGACCAAGGTCACGCCCGCGGGCAGAAAATCCGAGGCAAGGACGCTGACGGCGTCGTTGGGGCCGTTGTTGGTGACGGTGAGTGTGTAGGTGATGTCCTCGCCGACGTCGACCAAGGTCGGCGAGGCGGTCTTGGCGATCGCCAAATCGGCGTCGGCCAAGGCGGCCTCAAGGACCCCCGTCCACCCGCCGTCTTGTGCGCCGCCGTTGGGAGGATCGGAATTGTACCAGTCGTAGCCCAAGAAGATGATCTCCCCCTCGCCCGCCGGGATGATCGTCACGACCGCGACCGTGGCGTCCGCGTAGACGTTGAGGGCGCCGGCGGGGAGGCTCACCAAATCCAGACCCTCCGTCGCGTTGTTTTCGGGAAGCTGGGCGGCCGCATTGTCGAAGATCGTGCCGCTCAGCACCCGGTCGGTGGGGTCGGAGACCGTCTGATTATTGGTAACGCTCAGGCCGAACACCGCGTTGATCAAGCTGGGCGTCCAGCTGTTGCCGTTCGTACCGTCGCTGGCGATGATCATGCGCCCGCCGCCCTCGACGAAGTCGCGGATCGCGGCGCGCGCGGCGTCGTCGAGGTCGGGGTTCAGCTCGGCGTTTTCCTGCTCGGGCATCACGAAGACCTGGTTTCCGGCGAAGGCGGCGGTGAAATCCGCAGCCGTGATACCGGTGAAGGGGGTGACCACGTGGCCGAACGAGATGATCGCCGCCTGCATATTGTCGGCCTCGGCGCCGCTGCCGCCCGCCGAATCGACGTAGGTGTCGTTGTCGAAGAGGGCGACGTTGGTCGCCCGCGCGGAAACTGCATGGAACGCCGTCGCGCAGAAGCAAGAAAGCAAGACAAGGCCTTTGCCCATTCTCGTCATAAAACCTCCTTAGTTGTGTATCCAGGAACCCGGGGAGTGCCCCTGTGGAAGAAAACATCCGGAGCCCAAAGTCAACGAAAGAAAAATGCGAATGCGTATGGAATGGCGCGCCCGGCAGGAGTCGAACCTGCGACCCCAAGCTTAGAAGGCTTGTGCTCTATCCAGCTGAGCTACGGGCGCAAATTGGCTCCTTCATAAGCCACGAAAAGCCCCTAAATCCAGGATATTTACCGTAGAACCCCGAAAATTTGGCCCCTTGACACGGCGCGCCGCGGGACATAGCTTAGAAAGTCCAATGTTTTTTGGACTAGGAGAAGGCGAATGCCCAGCGTTCAAGACATCCTCAAGCAAACCAAGCAGCAGATCTCCGAGCTCACCCCCGACCAGCTGGTCGAGCTGCAGAAGAAAAACCCCGACCTCGTCCTGCTCGACGTCCGCGAGAAGGACGAGCAAGAGCGCGGCATCCTGCCCAACGCCAAGCTGATCCCCCGCGGCCTGCTCGAGCTCAAGATCGAAGACGCCGTCCCCGACCGCAACCGCGAGATCGTCGCCTACTGCGCCGGCGGCAACCGCAGCGCGCTGGCGGCCTTAAGCCTCAAGCAGATGGGCTACACCAAGGTCCACTCCCTGATCGGCGGCTACAGCCGCTGGAACCAAGAGGGCCGCCCCACGGTCCAGCAGACCTTCCTCGATTCGCAAAAGCTCGAGCGCTACTCGCGCCACATCCTCATGCCCGAGGTCGGCGAAGAGGGTCAGGTGAAGCTGCTCGATTCGAAAGTATTTTTGGTGGGCGCCGGCGGCCTGGGCTCGCCGACGGCCTACTATCTGGCGGCGGCCGGCGTCGGCACCTTAGGCATCGTCGACAACGACGTCGTCGACCGCAGCAATCTGCAGCGCCAAATCCTCCACAACGAGTCGCGCATCGGCGAGCCGAAGGTCGAATCGGCCAAGCAGACCCTCAAGGCCCTCAACCCCGACATCAACGTCGTCACCTACCGCGAGCGCCTGAGCCGGGACAACGTGATGGAGCTGATCAAGGACTACGACGTCATCGTCAACGGCTGCGACAACTTCCCGACCCGCTACCTGATCAACGACGCCTGCGTCTTCTTGAAGAAGCCGCTGGTCGACGGCAGCATCTTCCGCTTCGAGGGCCAGGTCAACGTGATCAAGCCCTTCGAGGGCCCCTGCTACCGCTGCCTCTACCCCGAGCCCCCGCCGCCCGAGATGGCGCCCTCCTGCCAGGAGGCCGGCGTCTTCGGTGTCCTACCCGGCATCATCGGCTGCATCCAAGGCATCGAGGTCTTGAAGCTGCTGCTCGGCAAGGGCGATCCGCTGGTCAACCGCCTGCTCATCATGGACACCCTCAAGATGAAGGTGCGCGAGATGAAGGTCCGCCGCGACCCGGCCTGCCCGGTCTGCGGCGACAATCCCACCATCAAAGAACTGATCGACTACGAGTGGTTCTGCTCGATGGCCGGCGGGGATCCGCTGAAGCACTAAACGCTTAATAAATCTTCATCTTGACGACATGCTCGCCGTGCGAGGTCCAACCGAGGTCGTAGCCGACCTCTTGCCCCTCGCGGAGGTCGCGGTGGTCCTTGCCGCCGACGAAGCGCACCTCGTCCAAGTTGAAATAGACGTCGCGACCGTTGCGGTCCTTGATGAAGCCGTAGCGAGACTGGGGAAACCAGCGCTGCACGCGGCCGCGGGGGAATTTCTCGAGGGCCTCGGACGCGGGCGGCTTATTTTCTTCCGAAGACATGTTGAGTCCACCTCTCCAGCGGAACGGTGAATGCCAAGACCAATATAATAAAGATCGCCGGGGCCAGCCAAGCGCTATCCCCGAGGCCGAAGGAGCGCAGCCCAGCCAGCCAGGGGTCGATAAGCGGTCGGTGGAACAGAAAGAGGCCGTAGCTGCAAACGCCCAATCGGGCCAGGCCAAGGGTGGGAATCCAGCCTGCGGCGAGGAGCAGCGGCGCGACCAAGCCCAGCGGGTGCAAAGGATAGAAAGCGGGATGCCGCAGGCCTAATAGCCCCAAGGCCGTCAGCAGCAAAGTGACGCCGAGCCACTTTTTCGGCGAGGACCGACCGACGCAGGCCACCCACATCCCGAAACCGAACTCGCCCAGCTTCACGAGAGGAAAGCCGCCCATCGCCAAATAGGGATGCCGGTCGGCGACCGGCCTCAGGGCAAGCAGGTGCGAGAACGCGAAGCTGAGGACGAGACACAAGGCCAAGGCGAGGTTGGGAGCCCTTTGAAAAGCCCGCAGCAACCAGGGATAGGCCGCGTAGAGGTAGACCAGGCTCCCTAAAAACCACCAAGAAGAGTTGTAGCTGAAGATGGCCTCGGGGCTGACATTTTGCAAAAAGAGTAATTTGAGTATGAATTGGCCGGAGAGCTTCGGCAGGTCTTGCGAGGTGAAAATCAGGAAGCCGAAGAAAAAAATCAGAACCGATAAACAGTACAGCGGCACGATCCGGCGCAGGCGTTTTGCGAAAAACCGTAGGGGCCGTTCGCGCCTGTCCCCCGCCAAGGGGGAAACGTCCCCTGCGGGACAAAGCTCGGGCCTATTTTTTACGCCGAGCGCCGCATAAGCCAGCCCCCACCCGCTCAAAACGAAAAACAGGCTGGCCCCCAAATATCCCCACTCCTGGGGCGATGCGGGCAGCGGACCAAACATCCATTGGAATTGATTTTCGACGCCGCTGAGCCGCCGATCGTAGTGATAGAAGACGATCCCGAGGATCGCCAAGCCCTTAAGCGCCTCGACGCCGCGCGAGAACCGCTCGTCGGTGCCGAGGGCGCGCATCGCTATTCCGCCAAGGCCGCCAAGACCTCGTCGGCGTGCCCCGCCACCTTCACCTTCGGGAAGATCTTCTTGAGCCTCCCCTGCTTGTCGATCACGAAGGTCGAGCGCACGATGCCCATGAACTTTCTGCCGTAGAGGCTCTTCTCTTGGTAGACGCCGTATTTGTCGGCGACCTTCTTGTCCAAGTCGGAGAGCAGGGCCAGCTTCAGCTTGTGCTTGGCGATGAATTTTTGGTGGCTGGCGGCGTCGTCGAAGCTGACGCCCAGGATCACGGCGTCTTTCTTGGCAAACTTCGCGCTGTCCTCGCTGAAATCGCAGGCCTCGGTCGTGCAGCCCGGGGTCATGTCCTTCGGATAAAAGTAGAGGACGACGTTTTTCTTCCCCTTGAAGTCGCTCAGCTTGACCTTCTTGCCGTCCTGGTCGGGGAGCGTGAAGTCGGGGGCGGGGGCGCCTTCTTTTAGTTCTTTCTTGGGCATTTCGGGTCTCCTGATTTATTGCGACGTCCGCAGGGGCGGTAAATTCATCGACGCCTGAACAAAGCCCCTACATCAACCTCTCGACCTCAGCGGCGATCGCGTCGCCCATCTGAGCCGTCGTGTGCTTGCCGCCCAAGTCGGGGGTGCGCACTTTCTTGGCCTTCAGGATATTCGTCACCGCGGCCTGCACCGCCCGCCCGGCGGCCGCCTCGCCCAGATAATCCAGCATCATCGCCAGGGTCAGGATGATCGCGATGGGATTGGCGACGCCCTTGCCCGCGATGTCGGGGGCCGAGCCGTGCACCGACTCGAAAATCGCGTACTTCTTCCCGATGTTGCCGCCGGGCACCAGGCCCAGGCCGCCCACCAGTCCCGCGCAGAGGTCCGAGACGATGTCGCCGTAGAGATTCTCCAAAAGCAGCACATCGAACTGCGAGGGCCGCGTCACCAGCTGCATGCAGGCGTTGTCGACGATCATCTCGGCGTATTCGATGCCGGGATAAGCCTTGGACACCTGCCGGGCGCACTCCAGGAACAGCCCGTCCGAGAGCTTCATGATGTTGGCCTTGTGGATCGAGGTGACCTTCTTGCGCTTGTTGCGCTTGGCGTAGTCGAAGGCGTACTTGGCAATGCGGGTCGAGGCCGTGCGGGTGATGACCTTGATGCTCTCGACGACGCCCGGGGCGATCTCGTGCTCGATGCCGGAATACAGGTCCTCGGTGTTCTCGCGCATGATCACCAGGTCGACGTCGGGATAGGGGCTGACGCCGGGAAAGCTGCGCACCGGCCGGACGTTGGCATAGAGCTCGAGCTTCTTGCGCAACAGAACGTTGATGCTGCCGAAGCCCTTGGCGATGGGCGTCATCAGCGGGCCCTTGATCGCGACGCGGGTCTTCTTGATGAGTTTGAGCGTCTGGTCGGGGAGCGTATCGTTGAATTTTTCGATCCCGGTCTGGCCGGCGTAGGCGGGGAAAAACTCCAGCCTCACCCCGGTCGCGGCCACGACCTTCTTCATCTCGGCGCAGATCTCGGGGCCGATGCCGTCGCCCTCGATCAGCGTCACTGGGTAGGTTTTGGGCATATGCCGGGATCTTTAGGGCCCGGCGCCCGCCGAGTCAACGAAATCGTGAAGGCTGAGGAATTCAAATCCATCTAATAAACCGCCCTGCATAGGGAGAAAGGGTGTCCCTGGAGGGACCGAGGACTGTCTGAGCCAACCTTAGAGGATAGAAAACGTGGATAAGAATTTTGAAGTCTGCCCCGCCTGAAAGGACTGAACAGCAAATCTGATGGATGCGAGTTCCGCAGGTCCCGGAAGGGACACCCTTTCTCCCTATGCAGGGCGCACCTCAATAGAGGGCGATCGAGTAAGGGCTCTTCCCCTCGGGGTGGTTCTTGAGGAGGTATTCTTTGTCGACGATGAAGTGCTCGCGGGTGTAGCCGGCCTGCTCGATCTTCATGGTGTCCATGCGGATGGCGTCGCAGGGGCAGGCCTCGACGCAAAGCGAGCAATACACGCAGCGCAGCAGGTTGATGTTGTAGACGGCGGGATACTTCTCGACGCGCGGGTCCGGGTGCTCGGCCGCGACGATCTCGATGCAGTCGGCGGGGCAGGCGGTCGCGCAGAGCATGCAGGCGGTGCAGCGCGGGGTTTCGTCGGGCCGCCGCATCAGGCGGTGCTCGGCGCGGTAGTTCTCGGGGATGGGCTTCTTCATCTCGGGGTATTCGTAGGTGAGGATGCGCTCTTGGTGGAAGATATTGCCCACGGCGTGCTTCAGGGTGATCCACATCCCCTTGAAGACCGCCCCGAGGTACAGTTTGTCCCACAAAGACAGTTTTGGCCGGCGCACGACGAGCATGGGGATTCCCTAATGTATACCCGGCCTTAGGCGCAAGGCCATTTTTGATTGATATTTCTCATTTTATTGCCTCCCCGGCCGCGCTAAACTCGGCTTGCTTGCGAACCGAAGGTTTCATTCCCGAGGGAAATTCCGGTGAATTTCGAAGCGGCGCTCAAAACCGAGAAAATCCGAAACCTTGCCACGCGGGAAGGACTGACGGTCCCGCCCGAGACGCCGCTGGGCGAGGTGGTGCGCCGCATGCAAGAGCGCCGCACCGGCTGCGCCGTCGTCGTCTCGGGCAAGAGGGTCGTGGGGATCTTCACCGAGCGCGACGCCCTGATCCGCGGCCTCTTGGCCGACGCCGACCCCGAGACCCCCATCGAAAAGCTGATGACCCCCAAGCCCAAGGTCCTGGACCGCGAGGACACCCTGGCCGTCGCCATCCGCCTGATGCACGACGGCAAGTACCGCCACCTGCCCGTCGTCAACGGAAAACGGGAATTCCTGGGCCTAGTCTCGGTCCGCGACATCGTCTTCTACCTCTCGGAGAATTTTCCGCTGGAAATCTACAACCTGCCCCCCGACCCGCACCGGATCAGCCGCAGTGCGGAGGGGGCTTAAGAAGGAGCATCGTTTCCTATGGACCCGGAACATTCGGCGAGCCTGAACCGTCCCGCTAAACAACGGCAAGAGATCGACGGCGTCGTCATCCGCTTCGCGGGCGATTCGGGCGACGGCATGCAATTGACCGGGACCCAGTTCACCAACACCAGCGCGGTCCTGGGCAACGACATCAGCACCCTGCCGGACTATCCCGCCGAGATCCGCGCCCCGGCCGGTTCGCTGCCCGGCGTCAGCGCCTTCCAGCTGAATTTTTCCAACCACGACATCCGCACGCCGGGCGACCAGCCCGACGTCCTGATCGCGATGAACCCGGCCGCCCTGAAGACCAACCTGAGGGATCTGCCCCACGGCGGCATCCTCATCCTCAACCAGGACGCCTTCAACGAGCGCAACCTCGAGCGGGCCGGCTACGCCTCCAACCCGATCGAGGACGGTTCGCTCAAGGACTGGCGCGTCATCGCCCTCCCCATCTCCAGCCTGAACCAGAAGGCCCTCGAGGGGCTGCCGCTGACCAACAAAGAGAAGGACCGCTCGAAGAACCTCTTCGCCTTGGGGATGATGTATTGGATGTACGACCGGCCGATGGAGACCACGATCGACTGGATCCAGAAACAGTTCGGCAAAAAGCCCGAAGTAGCGGAAGCCAACGCCCTCGCGCTGAAGGCGGGCTTTCACTTAGCCGAGACCGCCGAAGTGGTCTCGACGCATTACAAGATTCGCCCCGCACGGCTGAAGCCCGGCAAGTACCGCAACATCATGGGCAACACGGCGACCGCGATCGGCTTCGTGACCGCGGCCGAGCTGGCCAAGACCCCCCTGCTCTACTGCAGCTACCCTATCACGCCGGCCAGCGACATCCTCCACGAGCTCTCCAAGCTGAAGAACTTCGGCGTCCGCACCGTCCAGTCCGAGGACGAAATCGCCGCCATCGGCGCTGCGATCGGCGGGGCCTTCGGCGGCTGCATCGCGATGACCGGGACCAGCGGGCCGGGTTTGGCGCTGAAGAGCGAGGCGCTCAACCTCGCGGTGATGGCCGAGCTGCCGCTCCTCATCCTCGACATCCAGCGCGGCGGCCCCAGCACGGGCCTGCCCACCAAGACCGAGCAGGCCGACCTGCTGCAGGCGATGTTCGGGCGCAACGGCGAGAGCCCGGTGCCCATCCTCGCCCCGGCCACGCCCGCCGACTGTTTCGCCGTGGCCATCGAGGCCGTGCGCATCGCGGTGAAATACATGACGCCGGTGCTCTTCCTCTCCGACGGCTACCTGGCCAACGGCAGCGAGCCCTGGCTCATTCCCAACCTGTCGGACCTCGCGCCCATCGAAGTCCGCCATCCGGACCGGCCGCAAGGCGAGAAATTCCTGCCCTACCTGCGCGACGAGAAGACCCTCGCGCGGCCCTGGGCCATCCCCGGGACGGCGGGCCTCGAGCACCGCATCGGCGGACTCGAGAAGGAAGACCGCAGCGGCAACGTCAGCTACGACCCCTTCAATCACGAGCGCATGACGCACCTGCGCGCCGACAAGGTGGCCGCCATCGCCCAAGACATCCCCGACCTCGAGGTCTTCGGCCGGCCCGAGGGCGAGCTCTTGGTGGTGGGCTGGGGCTCGACCTACGGGGCGATCACCACCGCGGTCGAGCAGCTGCAGCGCGAGGGCGCGGCGGTGAGCAGCGTCCACCTGCGCCACCTCAACCCCTTCCCCCGCAACCTCGAGACGATCTTGAGGAGCTTCGACAAGGTCTTGGTTCCCGAGATGAACCTGGGCCAGCTGGCCCTGCTGCTCCGGGGAAAATTTTTGGTCGACGCCCAGCCGCTCAGCAAGGTGCAAGGCAAGCCCTTCCGGATCGCCGAGATCCTCGAGGGCGTGCGGGCGCGGTTGGGATCCAACAGGGAGGTCAAGCATGTCGTCGGAAACCGCTAGCCCCGCCGCCCCCGCGCCGATCACGCGCAAGGACTTCATCAGCGACCAGGACGTTCGCTGGTGCCCGGGCTGCGGCGACTACGCGATCCTCGCCACCCTGCAGAACGTCCTGCCCAAATTGGGTATCCCCCGGCAGAATTACGTCTTCATCTCGGGGATCGGCTGTTCCAGCCGTTTTCCCTACTACATGGAGACCTACGGCTTCCACACCATCCACGGCCGCGCCCCGGCAATCGCGACCGGTCTGAAGGTGTACCGACCCGACCTTTCGGTCTGGGTGATCACCGGCGATGGCGACGCGTTGAGCATCGGCGGAAATCACTTCATTCACGCCCTGCGCCGCAATATCGACCTCAAGATCCTCCTGTTCAACAACCGCATCTACGGCCTGACCAAGGGGCAATACTCGCCGACCTCGGAATACGGAAAGAAGACCAAGTCCTCGCCCTACGGCAGCGTCGACTACCCGCTCAACCCGATGAGCCTGGCGCTGGGCTCGGAGGCGACCTTCGTCGCGCGCACCCACGACACCGACGTCAAGCACATGGCCGAGATCTTTCAGGCGGCCGGCGAGCACCGCGGCTCGGCCTTCGTCGAGATCTACCAAAACTGCGTCATCTTCAACGACAACGCCTTCCAGGCCATCGACGACAAGCAGACCCGCGACGACATGTCCCTCACTCTCGTCGCCGGGCAGCCGCTGATCTTCGGAAAGGACCGCAACAAGGGCATCCGGCTCAAGGGACTGGAGCCCGAGGTGGTCGATTTCGACCCCAAGTCGCCGCCCAAGGACCTCCTGGTCCACGACCCTCACCTGGAAAATCCGACCTATGCGGAATTTCTCGCCCGCATGGACCTGCCGCGCTTCCCCGTGCCGATGGGGGTGTTTCGCGCGATCCGGCGGCCGACTTACGACCAGCTGGTCAACGAACAAGCGACGGCGGCCGAGGCGAAGCAGGGCCGCGGGGATCTGGAAAAACTCTGGAACAGCGGCGACACCTGGACGGTGGCGCCGGAGGGGGGCGGCGCATGAAATGCCCCTTTTGCAATTACGAAAACATCGCCGGCAGCGACGACTGCGAGGAATGCGGCGAGGACCTGACCGCCTTCGACGGCGTGCGGCCCACGACCCGGCTGGAGAAGAGCCTGGTCAAGGACGACCTGCGCAAGCTGCCCAGCTCCGCGCCGGCCCTGGTGACGCCCGACACCCCGCTCCGGGAGGTCGCCAACCATCTGGGCCCGGGGAATCGTTGCGTCCTGGTGATGGACGGGGAAAAGCTGGTCGGCATCGTCACCGAGCGGGACCTCCTCTTCAAGGTGATGAATTCGGGCCCGAGCTGGGAATCCCGCCCCGTCTCGCAGATCCTGACCCCCGACCCCGAGACCCTGGAATACGACGACAAGATCGCCTACGCCCTGCACAAGATGTCGTTGGGCGGCTTCCGCCACATCCCCATCCTCGCGGGGGGCCGCCCGGAGCGGGTGGTCAGCGTCCGCGACGTCTTGGAATACCTGGCCGAGATGTTCCCCGACGCGGTCGGGATCCACGAATAGCTCCTTCCCCCGCCGGGAAATCCGTTGACCGCATTTTTGCCGCTAGGCTATAGCATTGGAGATCGATTCCGAATTCACTCTTCGATGCGGGCCCTGTCCACTCCAGGCGCGGTCCCGGATCGGCACCGACCGTCAACAAAGGAGACGCATTTATGGTTCAAGTGACGCAAAAGGCCCCCGACTTCAAAGCCGTGGCGGTCCTGGAGGACAACTCCTTCAAAGAGATTTCCCTTTCCGACTACAAGGGCAAGAAGGTCATCCTGTTCTTCTACCCGCTCGACTTCACCTTCGTCTGCCCCACCGAGATCATCGCCTTCAGCCAAAGCATCGAAGAGTTCAAGAAGCGCGGCGTGCAGGTGCTGGGCTGCTCGATCGACAGCCAGTTCTCGCACTTGGCCTGGAAGAAGACCCCCCGCGCCGAAGGCGGCCTGGGCGAGATCAAGTACCCCTTGATCGCCGACGTCAACAAGGACATCAGCCGCAAGTACGGCGTGCTGCTCGAGGGCGCGGGCATCGCCCTGCGCGGCCTCTTCCTGATCGACGAAGAGGGCGTCCTGCGCAGCGCCGTGATCAACGACCTGCCGCTGGGCCGCAGCACCGACGAGGCCCTGCGCGTGGTCGACGCGCTCAACTTCTTCCAAAAGAACGGCGAAGTCTGCCCCGCCAACTGGAAGCCCGGCGCGGACAGCATCAAGCCCGGCGTGGAGACTTCGAAGGAGTACTTCAAGAAGCACGGGTAATTTTCCAAGAATTCATTGGATACGAGAAGGCGTCCCCACCGGGACGCCTTTTTTTTGATTTCAGGTTCACGACCCAACCTCCCCAAACGAGGAGACTAGGAATCTTGACCCCTCTAATAGACCGCCCCGCGGCGGAAGAAAGGGTGTCCCTGGAGGGACCGAGGACTGTCTGAGCCAACCTTAAGGCCGAGATAACGTGATGAAATAAATTTCCGCAGCGAGATCGCCGGCAAGGGGTGAACGGCAAATCTAAAGGACGCGTTTCCGCAGGTCCCGGAAGGGACACCCTTTCTTCCGTTGCGGGGCGCACCTTAGTAGGTGGTGTCGTAGATCTTAGGCTCCTCGTCGTACTCGACCACCATGAGCTCCTGCCGCGCCGCCTCGGTGCAGGCCGGCGGATAGAGGCAGTCCATCAGGTCGGTGAGTTCGGCGTGGTCGGTGCCGCGGCGCACGGCGGCCAGGCCGTAGACGACCTCGCCGTTGTCCACCACGATCAGGTTGCCGACGCGCCGGCCGTCCAGGACGGTCCAGAGGTCCCAGACCTCGCCCTGCGGGGTGTGGGCGACGCGGGTCGCATAGAAGGTGCGGGGATCGTTACGGGTGATGGGGGTGACTTTGGGATCGCGGGCCATATCCGGCTTGAAAGTGAAACGCCCGGCGCGAATCGGGACCTAAGACCCGCCTCGCGCCTCAGCTTCCACGTTTCACCTTGTCAGCTGAGTTCGAGGACTTTCTTCACGAGCTTCTCGATGCCCTCCGCCGCCTCGCTGACGCGCTGTGCGAGCATATAGGCCGGGGTCGAGACGATCTTGTTCTTCTCGTCCACGTGGAATTCGCGGACCGGGCATTCCTTGTGCTGGGCGCCCATCTTCTGCAGGGCCTCGGCGGTGCCCTTGTCGTTGCCGACGGTAAGGCTGGGATGCGCCTCCCGGCCCAGGATCGCCGCGATGGTCGCGGGGGCGATGCAGATCGCGCCGATCGGCTTCTTGGCCGAATGCACTTCTTTCACCAGGCGGGCCACCTCGCCGTGAGGCTTGGCGTCGGGCCCTTTGTAGGCGAAGTCGCAGAGGTTCTTCGCGGCGCCATAGCCGCCGGGCAGGATGAGCGCGTCGAGGTCCGCGGCCTTCACCTGGGCGATGTCCTTGATATTGCCGCGCGCGATGCGCGCCGACTCGAGCAGGACGTTGCGCTTCTCGCCGGTGGGCTCGCCGGTGAGGTGGTTGACCACCTCGAGCTCGCTGTTGGGGGCGAGGAAGACGGCCTGGGCGCCCGCGCGGTCGATGGCCAGGAGGGTCAGCACGGCCTCGTGGATCTCGGAGCCGTCCTTGACGCCGCAGCCGGATAAGAGCACGCCGATCTTTTTCATACCGCCTCCTTGGACGAATTACCCTTGAAAATCATGGGGACTTGGATCCCGGGGAAACCCATACCAACCGAGGACCTAGTCTTCAACTAGGTTTTTTTAGCGGCGTCCGTAGGGGCCGTTCGCGCTTGTCCTCCGAAGGAGGGAACGGCCCCTACGTATCCGGCAATACGCCCAATATTCGGACCGGTGCCCCCGACGCTTTCCTTGACACCGCCAAGCCCGACTCACTATCACCCACCCATGTCCTTCCTCGCCCAATTTCTCTACCTGCTCGGCCTCGTCCTCTGGGTCGGGGGCATCGTTTTCTTTTCTTTTTTCACGACGCCCACCGTCTTCACCCAACTGCCCAAAGACATGGCCAGCCTGGTGATCACCGCGATCTTCCCGAAATACTACCTCTTGGGCTACGTCGCCGGGGGCATGATGGCCGTCGGCACGCTGACCGAGGCACTGCTCGTCAAGCAGCTGCCGCTCATCCGCGTCGTCTTGCTGGCGCTGATGCTGGGCTGCTCGGTCTACGCCGGCGCCGTCGTCCGGCCCCAGGTGCACGACTTGAAGGTCCAAATGAAGACCGTCGAGGAGGACAGCGACCTGGGCAAGACCCTCAAGACCCGCTTCGACGCCCTGCACCGCCGCTCGGTCGTCCTGAACATCGTCGTCCTGGCGGGCGGCCTGGTCCTGATCGGCATCGTCGCCTATCGCCTGCGGCTATGAGCGCCTGATGCGCGCGGCCCCGATCAGGCCGTGGCAGCGCGAAACCGTCGCGACGGCGATGCGCTCGACCGCGCCCGCCTTGAGATCCCCCACCATCCTCCGAAAAGTCTCCAAGATCTCCGCCAGGGGAATCGTCCCGACGCCGTGGACGAAGTGCCGGCATTGCAGCACCTGGGCCGAGCCCGCCTCGGGATGCGCGGCGAAATAGCCTCCCAGGGCCGGCGCCATGTCCCAGGTGCGGAGCGCGTGGATGGCCGGGCAGGTCCCGGGCTCGATGCAATTCACGGGACATTGCCACTGAGCGAAGCTCACCGCCAGGGTGCCGGCGGGGAGCGCGATGCGCACGGGCGTCGGGACCTCGGCGCGGAACTCTTCGGCCTCGAAGGCCAGGCCCGGCAGCAGCCGCGCGGCGGCCCGCTGAAAGGCCAGCAGCATCAGGTGCGGCGAGAGCGGCGAAGGGACCCAGTGGTCTTCCGCCGAGGCCCCGCCGGGCCCTTCCGCGAGCAGGAGACCCCCCAGGTAATCGACCCAGTCGGAGGCGACGATCTCGAGGGCCTCGTCCCGCGGGCCCTCGACGGCGAGGCGGCAGCGCGGGTCGCGGTCGATCGCGAGGATCTTATCGAAGGTCACCACGCCGCGCGAGCGGGCGCGCAGCAGCCAACGCGCGTACTGGGAGCCGAAGCAGCCCCCGCCGACGACGTGGAACCGGCGGACCTTCTTGGGAGCGACGGATTGCGACATCTTGTCCTTGCCTCTTCCAATCCTTATATTTTTTCAAGGGCCGCAATGCCGGAGTCGAATCGCGAGCGGGAGGGAACCTAAAGACCGAACCGGAAATATCCGCGGGAAAGCCGACTTTAATGCTTCGGCGCCTTCGCTCGGGGAATCAAGGTCACCACCGAACACGGCGCCTTCTCGATCAGGAATTCCGCCCCGTAACCCAGGTTCAAATCGGGAGTCAGGGAGCGGTTTTCCGCTCCGAGAACCAACAAGTCGTAGTCGCCGCGCGCGAGCTCTTTGAGGATTTCCAATTGGGCGCTTTCACCCTCTTCCACCCGTGTCCGCACTTTCACGCGATCCGGCTTGCTGAGGTAGGGGCTCATCTCGAAAAACAGCGTCTCCTTGATTTTGTCCTTGGCTCCAGGATCCAGCGCGGATTCGTCGGAGAGCAAATCCTTGCCGGTCTTCAGCACATGAAAAAGGGTCACGTCGGCTTCGACCGCCTCGGCATAGAGGAGCGCGAATTCGACCGCCAGCTTCGAATAATAATCGCCCCTCGTCGGCACCAGTACCTGGCGATATTTGGTCTTGGCGTCTTTCGCTTTGACGACGGCGATGTGCGCGGAGCTTTGCTCGACGACCTTGTTAAGGCTCTCCGAATAAAGCACGTGCCTGAAACCCGAGGCGCCCAGAAAGACCAAGTCGTAGCCTTTCTCGATCTCCTTCACCACGCCCTCGGAATAATCCTCCTTGACTTCGAGGTGCTTGGCCTCGACCTTCACCCGAAATTTCGCACTCAGCTTCGTAGCGAGCTCTTGGTGGGAGGAAACGGAAGCATCGCCGCCGTGCCCATTCAAGAAAGGAATCCTCCAGCGACGTTTGGCTGCGCTGATGAACAAGGTGGTGATGGAAGTGTCGTCGTAGTACCCCATGGGAATCGCCAACTCGAGGGCCTTTTTGGCGTTGGGCCCGCCCGCGGTGGGGATCAGGAGGCGCAGATGCTTCTTCTTGAAAATGACCTTCTGCTGGTCCTTGTCCGCCTTGAGGCGGGCCTTCTCTTCCTCGGTCATGTGGATCTTGGGAATCACCAGTTTCAACAGGGGCGGAGCGATCAACGAGGTGATCATGGCCATGAGGACGATCACCGCGTACATTTCGTTGTTGAGCAAGCCGACCGAAAGACCGATCAAGGCGGCGATCATTTCCATCGAGCCCCGGGCGGTGGTTCCGATGCCCAACGCAAGGGATTCCCAGAACCTCAGGTGACCGATCCTGCCGCCGATCAGGCTACCTACGATCTTACTGAGCACGGCCACGGCAAGGATCACCGCAAACCAATCCCAGTGAGTTAAGGAGAGAAAATCCACCCTTAAGCCGACATAGGCGAAGAATACGGGGGCGAACACCGAATCGGTGATCTTCTCGATGTGCTCCAAGGCGGTGGTGCGGATGCGCGGTGCGGCAGCCAGCACAATGCCGGCAAGCATCGCGCCGAACACCGCGTGCAAGCCCAAAACGTGAGTGAAGGCCGCCAGAACCAGTGCGACGACGATCACGAGGGTCGTATGCGCTCCCTCGGTGATCGAACGATCATCGACCCAGCGGACGAGGCGAAAAATCAGCCGGTATCCGACGGTAGCGAGCAACACGATAAACAGCACGCCCCCCACCAGCGAGAGGGAAAGCTTGGTGAATTCCCCGGAACCCGACGCCACGGCGATGATGAAGGAAAAAATCGTATAACCGACGATATCCTGCATCACGCCGGATCCCAGGATGATGGCCCCGATGTTTCGCCGGAGGACGTCCAGATCCATTAAAATCTTGGCGATGACCGGAATCGCGGAAATCGCCATCAAGGTACCCAGGAAAAAGGAAAAGAGCAGGCGGCGACGGGTATCGACGAGGAATTCGTCGGGCAGCAAGAAAGCCATCGCGAAACCGCAGAGGAAGGGAATGAGCATTCCGAATGCCGAAGAAATGATCGCGGGGCGGCCCAACCCCCGCAAAATCTTGATGTCGGTCTCGAAGCCCGACTTCAAGAGCAGCAGTATCATGCCCAGAAAGCTCAGAAGCTCGAGAAGATGAGATTGCGTGGCGCTTGCCGGGAATACCCAGCCGTGCATGGCCGGCAACAGGCGCCCAAACACCGATGGCCCTAACAGGATACCCGCGAGCAGTTCGCCCATGACCGCGGGTTGGTCGAACCTACGCACCAGATCGCCCAGGATCCTGGCCACGCTCAAGAGCAGCGCGAACTGGACGATGAAAATCAGTATTTCGTGCTCGTGAAGCGGGCTCGTCATGAGGATACCGATTTGGGTTGAGGAAAACGGACGGCCGAAAAGCCGACCACGTTTGAACGCAGAGATATTATAAAAGGATTTCGAGAAATCCGAGGTTATTCTTCCGAATCTTCGGGGGAATCTTCTTCGGATTCATCGTCGGGGCTTTCTTCCTGGGAATCCTGCTTGCGACGACGCTTTTCTTCCTTCTCCCTCTCGACCTTCGCCCATTTTTCTTCGCGCTGCTTGGCCTTGTGGGCGAGGTATTCTTCCTGCTTCTCGCCCTCGAGCGAGTAGAAGTAATGCTCGAGGTCGTCCAAACCCAGCACCGCGGCGAGCAGGCGCAGGTATTTAGGATCGTTGCGGGCGTCTTTGGTGTCGAGGAGGTTGGGCGGAAAAACCACGCCGTCGGAGAAGATCTTCACCGCGCCCGAGACCAGCGGAGAGGATTTGTAACCGAGCAATCCGCCGGCGGCCTGGGCGAAGCCGTCGGGAGGAACCTTGCCGGGCGTCGCGGCGCCGGGCGCCGCTTTGGCTTCGGGCGCCGCCTTGGCGTCGGCGGGAGCGGCCGCTGGAGTACCTTGCGGGCCCGTGGGGCCGGTGACTTTAACCATGGCTCATCTTAACCGTAGGCTTCGGCCCGACACAACCTTAAAATGGGAATGAGGCCGATTTTAGTGGTCTTTTTTGCGGTAGCCGTCTTGGATATGGGTGAGATTCTTGAGGTCTTTGTCTTCGATCTTGAAATCCTCGTGGCCTTCCAACTCGGAGTCTTTCGCGTGCTTGATGGCGGTGGCGATGGTGCGCCACACGTTGTCGTCGAGCTGGTCGTAGACGAGGTCGAAGGCCTTGGCCAGGATCTTGGCCTGCTTCTCCTTGGGGAGGGCGAGGACCCGCTTGCGGAAGTCCTCGTAGTCGCGGATCGGAGCTGGTTTCTTCTGCGTCATAAAACCGTTTAAGCCATGACCTCGTCGTAGGCGCGCTGCAAGAGGGCGCGATTGCCGTCGGCGCCGTTCTCGACGATGATCTGGTCGAGGGCCGCGTCGGTCGAGGCAAAACGCACGCCGCCGATCTCGTGAGGGCCGTTGTAGCCGACCGAGGCGCGCGTCAAAATGCTGCGCGGGGCGCCGGCGCTGCGGCCGGTGATCGCGTTGAAACGATTGAGATCGGGCAAGGGGGCCGAAGCCGCCGGGCTGCTGCCGGCCGCCGGAGGCGGCGGAGCGCCCGCATCGCTGGGAACGGTTCCGGGAACGACGCGCGTCGGGGTGATGGGTTTTTCGATTCCGGCCATGGATGGATTCTCCTGGGTTTCGATGAATTTATTTTACATGAAGCGAGTCTGGCTAGAAAGCTATTAAGCAAGAGCGATGCCAAAAAAATGCGCTGCGGCAAGCTCCCGCTACACATATAACATATTGATATTAATTGATTTTTTATTGTACAAGAACCGAGTTTTGAAGCGAGGGCTTAGAACTGAGGTTTAGAGTCCGCAATTCCGCCTTCCCTTCGGAGCCTGACGGGGCTTAAAAGCCCCTGGAAGGTTTCCACCGCCGCCCTATGAAATTATTCGCGATGCTATCCTGGATCCTCCTGCAAATTCCCGCGGCGCGGGCCTGGAATCCCGACGTCGCCTACGGGCTTCCTCAAGAACGGCGCATGTGCGTGCGCCGCGACTCCGACGAGACCCTGCTCTTCTCCGCGATCGCCGAGGACGAGGACTGCCCCGCGGGCAGCCGCCGCTACATCGTGTATTTCGCGAAGGAGCCGCGCGGGGCGGTGGCGCTCATCCCCACGACGACCTCGCTGCGCTTCTACCCGCCCCTCACCCTGCAATGGCCGGCGACGGACCACCAATTCAGCGGAAGCCCGCTGTGGCACTTCACCTGCGTTCAAAAGACCGAGATCAGCCCGCTGGGCAACCGAATGGCGCTCAACAGCTACCGGGGCGAGATGACCTTTTCCGGAAAAGAAAACTGCCTGGAGGCCGAGCGGCGGGCGCTGCAATTCTGCCAGCAGGAATGGAAGGGACAGGCCCTGTTGGAGAGCTGTCCCTTGAGCTGGGGGAGCCCGTGAGGAAGATCGCGGCGACGCTTGCTTTGTTCAGTTTGTGCCTGGGCGCCTCGGCCGCGGCCTCGCCCTTTCGCACGCGCTTCGTCTGCATGCCGCGCGTCGTGGCCAACGAGTGGGCATTGGAGTTCCGCGTGCGCGACCGGGGCCAATGCGCGGAAAACGAGACCTATATGGAAGTCAAGCCGCAGGAGGACGGCAGCACCTTGCTTCTGCCCGCGACCGACAGCTTGAGCCCGGAGGAGCAGCGCGATTTGGAGAGTTACCGCAAATTCTTCGGCGGGTCGGCGCCACCGGGGGCCGGGGAATAAAACGCGATTGAAACTTTCCAAGGCCATGTTATTTGGCGCGGAATAGCACCGTAATCTATCCTAGGAGCTCCCATGATCGCCTGCTTAGACCTCGAAGGGGTGCTGGTCCCCGAAATCTGGATCAACGTCGCCGAAAAGACCGGCATCGCCGAGCTGCGCCTCACCACGCGCGACATCCCCGACTACGACGTCCTGATGAAGCGCCGGCTGCAGATTCTCGAGCAGCATCACCTGAAGTTGCAGGACATCCAAGAGGTCATCGCGACGATGCAGCCCTTGGAGGGCGCGAAGGAATTCCTGCATTGGCTGCAGTCGGAGTTTCAGGTGATCATCCTCTCCGACACCTTCTATCAGTTCGCCGCGCCGCTCATGAAGCAGCTGCACTTCCCCACCCTCTTCTGCCACTACCTCAAGGTCGACAAGGCGGGGAAGATCGTCGACTACCAGCTGCGCCTGAGGGACCAGAAGCGCGAGTCGGTCAAGAAGCTGCGGGACCTCAATTTCAAGATCGCCGCCGCCGGCGACTCCTACAACGACATCGGCATGCTCGAGGAGGCCGACGTCGGGATCCTCTTCTGCCCGCCGGAGAAGATCGTGCAAGAGTACCCGCAATTCCAGGTGACGAAGGATTATGGGGAGTTGAAAGCCGCCTTTGAAAATGCGATGCGGCATTTCACGAAAGGCCCGGAGTAGGGGCGAAGAGAAAAGACGATGTACCAATTCACCCACATCATGACCGACATGCAGGCGGGCGTGAAAAAGACCTACCGCTGGCGCGGCCTCGCGGCCGGCCTGCTGGGCGGCTGGCTGCCCGCCTGGGGCCTGACCCACTGGCAGGGCTGGGGCGGCTGGGCCTTCGCGGGGATTTGGGCGGCCTGCCTTCCGGCCGGTTATTTCCTCGGAAACCTCTTCAAGAAAAAATAGCGCGAACGCCGGCTCGCTTACTGCAAATTTTCGAACAAGAGCTGCGCAATCTCGTCGCGCTGGTTGGAGGCTTGATTGAGGATGATGGTGAAGCGCACCCAGCCGTGCGACTTGGACTGAAAGTAGCCCACCAGGCCGGAGACGCCGCTCAGCGTCCCCGTCTTCACCCACATGCCGTTCTTCACCGGCAGCAGCTGGTAGTAGGGGAAGAACTTCACCAGCACCTTGTCCATCTCGAGGGCGGTGATGTGGTTCTTGCGCGAGATGCCCGAGCCCTCCTCGACGTTGAAGTCCTTCAACCCCACTTCCTGCGAGAGGAAATCCACCAAGGCCTTCTTCGCCTTGGCGAGCGAGGCCGGCGCGCCGAACTTTGCCGCGCCCATCGTCAGCGCCAACTGGTTCATGATCAGGTTCTGCGAATACTTGAGCGCCGCCTCCAAAACCTGGCGCATACTCTTGCTGGAAGCATAGCTCAGGAATGGCTTCGCGTTGGGAGAGACGGATCCCAAGGCGATCGATCCGGTGACCGCAACGCCCTGCTGGGCGAGAAACTCCTTGAGGAGATATCCAGGGTACAAGGCCGCCTCGCGCTCGTGGGTCGCGACGTTGATCCGGCTCTTGCCGTTGGGCGCCTTGGCCGCCAGCAAACGGGTGATCTCGGTCATCGGGGTCTGCTCTTCCGCGCTGCGCACCTCGCCACCGCTCTTGACGATGTTGATGGTGTTGAAGTTGGCCAAGAGCGCCCCGTTGTAGGCGTCGTAGGGATTGAGCGAGCCGGCCAGCCCCGGCACCTGGACGTCAGGGCCGAAGTAGCTGCCGTCGAGGACCATGTTGTTCACCGACTTGAGCCCCTTGGCCTTCAGCTGCGCGGCGATCAGGGCCAGCTCTTCCGAGATCAGGAAGGGGTCGCCATAGCCCTTGACGTAGAGGTTGCCCGAGCCGTCCAGGAAGAAGTCGGTCTTGTAACGATAATTTTCGCCCAGGATGGCCAGGGCCGCGAGGGCGGTGGGCACCTTCAGGGTTGAGGCCGGGACGAAGGCCTTGTCGGCCTGGTGGGAAAAGAGGATGCGCCCCTTCTCGTCGACGGCCAGGACCGTGCCGTTCTGGACCTTGGCCAGGACCCGCTGTTGCCAGTCGCCTTGCGCCCGGACCGCGGCAGGTGCCAAAATAAGGCCGATCGCCAGCAAAATTAATGTACGAAAACGTGGGGCCATCCGCCCTCTCCCTTCTTGCCATCGCCCCCGCAAACCGCTATAGGAGCCGCGTTTTTGTTTGAAATATTCCAGTAGGCTGTTGAAAACCACCGGTCGTCGGGCCAAGCCGCCGAAGGCGGATTGGCGGGCCCCGAAAATCCGAAGGATTTTTGGGCGGTGTGTGGAGCCGGATTTATTCCGGCGGGAACAATAAATAAGTTTTTCAACAGCCTTCTGATAGCACATTCCGCTTAGCCTGGAGGAAACATGGCCTACAAAGTGAACTATCGCGACGTCGAATTCAACCTTTTCGATTACCTGAAGATCCAAGACCTCGGGCAAAGCGAAAAATATTCCGGTTTCGGCCGCGAGGATTTCGCCGCCATCCTGGGCGAGGCCCTGAAATTCGCCCAAAAGGAGATCGACCCCCTGTTCAAGAAGTCCGACCAGATCGGCTGCAAGCACGAGGGCGACAAGGTGACTACGCCCCCGGGCTTCAAGGAGGCGTACCAAAATTTCGCCGCCAACGGCTTCATCGCCATGGACGTCCCCGCCACCTACGGAGGCTCGGCCCTGCCCGTCTCGGTGACCATGGGCGCCACCGAGTTCTTCGTCGGCTCCTGCATCGCCTTTTCGATGTACAGCGGGCTCACCCGCGGCGCCGGCCACCTGATCGAGGCCTTCGGCACCGAGGATCTCGCCCAGCGCTTCGTCCCCAACATGTATTCGGGCAAGTGGGGCGGCACCATGTGCCTCACCGAGCCCCAGGCGGGCTCGGCGGTCGGCGACTTGACCACCTCGGCGGTCAAAGAGGGCGACCACTACAAGATCAAGGGCAACAAAATCTTCATCTCCAGCGGCGACCACGACCTGACCGAAAACATCGTCCACCTGGTGCTCGCCCGCGTCGAGGGCGACCCCGCCGGCACCAAGGGCATCTCGCTCTTCGTCGTCCCGAAGTTCCGCGTCAAGGACGACGGCAGCCTCGGCGACTGGAACGACGTCAAGACCGTCAACATCGAGCACAAGATGGGCATCAAGGGCTCGTCGACCTGCACGCTCAGCTTCGGCGACAACGGCAACTGCATCGGTTACCTGCTGGGCGAGCAGCGCAAGGGCATGGCGATGATGTTCCAGATGATGAACGAGGCCCGCATCGCTTGCGGCCTGCAGGGCGCGGCCGCCTCCTCGGCCGCCTACGAGAGCGCCCTCGAATACGCGAAGGTCCGCACCCAAGGCGGCAAGACGCTGATCATCGATTATCCCGACGTGCGGCGCATGCTGATCACCATGAAGGCCTACACCGAGGGCATGCGCGCCCTGCTGCTGTACTCGGCCTACTTGGACGACAAGGAAAACGTCGAGCAAGACCCGGCCACCAAAGAAAAATACGCCGGGCGCTTGAGCCTGCTCACCCCGGTCTGCAAGGCCTACTGCACCGACATGGGTTTCCGCGTCAGCGAGCTGGCCATGCAGGTCTACGGCGGCTACGGCTACATCTCGGAGTATCCCGTCGAGCAATACATGCGCGACATCAAGATCTCGTCGATCTACGAGGGCACCAACGGCATCCAGGCCCTCGACCTGATCGGCCGCAAGATCGGCCAGAAAAACGGCGAATACTTCCGCGAGCTCTACGAAGAACTGAACGGATTCTGCGGCAAGCAGGCCGCGCATCCCGCCTTCAAGGACGAGGTCGCCTCGATCAAGAAGGCGCTCGATCAGGTCGGCCAGGTGACGATGAAATTTGCCGAATGGGGCATGGGCGGTGACATCCTGCGGCCCCAGCTGCACGCGGTGAACTACCTCTACAACCTGGGCGACACCTTCGTCGCCTACCTCCTGGTGGACCAGGCCGTCGTCGCCCTGGTCAAGCTGGAGGAGATCTGGAAGTCCCAAGGCGCCGACAACGAGGAGAAGAAAAGCAAGATCTGCACCGAGAACGACGAGGCCCGCTTCCTCGAGGGCAAGGTGAAGTCGGCGCGCTTCTTCGTCAGCAGCATCCTGCCGCAGGTGACCGCCCGGGCGAAGACGATCCTCTCGGAGGATCTGTCGGCGCTGAAGGTGCGTTTCTAAGCGACGCCGGCGGCGAATTCCGAACCGCCGTCCCTGCCGCCGTCATTTCAGAAAATTAAAAAGGCTCCCGCGCGGGAGCCTTTTTTTTACGCTCAATGGGAATTCCGGCGCCCGCGCGGCTCATTGCCCCAGCAGGCTGATGAACTCGCAGTTCGGCAGCGACTTCGCGCCCTTGAGGCCTTCGCAGGTGCCTTTGCTGATGTTTTCCTTGCATTGGTCGAGGGTGGTCCGCTCGATGGTGAGCGGCTTGTCCTTGGGGAGGCGGCCGAAGCCCTTCTTGAAGCTCGCAAAGAGGATCTTTTGGCATTCCTTGACGCTCATTTCCTTCTTCGTGTCGCACTCCTCCATCTTGCCGCACCAGACCTCGGCCATTTCCTGCGAGACCTGCTTGGACGAAGGGGCCTTGACCTCCTTGACTTCTTCTTCCTCGGCCTGAAGCGGGGCCGCACCGAGCAGCGCCGCCAGCGCCGCCAATAGCCAGATTTTCTTCATCACAGCTTCTCCATCGTGAGGGTTAAGGGATTAAAACGATCTTTCCGAAGGCCTCGCCGGTCTCCAGCAGCCGATGCGCCTCCCGCGCCTCGGCCAGCGGCAGGGTCCGGTCGAGCACCGGCTTGAGCCGCCCCGCCTCGACCTGGCGCAGGATCTCGAATTGGCTGCCGCGCGAACCCATCGTCGAGCCCAGGATCCGCAGCTGCCGGAAAAAGACCTGGCGCAGGTCGGTCGTGACCTCCGCCCCCGTGGTCGCGCCGCAGGTGACGAGGACGCCGCCCCACTTCAAGCACAACAGCGACTCCTTCCACAAGGCCTTCCCAACGTGCTCGAAGACCACGTCGATCGCCTGCTTGCCGGCGATACGGGCGACGGCCTCGAGGAGGTTTTCGTTCTTATAATTGACGCCGAAATCCGCGCCCAGGGCCTTGGCCTTCTCGAGCTTGGCCTCCGAGCCCGCCGTCGCGATCACGCGGCAGCCGAAAAGCTTGGCGATCTGGATGCCCGCCGAGCCGACCCCGCTGCCGCCCCCGTGGATCAAGACCCATTGGCCGGGGCGGATGGCGGCCTTGTCGACCAGCATCTGCCAGGCGGTGAGAAAGACCAGGGGCAGACAGGCCGCCTGGGCGAAATCGAGGTTTTGCGGAAATGGCAACAGATTGCGGGCCGGCACCGCGAGGTACTCGGCGTAACCTCCGGAGATGTTTTCTCCGAGGATACGGTAGCGCGGGCAGAGATTGTCGCGGCCCTCGGAGCAGCGCTCGCAGCGGCCGCAGCTCAGTCCCGGGTGCAGCAGGACCTTTTGGCCCAAGGTGACGCCCTCGACCAAGTCCCCGACCTCGGCAACTTCCCCGGCGATGTCGCTCCCGAGGATGTGGGGATAAGCAAGTTTCAGGTGGGGCAAGCCCTTGCGTATCCAGAGGTCCAAGTGATTGAGGGCAACGGCGCGGACCCTGACCAGGACCTCGTCGGCCCGAATGTTGGGCTGGGGCAGCTCAAGGGCCTCGAGGACCTCGGGCCCCCCATGGCGATGGAGAACGACGGCTTTCATCTTGAAATCGCTTGTCTTTATGGAAGGCTCTTGTATCTTTGGCCGACAAGCCGCGCAAGCCTTAAGTCTTCCAACCCTCAGCGAAAGGATCGCCGACATGGCAAAATTCCTGAAATTCTCCATCCTTCCACTCGCCTTGCTGTTTTTAACCGCCTGCCCGGGCAAAAAACTGAGCTCCGACGAAGTCCTTGGGGCCGTGGTGGGGGCGATGTGCAAGAAGCTGGTCACCTGCCAGCCCAACGCCATGCCCAGCGAGGATTTTTGCCAAACTACCATGAAAACAGCGCTGAATTCGGCCAAGGACATGCCCAAGGTCGGGGCCACCCAGAAGCAGTTGGACGCCTGCCTCGACAGCATCAACAAGTCGGAATGTCAGGGACTTTTGGGCAGCGAGCCGCCCGCGGGCTGCGAATTCTTAAAATAATCGGATCGGCTAAAACTTTATGGGGGGAGCCGCGTAACTACTACATATCATCTCCCCCCTTTTCCAATAGGCTCAAGGCCTCGCGAGGTGCCTAAAAACACCGATACTCGCGAGGCCTTTTTCTTTCTTTTCCGCCCCCGCGAAGGCCCGGAAAATACCCTCGACTCGCCCGGCGGCGATCTATATATTGCCCGCAATTTTAGCCATGAAACCCATCGCCCTCGTCACCGGTGCCACCGGATTCGTTGGAAACGCCGTCGCCCGAGCCTTGCTTAAGTCGGGCCGGGACGTCCGCGTCCTGATCCGCCGCAACTCCAATCCCAAGCAGCTCAGCGGCCTGGGCGTCGAGATCTTCTACGGCGACCTGCGCAAGCCCGAGACCCTGGGCCCCGCGCTGCACGGCTGCCGCGAGCTTTACCACGTCGCCGCCCAGTACACCTTCTTCAATCCCGACCCCAAGCAGATCTACGCGAGCAACGTCGAGGGCACGCACCATATCCTCTCCGCCGCGCAGCGCGCCAACGTCGCGAAGGTCGTCTACACCTCGACGGTGGGCGCGGTCGGCATCCCCGAAGACGGCAAGCCGGGCGACGAGGAGACGCCGATCACGATCTTCGACTGCAAGGGACACTACAAGCGTTCGAAGTTCCTGGCCGAGCAGGAGGCGATGAATTTCTACCGGAAGGGCCTTCCGGTCGTGATCGTCAACCCCAGCGCGCCGATCGGGGTGCGCGACGTGAAACCCACGCCCACCGGAAAGATGATCTTGGATTTTCTCAACCGCAAGATGCCCGCCTACATCGACACCGGCCTCAACCTGGTGGACGTCGACGACGTGGCGGTCGGCCACATCCTGGCCGCCGAGAAGGGCCGGGCCGGCGAGCGCTACATCCTGGGACACCGCAACCTGCACCTGCGCGAGATCCTGCAGGAGCTCTCCGCGCTCACCGGGCTGCGGGCCCCGCGCGTCAAGATGCCGCACGCGGTGGCCTTGGGCTTCGCCTATTTCAGCGAGGGCGTCTCGCGGCTGACTAAAAAGCCGCCGGCGGTGGAGGTCGAGGCGGTGCAGCTGGGCAAGAAGAAGATGTTCTTCAGCGCAGACAAGGCGGTGCGCGAGCTGGGCCTGCCCCAGACGCCCGTGCGCACCGCGCTGAAAAAGGCGGTCGATTGGTACCTGGCCAACGGCTACGTCAAGGAGAAGATCGCCCGGCGCATCGCCAAGCACCAGGCAGGCAAGGTCTTGCCGGTGGCCCAGCCCGAGTCGTAAACCGCGGCGCCGCTTCGTCCTTACTTCGCGTCCTTCAGCAGGATTCCACGCGGATTCACCGTCACGTATTGGCGTCTCGACATAATCCTTGAAATGTCCCGCCGTGCCTCCTAAGGTTCTCGAGGCTCGGCCAAATTCCATGAATCGGGAGGGATGAATGCTCCGTACCATGATCTGTTCTTGCTTGGCCTTAATCGCCGTTGGAACCTTTGGCGCTTGCAGCAAAAAGCAGGAGGCCGCTCCGCCGCCCGCGGCGCCGGCTGTCGCTCAGCCCGCCCCGCCGCCGCCCGCGGCCCCGCCCGCCGCCCCCGCGGTTGCGGAAAGCTTCGAGGGCGAATGGAGCGGAAGCAGCGGCGAGGACCTGCCTGTCAGCTTTTCGATCCAGGGCAACCAGGTCACCTCGTTCAGCGGCAGTTATTCCGGAAAGAACGGATCCTGCTCCTTCAGCGGACAGATCTCCAGCTCCGGACCCGCGACGATCGCGGGCAAGTCCTTCACGGCCCAGGGACGCAGCAGCCGGGAAGAACTCGAGTTCACGGCCCAGGGCACCCTGACCTCGCCCACCGAGGCCTCCGGCAGCCTGGTCTGGAAGGGAAAATCGGAGCTCTGCGGGGCCATCGACCTCAAATATCAGTGGACGGCAAAGAAGGCGCCCCCGACGCCCATGGACGCGGAAGACCTGGAATAAGGCCCCGGAAGGTCCCCAAACCAATTTTGCGGCAAACGCTTGCCAAGCCCGGAAAGAACGTCTATAGCCGGGCCCGTTGCTCCCATCGTCTAGGGGTCTAGGACAGCGCCCTCTCACGGCGTAGACCGGGGTTCGAATCCCCGTGGGAGCGCCATTAAGCCCCGTTGGGGCTTTTCTTTTTTTCCTTCACCGCTTCCACGATTTTGCAACCCCATGTCCCCCTAAGATTAAAGTTCCTTGAAATTAATAAAAATTTACCCTTGTATGGGGACCCATGGCCAAGACCCAGACCATCACCTCGGCGAGCAGCGCCGAATATTTTTCCAAAAACCTCCAGCAGGTCGGTTTTTCCTCCTACACGAAGGCCGCGCTGACCACGATCAAGGAGGCCGTCGACAACTCGCTGGACGCCTGCGAGGAGGCCGGCATCCTCCCCGAGGTCTTCGTCCTGATCGAGAAGGTCGGCGAGGGCACGGCCAAGAACGCCGACTCGATCCGCATCCGCGTCGAGGACAACGGCCCCGGCCTCGAGCCCGACGACGTGGTCAAGGTCTTCGGCGAGTACCTGGCCAGCTCGAAATTCGGGCGCGGCCGCTGCAGCCGGGGCCAGCAAGGCATCGGCATCTCGGCCGTCACCACCTGGGCCCAGCTGACCAGCGCGCGGGGCGCGACGGTCGTCACCAAGACCGCCAAGATGCGCAAGGCCGTGCAATGCGTCGTCGAGGTCGACATCAAGCACAACAAGGGAACGCTCAAGTCGAAGGAAGCGGTCGACTGGGACCGCGACCACGGTCTGGCCTGCGAGTTCGTCATCGACGCCCGCATCCAGCTCAACGGCGAGGGCGGGCTGCTGGCCTACCTTACCGGCACGACCCTGGTGAACCCCCACCTGACCCTGCGCTACAAAGTCCTGGATCAAGAGGAAGTCACGGTGCCCCGGGTCACCGAGGAAATGCCGCAGATCCCCGACGCCACCCCCCCCCACCCGCACACCATGAAGCTGGGGGAATTCATCGCCCACTCCCACCTCTTCGGCCGCGTCTCGATCGGCGCCTGGCTGAAAAAAGGCTTCTCCCGCATCAGCGACGGGGTCCTGGCCGAAATGAGAAAGGACGGCCTGCCGCAGTCGCTCATCGACCTGAGCGTCGACAAGGCCTCGGAGGAGCAATTCAAAAAGGTCTTCGCCGCCCTGCAAAAGGCCAAGCTGATGGCGCCCTCGACCAGTTCGGTCTTAAGCATCGGCGAGTCGGGTCTGGCCAAGAGCATCCAGCGGGTCGGACAGGTCGATTTCTTCTCGGTCGTCTCCCGCAAGCCGGCGATCTGCGACTTCAAGCCGGTCTTGGTCGAGACAGCGATCGCGCGCCTGCTGGACAGGCCGGCCGAGGACGAGCCCGTCACCCTGCTGCGCTTCGCCAACCGCGTCCCCTTGCAGTTCGACAAGGCCGCTTGCGCCATCACCCAGGCGACGGTCTCGGTCAACTGGCGCGCCTATGGGCTCAACCAACCCAAAAACAGCCTGCCGCAGGGGCCCTACATCATCGCGGTGAGCGTCGTCTCGCCCTTCATCAAGTTCAAAAACGCCTCCAAAGAGACCATCGACGCCAGCGACGAGCTGGTCGAGGAGATCCGCCGTACCCTGATCCAAGCGGGCCAGCGCCTCTCCAAGCACATCCGCCGCGAGGTCAAGGAGGCCGACCTCGAGAAGAAGCGGCAGCACATCGAGATGTTCGCTCCTATCCTGGTCGACGGCGCCTGCCGGATCACCAAGTCGCCCAAGGAGCGACGCATCAAGGCCCTCGACGGCCTGGCCAAGATCCTCGGCCGGGACGCGGCCCTGGCCGAACAAGAACTGGCCGTCGCCATTGAGCACGCGGAAGAGGCCGTGATGAGAATGGGACAAGTCGCGGGTATCATTCCCGGAGCCGGCGAGGGCGGCGAGGCCGAACCCGCGGCGAAGACGGCCCCGAAGGAAACCAAGGAAAAGCGCCCGGCCAAAGCCGCCAAGGAGAAGAAAAAGTAAATGGCTACCGACGTCGACGTCAAAAAACTCTCCGTCGAGATGTGCGAGCGCCTGCTGCGCGACCTCGAGCGCGCCAAGCGCCCCGTGCTGGAAGCCACCAAGTGCTCGCTCGACAACTCCAACTACAACCCCAAGGTCGGCTACCTGACGCCCGGCGACAAGAAGGTGGCGACCGAGCTGAACGTCAGCTCGGTGCAGAAGATGTCGCGTGCGATCTTCATGCTCGAGCTGATCCTGCGCAACCTCGAGGTCGGCGCCACCAACACCAAGCGCGAGCTCTACTACATCTCGAAGGGCGAAATTAAGCACGACCCGGCGCTCAAGCCGTTGGACTTCGCCGACCAAGACGAGAGCGACGCGATCATCGACTTCATCTGCGAGATGATGGAGTGCTACCGCGAGGACCTGAATTGCTTCGCCAACGACCGCGGCGGCCAGACCTACAGCCAGCAGCTGGTGGTGGTCGAGACCCTGCCTGACGGCGGCAAGGCGACCATCGACTTGAGCACCTTGGGCACCTCGCCCTTCCAGCCGAAAAACCGCCCGCAGAGCCTCAAGCTCAAGGCCAAGAAGAAGATCGACTTCTGCCTGATCGTCGAGTCGGAGGGCACGGCCAACACGCTGGTCAACAGCGGCTTCACCAAGCGCCACCCGGTGATCCTCCTGGGCGCCCAGGGCGTCCCCTCCAACGCGGTGCGCGGCTGGACCAAGCTGATCCAGGACGAGCTGAAGATCCCCTGCTACTTCTTCGGCGACTTGGACGCCTACACGATGCAGAACATCTTCCGCACCCTCAAGGCCGGCTCGGCAGCCAGCCTGATCCGCAACTCGGATTTCTCGGCGCCGGAGGTTAAGTTTTTGGGCGTGCTGCCGGAGGACATCAAGAAGTACGACCTGCCCGACTACGGCGTGAAGGAAAACGACGCCGCAGAGTCCCGCGCCCTGAAGAAAGCCCGCGACGCCCTGCAAAACGACCCCTTCTTCAAGGACAAGAAGAACAAGGGGGTCTCCGACATCCTCAAGTGGCTGATCCAGCACAAGCGCCGTTGCGAGCAGCAGGCCCTCTTCTCGGTCAACCCGCGGGACCCGCTGATGCCCGAGAAGATCATCATCGAGAAGATCAAAAAGGGAAACTACGTCTAGTCGAACGACGATCCCACCCAAAGCCCGCTGGCCATTTTCCGCCCTTCGTCTTATTTTTAGAGTTCCTTGCCAATGCGCACGGTTCGTTCCGGCGCTTGTCCCGCGACAAGAAGGAGGCGGCCATGAAAAGACTGAACCAAATCCGAAAGGCCCCCCGCGGCCACTGGGTCGGCGACGGCTTTCCCGTGCGCTCGATGTTCTCCTACGACCGGGACGGGGCCGCGATCAGCCCTTTCCTGCTGCTCGACTACGCGGGGCCGGCCGAGTTCCCGCCCACCGAAAAGCGCCTCGGCGTCGGCGAGCACCCCCACCGCGGCTTCGAGACCGTCACGGTCGTCTACCAGGGCGAGGTCGAGCACCGCGACTCGGCGGGGCACGGCGGCAAGATCGGGCCGGGCGACGTCCAATGGATGACGGCCGCCTCCGGCATCGTCCACGAGGAACGGCACGGGCGCGATTTCGCCCGCCGGGGCGGCACCTTGGAAATGGTGCAGCTCTGGGTGAACTTGCCCGCGAAATTCAAGATGACCGAGCCGCGCTACCAAGACATCCTCGACGCCCAAATTCCGCAGGTCGAGCTGCCGAACGGCGCCGGACTGGCGCGGATCATCGCCGGCGAGCTCTCCGGAACCCGCGGCCCGGCCAAGACCTTCAGCCCGGTCGATCTCTGGGACTTGCGCCTCAATGCCGGCCGGCGCGCCGAGCTGCCCCTGCCCGAGGGCCACGCTGCCCAGCTTCTGCTGCTGCGCGGGCGAGCGGCGATGCCGGGCGGCGAAACCTTGGAGGCCGCCGAGCTCGCCCTCTTCGAAGGGGCCGGAAACGGCATCGCCCTCGAGGCGAAGGAAGACGCGACGGCATTGTTGATGAGCGGGGCCGCGATCGAGGAGTCGATCGCGGGCTACGGTCCCTTCGTCATGAATACCCGGGAAGAAATCCTGCAGGCCATGCAGGACTACGAGAGCGGCCGGATGGGCCGGATGGGCTAGTCTTTGTCGGACTTGACGGCGCCGCTCTTCGCCCCCAGCCGCGAGAGCATCTCGTCGAAGTAGGGCCGGTCGCGGAGGTTCATGTATTCCTCCGGGAAGGCCACCACCTCGATGTTGGCGATTTTTCGGGCCGGATCGGCGTTGCGCAGCACGAAGGAGAAGCGGCTGCCGTCGACCAGCTTGGTGTTGTTCATGAACGGCGTGTCGAAGTAAGAGACGTAAAATTCGATCGTCTTGAAGTTGAAATTCTCCTCCGCCGAGCTGACCCGCACCTTGACGTCGGAGTCGCTCACCTCCTGCAATCGCACGGCGAAGGGATAGGTGCCTTCCCGCCCCTTCAGGTTGAAGCTCCCCATCCTCGGACAGTCTTCCGTCGACTCCATGCAGAGCCTCAGCTCGATCGGCTCGTTCTGCGGCTTGCTGAGCAGGTTGACCTGCCGGTCGGCCGCGTCCCGGGCGATGGAGAGCAGCCGCAAGCGCTGCTCGGGGTTGATGCGCCGGTTGAGGTCCTCGAAGAGCGGCCTGGCGTCGAAGAACTCCTGGAAGTTGAGCGTGAGCAGGTGGAGGTACATCATCTGCTTCTCGGGATCCTTCAGGATGTCCTCGCCGAAGTAGCTGCCGATCAGCGCGTTGAACATCTGCGAGCGCAGCGTCGAGTCGGACTGCTCCCGCTGCGTCATGATCTGGACGTAGAGCTGCGTCTCGCGGTTCTTCTCTTGGTTGTAGTTGATGGCGATGGGAATGAAAACCCCCGCCAAGAGGGCGCCGATGGCGGTGACCGTCTTGGCGACCAGGTCCCATTTCGAGGCGGTGGCTGGGGCGGGGGCCGGAGGCGTCAAGGGCTACTCCAGTTTGAGATTTTTTTCGGTGGCTTGGGGAAAGACGTCGACCTTCTCCTCGCGGGTCGTGCCGTCGGGCAGCTTGACCTTAAGGGTGTAGGCGCCGGGATCCAGGACCAGGGAATAAAAGCCGAGGGCGTTGGTCTTGCCGGACTTGTCGCCGGCCGCGACCTCGGCGTCCTTCAGCGGCGCGCCCTTGTAGGAGATCTTGCCGAAGAGCTCGGAGGCCCAAGCCGGCGCGGCGACGGTCAAAAAGGCGAAGGATAACAATAAGATTTTCTTCATGATCCAGGTTCCTTTCGGGAGAAAGTACCCCAATTCGCGAGGGGCTGACAATGAGTCTTTCTCTTAGGACTCTCCGGGCTGGACATTGGCTAAGGGAGAATTCCGCTTCCCATCGCCGCCCGACGGCGCTTCAATAGGTTCATGCGCCAGGTCTGGATCCCCAAAATCGGCGGCCCCGAGGTCCTCGAAGTGAGAGAGGCGCCCGACCCCGAGGCCAGGTCCGGCGAGATCCGCATCCGCGTCGAGGCGGCCGGCGTCAACTTCGCCGACCTCTTGGCGCGGCAGGGCCTCTACCCCGACGCGCCCAAGCTGCCCGCGGTGGTGGGCTACGAGGTCGCCGGCGTCGTCGACCAGGCGGAGCCGGGCTCCGGCTTCCTTGTCGGCGACCGGGTCGGCGCCTTCACCCGCTTCGGCGGTTACAGCGACACCGTCGTCGTGCCCGCCACCTTCGCCTTTCCCCTCCCGCCCGCCCTTTCCTTCGAGGAAGGCGCGGCGATCCCGGTCAATTACCTCACCGCCTGGCTGATGCTGGTGCACCAGGGCAACGTGCAAAAGGGCGATAAGGTCCTGATCCACGCGGTCGCCGGCGGCGTCGGACAGGCGGCGCTGCAGATCTGCCTTTGGCGCGGGGCGGAGGTCTACGGCACCGCGAGCGCGGCCAAGCACGCTCGCCTTCGCGAGCTGGGCGTCGCGCACTGCATCGACTACCATCGCCAGGATTTCGAGGCCGAGATCCGGCGCCTCACCGGCGGCCGCGGCGTCGAGATTGTCCTGGACGCGGTCGGCGGCGAGTCCTACCGCAAGAGCTACCGCTGCCTGGCGGCCCTCGGCAAACTGATGATGTTCGGGATCTCCAGCTTCAGCAGCTCGGACAAGCGCAGCCTTCTCGCCGTCGCGAAGGGGATGTGGCGCATGCCCAGCTTCAAGCCCCTCGCCCTGCTCAACGAAAACCGCGGCGTCATGGGCTTCAACCTGGGACACCTCTGGGACCGGAGCGAAACCCTGGCCCAAGCCATGAAAGAAATTTTGAATTTGATCGAAGGCGGGAAATTGCGCCCCACGGTGGACCGGACCTTTCCCCTGGAACGGGCCGCCGAGGCCCACGCCCACCTGCATGCCCGGCGGAATTTCGGGAAGGTCCTGCTCAAGCCCTGATCACCACATTGGGGGAACGCCCTCGCAGCCCCCGTACTCGGCCAGCTTGGCCTCGAAGCGCTGCCAAAATCCGGTCGCCTCGAGCTCGGCCGGGGTGTATTTCGAGTCGAAAAAATTCTTGTAGGTCTCGGTCTCCGCGTAAGGCTTCCCGGCGTCCTCCTTCCAGCAATAATACTTGAAAAGGTGCAGGGGCAGCCGGGCGATGCGCAGCTGCACGGGACGCAAGCTCACGCGCTTGCCGTGGGCGTTCATGTAGACGGACCTCTGCTCGTCGCTGAGGGAAGCCGGGGGCTGCCTAAACCATCGTTGGTAAGTCGCCTCGGAAATCAGCGCCTCTTGCATCGGGACTTCCGGGATGGCCTCCATGCCGTAGGGATTGTCGTTGTGGTCCAAATAGGCGTTGGCCAAGTCTGCGCCTTTCTCGAGCTTGCCGCTCGACACGGCGCCGCGGGAGGGCGGCGAGGCCAAGGCGAAGCTCGAGGTCATGAGGGAAGCGCGGCTGAGTAGCGGCGACAGACCGTCGTCGATCGCGGGGTCCGCGGGCAGAACGGGCTCGAGGGCCGCGAGCATTTGTTCAAACGGCGCCCGCTCGACGACGAAGCGCATTTGTCCGTGGGTGAAGGCGACTTTCTCCGCGGGAAGATTGAGAAACCGCAGCACGCGATAACTGAAATTCCCGGTGCCACCGCAGCCCCCGGTGTAATGCGCTAATTCCGACGAATAGTAGGGATTGGTGTCCGAACCCGGCTGCGGCACGAGCCGGCAGGCCATGACGGTCCCGAACATCAGGGCGGGAAGGGTCGCGTTTCCCTTCACGCCCCAATAAACTTCGCTGAACTCCTTGCCGCATTCGCCGACCAGGCTTTGCGGATTGCCCATCGCGTGCTGCAGGTTGAAACGTTCCCATTGGAGGAGCTGGGCAACGGTCGCGAAACGCGTCTCCCGCAGCAAGCCATGGCGAAAGATAAAGTTGATCGCCGCCAGCGGGGCTATCGGGATCGTGCCCTCCGCGTCGTAGCCCTCGCGTTCGACGGTTTGCAGACCGCCCCAGGGGCGGCTCCCCGCCGGGAAGTAGCGGAACAGGCGCCGCCCGTCGAGCAGGAGGCTGATATCCGTTTCGCTATGGTCGCGGAATTTCCAGGGCAGCTCGCCGCTCAATTCCATCGCGAGCTGGAGGGCGACGACCTTGAGATATAGGTCGGCCGTCGCGGCGGGATCGTAGAGGACGTGGGTATAGGAATCCTTCATCACCTCCGCCACGATCGGGAGATTCTGCGGTCGCGCGCCGGTATCGGGGTCGAGCTCGGAGCCGAAGCGCGCCTCGAAACCCGCCGGCTTTTCCGCATAACCGCCCTGTTGGTACTGGCGGTACAGGGGCCATGCCGTTTCCATCCATTGCCAATAGCGGTTGAAATGGGTTTGCAGGCGCGCCTTGTAGTCCGGAGGCCAGTAGTACCATTGCAAGGTCTTGCCGGGACCCAACGAGGCGCCGGGAGGGATGGGGCAGGAGCCGCCAGGGCAGCCTCCGCCGGCGGCGGAGCCGTTCGAGACGGAGGGAATGCCGGAGACATCGACGGCGCTTGGGGAAGCGTGAAACGCCCTCCCCATCCAGGTCGGAAGCCGCCGCAGCTCGGGCGTGGAGAGCTCCGGGATCTGGTCGGGGAATTGCCACACGATCTTTCCGCTGACCTCGGGATTTTGGTAGAGCCAATCGGTGAGATTGGGCGGAGCCGCCTCTAAAGAGG
>JAANMU010000712.1_pt1 | contig 37173 bp, 32 predicted proteins | sample 7279701 | NCBI WGS metagenome assembly JAANMU01 (sample SAMN14094539, study PRJNA606508) | bioreactor metagenome | isolation source: A lab-scale SPAN reactor treating ammonium-rich wastewater day 57 | place: Ireland: Galway | collected 2017-03-13
AAATAAGCTCCCTCACCTTCCACGAAATGGATGTCATTGCGAGGGTGTTCGTCCCGAAGCAATCCCCACTTTGCAGGAAAATCTATGGCAACAGGAGATCGCTTCTCGAAGACTCGCAACGACATGAGGGAAGTTAATAATTTACTGACCCTTAGGGTCTATAACCAGTGGAAAAATTTGTTTTGGAGGTATCCATGAGCGGACAGGAAATGCCAATCTTCACCCGCACGTTCGATTTTCTCACCTGGCTTTTGCCAATCACGAATCACTTCCCCACTGCGCATCGGCACACTTTCACAAAAAGACTGTTGGATGCGGCGTTCGACCTGCGTGAACAACTCGAAGCCGCAAATCATAGAATGGGAAAGGAGCGTCTGGTCTTCCTCAAAGAGGCGGATGAATCGCTGGATAAAGTTCGAACCTATCTGCGCCTTGCCGCGAAATGGGAATGGTTGTCGCAAGGGCAATACCATCACGTTTCAACCATGGTGGCGGAAATCGGAAGATTACTTGGAGGCTGGAAGAAAGTAACCCAGTAGCAATACGCGGCTCTGCCGCTGTTGCGGGGATATGCCCGAACATCACCGTGTGGTGCGCGGCGGCGCGTTCAACAATAATGAGAGGAACGTGCGCTGTGCGATTCGCAACAGGAACAACCCCGATAACAGGAACAACAATCAGGGGTTTCGTGTGGTGGTGTCCACGCTTTTCTGGTAAACGCCAAAAAGGTTGTGCGTCCCCGGTGGATTCACAATTGAGGCTCCATAGAAAAATGGCGGGGCATATTCCTGGCTGATTCCCCCTCTCCCTTTGGGAGATGGCTGGGGAGAGGGATCAGGCAAATATGGAAAAGCCCCGTTTCCCAGCCCTGAGCGGGCTTGAAGCGGGGCAAACTCCTGCAACAGACCTGACGGGTTTCATCCGCGCCGTCACCATCCTCACTCATCGCGAGAATAAGGATCACAATCAACCATCGTCACGCGGAAACCCGTCAGGTCTTGATCTCACCATGTTTCAACAACTCCACTCCTGGGAAAATCTATTGCTCGCCTACCGCAAAGCCAGCAGGGGCAAACGCGGGCATCCGAACGTCGCCGCCTTCGAATACAAACTCGAAGACAACCTCCTGCAACTCCAGCATGAACTGCAAACCAAGACCTACCAACCCGGCGCGTATCACAGTTTTTACATCCACGACCCCAAGAAACGATTGATCTCCGCCGCGCCCTTCTATCCGCCTCCCACCTCCCACCGCTCATTGATCACTGCCCACTTTCCACTTCCCACTTTCTACTTTCCACTTTCCACTTTCCACTTTCCACTGCTCACTGATTACCGCCCACCGCCCACTAAACTCACAAACCTCGCCAACTGCCTCATCCCCTTCTCCACGAACGCGGTCTCGATGAACTCATTCCTCGTGTGCGCGCCGCCGCCCTTCGTCACTCCCAGCACAACGGCGGGATACCCCCGGCTCAACGGGACGTTCGCGTCCGTCGAACCGGAAGTCAACGTCGCCTCCAAACCCTGCTCGACGAGGCACGCCTGCGCGAGTTTCACAAGCGGATGATCCGCGGACATCTCCCCTGCGGGACGCGTCCCGATCGCCTCCGCTTCGACGCGTACCCCGGGCTTGTTCGCGGCTTCGATCAACCTCTCCACCCCCGAAACCAGTTCCGCCAGTTCATCCTGTTCCTCCGAGCGCAGGTCCAACTCCAGCCACGCCTCCGCAGGGATGGCGTTGATCGAAGTGCCGCCGTTGATCCTGCCCACGTTCATCGTCGTGCGCGGCTTGGAGGGCAGTTTCAACGAAGACAACTGCACGACCAGTTTCGATAATTCCAACACCGCCGAGGGTTGACCGTAATCCGACCACGAATGCCCGCCCTGGGTCTTCGCCGTGATCCGATACCGCTTCACACCGATCGCCTTGTGATACACGTGCTCCAGCGCCATGCCTTCGAGGACGAGATAAGCAAGAACGTCCGAACCGAAGCGATCCACCACCGCCTTCATCCCGCGCAGATCGCCCAATCCCTCCTCGCCCACATTCGCCACGAACCAGATATCTCCTCCCCCTCTCCTTTCAGAGGAGGGTTGGGGCGAGGTCAACATCCACATCAAGCCGAACAACGCCGCCACGCCCAGCGAATTATCCCCGATCCCGATGCCACACACCCTCTCCCCCTCCCGCCTCACGGACAAATCCATCTCGAACGGAAACACCGTATCCAAATGCGCCGAAACGATCAACGGCTTGACGTTCGACTTTTGACCTGTGACATTCGACAACAACCCATACACGTTCCCCGCTTCGTCAATCGAAACATCCTCCAACCCCTCCTCTTCGAACAACTCCCGCACAAGCTCCGCCCGCTTCCGCTCGTGGAACGTCGGCGCGGGGATCTGCTGAATCCGAATCGCAAGTTCGATGATACGCTCGATGATGTTCGTCATGGATATATTTTACCAACAGGGCGGGAATAACCCCCTCCGATCTCTGGTAATTGATCACTCAACAACAGCAGCGGACGTAAGAGAACGTCCGCTACGCGCCTTCGCTCATGTGTAATCCGTGCGGACGTTAGAGAACGTCCGCTACGCGCCTTCTACTAACGACTAACGACCAACGACTGATGACTAATGACTAATGACTGCCACTCCTCACGCCCTCCTCGCCAACTCCCTCAACGCCTCCACCCTCGCCTTCGCCAGCCCCGGCAAAACCTCCAACGGATGGAACGCGCCGTAGCCCTCCAACTTCAACGAAGCCGAGACGTTCCCATGCAACACCCCCTCCAGCGGATCGTAATTTTTGCAAAAGCCTGAGACGAACCCGCCGCCGAACGCGTCGCCCGCGCCGGTCACGTCCTCCACGCGCGATGGATAGGCGGGAATCTCCCATCTGCGTTTGGCGTCCGCGTCGTAGAGCAACTGTCCGTGCGCGCCGCGTTTGATTACGACGTATTCGCATCCATATAACGAGACCGCCTCCGCCATCTCCCACAGGTCGTGCGTTTCAGCCTGGAATAGATTGCGCAACTCCTCCTCGGAGGGAAGGAAAGCCGTCACGCCGTTGAGCAGGGCGGGGAGTTCGCGACGCGCAGTCGGGGTCATGGAGGCAGGCGCGGGGTCCAGGATGAACGAATGCGCGTGACCGCGTTTGAGCCCCGCGATCAACTGCGTCTGCGTGACCAGATCCATCGGGCAGAGATAGGCGGCGCGCGCGGTCAGGTAATCGTCGGGAATGTCGCGCACCGTCAGTTTGAGCGCATCGTCCTGCCTGCCCTCCGGTTGATATCCCATCAGGAATTTCGGAAAGCTCATCCCGCGCCGCGCAAAATGCGAAACGGGATTGACGCGGTTCGCCTCGAACGATTCGTTGTAGGCGACGAACTCGCGCACGTCCAAATTCTGCGGCAGGATGTGGACGCCGCTCGTATCGAAACCGCGCGCCCCGACCTCGTTCAACCAGGCGCGCGGATAATCGTTCCCCACGCGTCCCACCAACCCGACGCCTGATTCCCAGACCCCAAGCCCCGCCGCCGCATAGAGCAGGCTTCCGCCTGCCGCGTCGAGCCGCGGCTGACCGGCTGCCGGTAAAAGGAACTCGCGCGTGAGACGACCGAAGACGATGAAGTGAATGTCCATGATTTGTCAGGGGGCGCGTCGCGCCGTAAATTCATTGACCTGCGGACTCATCCCACCCCATTGTAAAACACAATCCGCGCCAGGCGTTACTTCGCCTTCAATTCCTCTTCGCGTTCGGGGATGGTAAAACGATGGATGGCGGCGCGATCCACGAGCCGGTTGAGGTGGCGATTCATCCAGACCGTGAACGTCCACGCCCAGGGGATGATCCACATGGCGCGCGGTTTACGCGTCAGTTTCACCACCGCCTCGCCGACCTGGTCCGCCGTGAGCAGTAACGCTTTGGGGGTCGTGGCTTTCGTTTTGCGCCGGATGCCCGCGTGTTGCGCGAACTCCGTCACCACGCCGCCGGGGTAGATCATCGAAACGTGGATGCCCCAGGGCTTGACCTCGCGCCGCAGCGCCTCCGAGAATCCATGCACGGCGTGTTTGCACGCGGCATAGATCGTGTAGGTCGGCGTGCCGACAAGCCCCGCCATCGAACCCATGTTGATGACGTGACCCGACCGCTGTTTTATCATCACGGGCAGCGCCTGACGCGTGGTCTGGATGACGCCCATCACGTTCACGTCGAACTGCGCCTGAATGTCCTTGACGGGGTCGAGTTTCTCCAGCCAGTCGAGCCGACCGAACCCGGCGTTATTGACCAGCACGTCAATGCGACCGAACCTCTCGAGCGTTTCGGCGATCATTCTTTGGATGTCTTCGAGTTTGGAGAGATCGGCTTGCGCGACCAGCGTTTCCGCCCCCGTGTTCATGCCGTTGATCTCCTGCGCGAGCGCTTCGAGCCGTTCCACGCGGCGGGCGGCAAGCACAACCTTCGACCCCTCCATGCCGAACCGGCGGGCGGTCGCCTCGCCGATGCCCGACGAAGCGCCGGTCACGATGACAACTTTACCTCTACTGTCCATGCTGTTCTCCTGTTTCGTACCGCGACACGCTTCGTAGTATCGCCTTTGGAGCGCAAGATAAATCCTGCGGTACTGTAACACGCTTCGTAATGTCGCCATCGAATTGCGACTTGAAAGTCGCGTTACGGTCCCCAGCGCGGTTGGTAATCGCAGTGATCGTTGTTCGTCAGCCGCCGCAGGTCGGTCCCATCAATGCGGATGACGTAGATCTCGCAACCGTGATCGTCGCCGTAGTTGTCGAAGTAGGCGGTGAACGCCACCCAGTTGCCATCCGGCGAAAAGGACGGTCCCTGGCTGTTGCCGCCGCCCGGCGTGAGTTGACGCGCGTTCGACCCGTCCGCGTTCATGATGTAGAGTTCGCGGTTCCACGCGGGACCGGAATACGTGACGATGGAATTCCCATCCGGCGACCAGTCGCTTCGTCCGCGGATGGCGGGGAGATTCGTGATCGTCCGCAGTTCCCGTCCATCCACGCGCGCCGCGTACAGTTGCACGGTTCCCCTGGCGTCGGAGGCGAACAACACCTGCCTGCCGTCCGGCGACCAGGTGGGGTCCCAGCCCGAAGCGCCGGGGATGTTGCCGGGGTTCGCCCCGTTGCGTTCCGCGAGGATGATCTGATACTTTTCCGTGTTCGGGTTGTAACGGGAATAGACGATGGTCGTTCCATCCGGGGAGAGTTCCGGCGCGGTCTCGACGACGGAGGAATTCGTAATGCGATTGACGCTCCCGTCGCTGAGTCTCAACTCGTAGATCTCGAAGTTGTTCGTTTCATAGAACGCGGAATACAGCACGCTCGCTCCATCGGGCGAAAGCGAGGGATAAAAATGCTGCCTCGTGTCGTCGGTCGTCAGGCGGCGATAGCCGGAACCATCCGCGTTCATGATGCAGACCTGGTTTTGCGCCTGAACCTTGAAAACCTGGCAGGTGAAGACGATGTGTCCCGTCAAGCCATCGGCCGGGGATGGAGAGGGGATGCCGTCTGTGGGAAGGGCTGTGGGCGTGAGGGTGAGGAAGGCAAAGTCCGTCGGGGGGGGCGTTTGCGTTTCGAGGCGTTCGGGCGTGGACGCCGTCAGCGGGGTGGAGGCTTGGAGCGTGGCGAACAGGTCCGGGGTCGGGGTGGAGGCGGCGGGCATGTTGCATCCCGCAACCGCAGGCAGAAGCAGGATCGCCGCAGTCCTCCAAAATCTATTCGCCGTCCGTCTCGATGGATTCAACATGGAACTCCTCACCGCATAAAATTTTTGCGCCGAAACTTCCGCAATGCGGGCAATGGATACTCCCGTCGGCGGGACGATATTTCTTGAAACACGCCATGCACTGCGCCTCGGCATGGATGAGACGGATGCGAAGCCGGGCGTGTTCCAACGGCGTGCCTTTGGTCAGTTCGCCCCAGTGATTTTGGAGCGCGTCCCGGTCGGGTTCGGAGAGTTCGCCCAGCGCCAGATGGATCTGCTGGATGCGCGCCGCATCCGCGCGGCGAATCATCTTTTCGACGAGGGCTTTGACGGAGCGAAGTTCGCGCATGAATGGGCGGATTATACCCAGAACTTGCGCTTCATTCCCAGCCGGAGCCTGATCCTGCTTAATCGGCATCTCATACCCTGATGCTATAATCCCACCCTGGAAACCGGAACTTGCTTCCGGGGCGCTGAACAGCAAGTCGTTCGACTCCATAAAAATATCGCATCGTCGGAGGGCAACGTGCCTCAAACACAGAACAAAGCCGTGATGAAGTGGCTCTTCATCTTCAGCGGCATCGTCGCGTTTCTCGTCGTCTTCGGGGGGTTCGTCCGTCTCACCCGTTCGGGCCTCTCGATCGTGGAATGGAATCCGATCAGCGGGGTCGTCCCGCCCATCGGTCAGACCGCGTGGGAGGCTGAATTCGCCAAGTACCAGCAGACGCCCGAATACATCAAGGTCAACACAGGGATGACGCTCGATGAATACAAGTACATCTTCTTCATCGAATGGATCCACCGTCTCATCGCGCGCCTGGCGGGATTCGCGTATGCCATTCCCGTTTTCTACTTCCTCTTCAAGAGGGCGATCCCGTGGAAGGAATTCGGCATCTACTTCGTGATGGGGATGTTGTTCATCTCGCAGGCGGTCGCGGGCTGGATCATGGTCGCCAGCGGATTGGTGGACCGTCCCGCCGTCAGTCACTTCAACCTGACCATCCACCTGCTCCTCGCGCTCACCCTCTTCGCTCTCGCGTTGTGGACCGCGCTGGGACATAAATTCGGCTTCCCCGAACCGGGCAAAAAGGTGAAATGGTCCCTGCCCTCGAAACTCGCCTTGACCTCGTTCATCCTTCTCATCATCCAGATCGCTTATGGCGGCATGACGGCCGGACTCAAAGCCGGTCACGTATCCAGCACCTGGCCCCTCATGTTCGGCAAATGGGTCCCGCCCAACCTGTTCAACGCGTGGATCAACCTCCTTGAAATGCCGCAGACCATCGTGTTCGTCCACCGCTGGTTCGCGTGGATCGGACTTCTCGCCGTGCCGTACGTGTTCTGGGTCGTGAAGAAGCAAAACTATCCGCGCGATATTCAGAACGGCTTGTTGTGGCTCATCGGCGCGGTCGCTTTGCAGATCACGCTCGGCGTGTGGACTGTTCTATCTTTCGTAAACATCGTCGTCGCGCTCGTCCATCAGGCGAACGCAATTGTGCTTTTCGGCCTGGCAATCTACTTCATTCACAGGTTCAGGGCATTGGACGCAAAAAAGGCGGAGGCATGAAAAGACTTTCCCTCTTCCTTGTCGCACTCTGCCTGTTCGTTCCTTCGGCGATTGTCCTTGCCCAGGGCAACTTCGACTACCTCACCGTCAAGGGACCGGGCATCACGGGCGAGATCAACGTCACAAACCCCGCGTTGACGAGCGACTTCTTCGCCTTCGCCGATTTTACGCGCGGCGAGGTTCCGCCTCCCGCCGACCCCGGTCAGGGGTACGAGATCGTGCGCGTGTACGTCGAAACGGTGGATGAAAAGCCCACAGCCAGACCTTTCGACCAGTTGCATTATTATCCCTACACGGGTTACGTCTTTTACGACGGGCTGGCGGAAGGCGCATCCGAATACGACGGCAAATGGTACGCGGCAAACCCGTCTGCAAACGAACCGTTCCGCGCCGCCCTCGCCGAACGCGCCCGCTTGAACTGGATTCCGCTGGCGATATTGGTTGTGATGCTGGCGGTGTTTTTCATCGCCTATTACAGGAAACCGAAAAAGACGATGGACGATTGACCGTAGACCATGACCAATCGTCCACCGTCCACCGTCTATCGTCTATGGTCTTAACACAAATACATCCCTCGCCTCGTCATATGCGAGGATCAGCACTTTCCCTTTCCCGAACACAACCTCTTCTAAAAACACAGGGCGATATTCATCCGAATCGTCCCTGATCCACACTTCCACCTGGCGCGTGCCCGGCTCGACCTCTAAAAACTCCAGCGCGGAGATGCGCCCGTTGCCGCTGATGCCCGAGGGCTTATACAATTCATCGAGGATGGTCGTGCCGTCCACGATCACGCGCACGCTCATCGGGTAATGCGCGCCGCCGAAGATCTTCTCCGCGTCCGCGCCTTCGGGAAGGGTCACACCTTCGGGAATCTTCGCCAGTTCCACCTTGCCCCGCGCGTCCACCGCAATGCGCAACGCCGAATTCTCTGCCGCCGACATACCCGCTTTCACGTCCAGCGGCAGAGCCAGCGCGAACAATCCCAGCAACAACACAGTCCCGACCAGCGCGCTGACGAGCGATGGCGCGAGTTTGCTGCGTCCCTTCACAGGCGGCAGGACGGGCGCGGTCTTTTTCGATTGCGCATGGTCGCCATGCAAATCATCCAAAAACCTCGCCACCGTCCCCGCGTCGCCGGGCGTCACCTCCAGCCAGTGCAAACCTTTCGTCACCAGCGCGGGACGCAGATGCAGGCGGTTCAAAATCCAATGCGCGTCCTCGCGGTTCAGCGCGTCGTCGTACGGATGCGAGACAATGACGACATCGCGCGCGCCCTCCCCATTGAGCAATGACTTGATCCACTCGATGTTGACCGCGCCCACGCTTGGCAGAACAGCCGTGACGACGCGCGCCGCTTCATCCTCCCCTTCGACACGCTCAGGGCGGCGCCCCCAGCCTGCCACAGCGACATGAGCCTTTCCCTCGCTGACGTTTAACTCAGCGGGAATTCCTCCAAGAGCCTTCGCGCGTTGACTCGCGAACACCACCGTCACGGAACGTCCCTCCTTCACTTCGCGGTGCAGCGCGCCGCGGATCACATTGAAGGTTTGTTCGCTGTTATATCCACCCTTCAAATCAATCGCGTCTGTGGGGCACGCCCCCACGCAGATGCCGCACGCGGTGCATTGCTGCGCATTGATGACCGCCAGTTTTTGGTAGCCTGAGTCGTCGTTCCGCTGCACCATGCGGATGGCGTCATACGGACATTCGGCGTAACAGAGAACGCATCCCGTGCATTTGGCGTCGGTAACGAGAGCAGGTCCCTCGTCGCGCCCCGAGGCGAGCCACGGGAGCAGGAAAAGGCTTCCGCCGATGAGGATCGCAAGTCCCCAGAAGATCACATTGCCCACTTTGTCTATCAATGGGAGGAAGCCGAGGTAATACGCGTCCATCGGCACGGATTCGACCAGCGTGGAGAGGTCGGCAGGCGCGAAGGATTGGGTGGGCTTGATGAGCGAAAGGACGACCAAGCCGACGACCGCCTGAACGCTCACCCAGCGCGGCGACCACCAGCGGGCGCGCGAGAGGCGCAGTCCGTGAATGTAGATGCCGAGGAACCCGATGAGCGGCAGGAAGACGTGCAGGAAGAGGATGATGACGAAGTTGGAAAAGGTGCGCGAGGCAATGTCGGGCGCGACATAAGTGAGGCCCGAGGTACCGGCGAGAGTTTCCATCATGTATTCGGTCATCCATTGGGCGCGCTGATCCCAGACCAGCCAATAGCCCATCGTGCCGACCAGCCACGTCATGGCGAGCATGATCCAGCCGCTCGTCCACGCCAGCCAGCGCTGACCCCAGAACTTGTCGCTGACGAACATCTTGACGATGTGGAGGACGATCAGGAGCATCATCGCATCGGAGGCATAACGATGCACGCTCCGCATCAGCGAGCCGAACCAATTGGAGTTGATCTTCTCCACGGTTGCATAAGCCACATCCAGCCCGGGGCGGTAGATGATCGTGAGGTACACGCCGGTGGCGATCAATACGATGAGCATGAAGATCGTCAGCGTGCCGAGATGATAGAGCGGATTGAAATCCGATTTGGCGAATCGGTTCACGACGCCTTCGATGAAAGCCCAGGCTTTTTCGAGGCTGCGCATGAAGCGTCGTTCGGTGTAGGTCTTTTTGGTCATTGATCCTTTTCACAAAAACTCGGTGGTCGAGTAGTCCTTCGTCTCCGCTGCGCTCAGCTCAGGACTACTCGACCACCGAGGTATCTCCATCCAACAACGGATACTTGTTCATCCGCATCGCGTTGGCGGTGACGAAGACGCTGCTCATCACCATTGCCAGCGCGGCAAAGACGGGCTTCATCAATCCCGCCATCGCCAGCCCCACGCCGATGAGGTTGTAGATGAACGCCCAGCCGAGGTTTTCCTTCACGCGGCGCATGGCGGTCTTCGAGAGATCGAACAGCCACGGAACCACGCGCAGGTCGTCTCGCATCAACACCACGTCCGCGGCGGTGCGCGCCACATCCGTGCCGTGATTCATCGCCAGCCCGATCGTGGAGGCGGCAAGCGCGGGACCGTCGTTGATGCCGTCGCCGATCATGGCAGTGTTCCCGACCAGATGCGACATCTTCTCATCGGGACTCAACCCCGCCTTGACCGAAATCCCCAACGCCTCCTCCCACCTTCGACCTGCCCTCTCCTCGTCGCCTGTCAACACGCTGAGACCGAGTCCGCGAGAATGCAATTGATGGATCACATCCCTCGCCTCCTCGCGGACCGTCTCACCGAGCCCCACCAACCCCTGGACCTGCCCGTCCCACCCCGCGAACACAACGACCTGCCCAGCCTCTTTCATCGCTTCCGCTTTTTGTTTCACTTCATTCGAAATCTTCAAGCCTTCCTGCGAGATCAAGCGTTCATTGCCAATGAGGACTTCTTTGCCTGCCAATCCCGCCGTTACGCCCAAACCTGGCAGCGCCTTGAACGAGTCCGGCTTGATGAATTCAACTTGTTGCGTCTTTGCATACTCAACAATCGCTTTCGCCAGCGGATGTTCCGATTCATTCTCAACCGAAGCGACGATCTGAACGAAACCCTTTTCTGAACTGCCATCCCACCCTTCGGCGTTGCTCAGGGCATGCTTTCCACTTTCCACTTTCCCAACAGATTTGACTTGCCAAACATACACCTCCCACACTTTCATCGGCAACTTCGTCAACGTCCCCGTCTTATCGAAGAAGACTTGCTCCACCTTCGCCAACCGTTCCAACGCGGAGGTGCTCCGCAGGATGACGCCCGACTCAGCCGCGCGTCCCAGCGAGAGCCACAACGTCAGCGGGGTTGCCAGCCCCAACGCGCACGGACAGGCGATCAGCAACACGGACAATGCAACGAGCAATCCCTCCTCGACGCCGGATTGATGATTCCAAACGAAGAATGCAATCGCCGCCAAACTCAACGCAATGGGAGTCATCCACGCGGAGAGTTTGTCCGCCAGCCGCTCGAGCGGGGAACGATTCCACAACGCCTCGTGCAGCAAGCGACCGATCTGCCCGGCAGCCGTCGAGTCGCCGACAGCGGTGGCGATGATCTCGAATCCCCCGTCCAGGCTCAGGGTCCCGGCTTGAACCGCATCGCCGGCGCGATGGGTCACAGGACGCGGCTCACCCGTCAGCAAGGACTCGTCCACGTCTCCCTCGCCCGTCGCGATGAGCCCGTCCACAGGGAATTTTTCGCCGGGGCGCACGCGCACGCGTTGACCCGCGCGCAACTCCGAGGCGCGCACGATCTTATCGCCTTTGGACGTTACGACCGTTGCCGCATCGGGGATCTGTTCGAGCAGGCGCGTTACCGCCTGATTGCTGGATTTATGCGCCTGCATCTCCAGCCACCTGCCGATGGAAACCAGAAAGATGAGCATGGTCGCCGTGTCGAAATACAAGCCGCCGTGACCGGCGATCAAATTGCGCACGGATAACCCGAACGCGGAAAACGTCCCGATCGTGATGAGCGTGTGGATGTTCGGTTGACCGCGCAGCAAACTCGCGAAGCCTGCGCGCAGGATCGGCAAACCGAGCAGGATCAAAACAGGCAGGCTCGAGACGAGCATCATCACCTGAAAGAAATCCACCAATGGCTGCGACTCGGGCGTCACCCAGCCGAAGATCTCGCGCGCGTAGATCCCCGCGCCGATGATCATGTCGTGCAGGACCATCACGCCGCCGATCAGCAGACGCGTGAAAAACGATTCCTCCTCGTCGTATGGTTTTTCATTGGGAAGAGTGGCTTTGTAGCCGAGCGAACGCACGCGTTTTTTCAGTAATTTGGAATTGGTAATCGAGGGGTCGAATGTGAGATTTGCCTGATGCTGGATGAAACTGACTTCCGCATCCACCACGCCTTTTGTGCGTTTGAGTTGTTCGCCGACCAGCCACGCGCAGGACGAGCACCACATCCCGCCCAGGGTGAGGACGACGTTCTCGCTTCGTCCCTCAGCCGAAGCCTGCTTCCGTTCAATAACTGGACTCTCCGCTAAAAGCGCCGCGACCTCCCTGCACGAGGGACAGCAGAACGCCTCGCCTATCTTGTTCGTGAGCGGATGCAGAGTCGTCAATCCGCACACCGAGCAGGTGACGAGGGAGCGTGAGGGGGAGGCGGTTGCAAGGGTCATAGGGTTGAGTGTCGCGTGTTACGTGTTCCGTGTCTACCTGTGTACGTGTTTACCTGTGTACGTGTTTACCTGTGTACCTGTGTACCTGTGTACTTTATGTACCTGTCTACTTCTCCATCTACCAAAGCATGAACGAACCGATCATAAAATGCTCAGCCCATCCCAATACCGCAAACCCGCGCATGGCGAACTGAAAGCCGAAGAACATCATCACGAGGGAGGCGAGACTCCTCGACCAGTTTCTTGAAACCGTCCTTTGCGCGAGCCATTTGACGGCAAATAAACTCGGTACAGTGGCAAGACCAAATACAACCATGTTTAGCGCGCCTCGTATTGCGCTTCCCGATGTGATTGCGGGAATCAATGCGGTGAGGACCAATCCGCAGGGGAGCAAACCCCAGAGCAGACCGGCGAGAAACGGGGCGGGGGATCTTAGTCCGCGCATGGTTTGTCCCCATTTGGAGACGAGGCTCGAAAACAACAATTCAGGCGATCTGGCGATCCCGATGAAAGCGAACGCCATGTAAAAAGCGATGATTGCGAAAAGGATGGAGAGAAGTCCTTGCAGGCGCGGCAGGTCGGCGGAGAAAAGGCTCAGGGTCTCGCCGAGCAGGCCCACGGTCAAGCCCAGAAGCGCATACGTGACGATGCGTCCCGCGTGGGCGAGAATCCATGAGCGGTTATTTCCCTGAAACGAGGCTTGACGGTCGAGGAGGACGATCACCGCGCTGCACATCCCCACACAATGACCGAGACTTCCGAGCAAACCAAGAAGGAAAGACGCCAGCATGGATACCTGTAAAACTGTAACGCGACATTTATGCCGCCCCCAACAAGCGACATGAATGTCGCGTTACATAAACTTCGAAAACGTTATCGGATGAACCACGTCCTGCCCAGCAGCCACCAGTTGGTGAGGTAATAGACCGCGAACCAGACGAGGAAGGCAAAGACCAGAACGAGCGTGCCGCGCGGCTGATTCTGCTTGTCCTCCAATTGGTGATCGGTCAGTTTGGTGGACTCGAGCAGGGGGTTGTTCGTGCCTGCCACGAGGAGCATGTTGCTGGCTTCGAGCCGCGGACCGGTAAGGATGGAGGTCAGCACGACGGTGATGTACATGATGCCGCCGGTGACCGCGATGAGCGCGCCGATGCCGAAGATGGCGAGGGTGAGGTCAACGGTGCCAGGCACGACGCCTGCGAAAGTGATGTCCCAGTTGCGGCGGGAGACGCCCTGCAAGCCGCTGGTGATCATGCCGAGGGAGACGAGCAATGTGCCGAAGCCGAACACGTACGGCTGCCAGACCGCCCATTTCTTGAGTTTCAGTTCCTTGCGGAAGATGAGCGGGATGACGTAATACGTGAAGCCCATGAAGGCGGTCGTCGTGCCGCCGACCACCGTCGCGTGGAAGTGACCGGGCAGGCGCAGGGTGTTGTGCGCCAGCATGTTGATCTGCTCGGTGCCGATGGTCACGCCGGTCACGCCGCCGACCCAGCCGAACAGGATCATGGAGGTGACCAGCGCTCCGAAGCCCGGTTCGTTCCACGGTCCGTTGCGAAGCCAGCCGAACAAGCCTTTGCGGAAACCCTTGGCGCGCAATGCCACTTCCATGGCGGCGGGGATCGAGAAGGCGTGCATCATCGAGCCCAGCACGGCGAGGTACATCGCGTACGAGGTGTTTACAGCCTTCCAGCCAAACGTCAAACCGGGATCAACAAGAAGGTGATGCGCAGAGCCGAGGTTGATGAAGAACAGGTACAGGATGAAAGCGAGGCGCGAGAACTTCTCGTTGAGCGGGCGGATGCCGACGGTCATCTGGGCGAGCGAATACCAGATGGCGACCATCGCGGCGAGGTTGACCTGCTGCGCGGGGTGGCCGAATCCCCAGAAGAAGTTGCGGTAGATGCCCGGGTCGAGGTCCATCAAGCCGAGCGACCAGAGGAAGGCCGGCACGATCGCCGCCGCGCCCTGCAGAAGTGTGTAGGTGGCGAGAATGGCGGCGGTCATCAAGCCGAACACCACCAGCGGCATGGAACCTTCGAAGCGGGCTTCGCGTTTGGCGACCACGATGTTGATGAAGAACGTGATCACCGCGATCAACGCGCCGACCGCGAACAGGATGTAACTGAGGTAGAACAACGGATGCGCCTTGAGCGGCACGTACGCGGTGAAAGTCACGATGCTGTTGGTATCGAACCACACCACGAAGTTCGCCATCAACCCGCCGACGGTCATCAGGATGAAGCCGAGCCAGGCAAGTTTGGGCGCGGCATGACGCGCGTTCAACAACACGGTCGAACCGAAGTGCAGACCCGCCATCTCGAAGAAGACGATCCAGGCGACGAGCATGTCAATGCCGTGCAGCGTGAGCAGGCGGTAGAACCAGGTCGCATCCAGCAGGTGGATCGCCTGCCAGCGGGTCAACGCGATCAACAGCGCGGCGATGCCTCCCAGCGTAAGACAGACCACCGCCATCACCGCGTTGGCGATGATGAGGCGCTCGGTGTGCAGATCCACTTTGAGGGTGGTCACGGGGCAGGCGCGATAATCGTCTTTCGCGCCCTTTGCCCAGGGAAATGTAGGTGAAAGTGCGGTCATCTCGTCGCCTCCTTATTCCACGATGATTTTGCCGACCATGGTGTGGTGACCCAGGAAACAATATTCATTGCACACGATGGTAAATTCGCCGGTCGTCGTCGGCGTGATCGTCGCCACGTAATCGTAGCCGGGGATCACCTGCAGGTTGATGTTCACCGGCTGAAGCGAGAACCCATGCTGCAGGTCCATCGAGGAGACGTGCAGGCGGTATTCCTTCCCCTTCTCCAACTGCAAAATGGGATACCACTGCCAGGTGCTGGCGCGCAGGTACACGTCGCTGCCGGGCGGCGGCGCAACCACAGGGATGCCGTTCTCCTCCCCCACCTGATACTTTGCCACAAAATCGTTCACCTTCGCGGCGAATTCCTGCGGGGTCGTTCTATACGTTTCCGTGGGAACGTTCTGTTTCCCCATGAAATACCAGAGCGGCATCATAATGGTCAGGAAGATGCACCAGACCAATGCCACCGTCAGCCAGGTCTTTTCCATGCGACCCATGGGCTTCCACCAGGTTCGTTCCGGAGCCAACATAGTTTCTTCTCCTTTTCGCCTTCCGACTACGGGGCAGGCGGCACGTTCAACAGGTCGTAGATCCCCCAGGCGTTGTAGATCACCCCGCTGATCAACAACGACAACAGAAACAACAGCCAGATGTTATCGAACAATTTTTGCCACTTCGATGCGGACGCGTCCTCGTGTTTTTCCTTTTCGGACATGACATTCTCCTTCCTTTGGATCAAAATGTGTGTAATTTCACAAAGTTTGTCTATATACTGTTTTTATGATAGCATTTCGGAAATGAAAAAACTGTAACTAAAGTCACAATGGGAGGCTCGCCCGCTTCATTCTCCGCCGGTGGTTGGTCTCGTCCGAGGAGCCTTCCCCACGCTGTATGCCCGGCGTGTAACTTAAGTCACTGTCGCAAAAGCGCAAATCGCATATACTCTGTCACATTTCCAAAACAATCAGCCAAACGGAGGCGCGTACATGAAAAAGAACCTGATCCTGATTCTCACCCTCGGAGCCTTAATCCTTGCCGCATGTGGCGGCGGGGGCGGATCGTCGGACGAACCCGCGGCGTTGGAGCCCGTCCCAGCCGAATATGCCGGCAAGACCAACCCCCTCGGCGCGGAGGCTGCGGCCGAAGGCGCGAAAGTGTTCAAGGTCAACTGCGAATCCTGCCATGGTCCCCAGGGTCACGGCGACGGGCCCGCCGGACAGGCGCTCGACCCCAAGCCCAAGAACCTCCCCGAACTTGCCGCGCAGGTCGGGGACGATTATCTGTTCTGGCGCGTTGCGGAGGGCAAGCCCGGCACGTCCATGGTCGCCTGGAAGGGCATCCTGACCGACGAGCAGGTCTGGCAGGCGGTGGCGTTCATCCGCACGCTCAAATAGCCGCCAACGCGGAATTGCTTCCGCAACCAATGGCGGCATGACGAGCTTCAATAATTGAATACCCAACCCGCGTAGTTGGCGTTCTCCAACGCCTTCCACAATCAATGGCGACACTGCGAAACGTGTCGCGGTACGGTATTCACCCGAGCGATGCCTTCAGGGCATCGCTCTTTTCGCGCGGCGCCTCGAATTTGCGGGCCCGAAAACATGGGGAGGAATAAAAACCCCTCGCGGGAGGGAGGAAAAAGCGATGGGCAGGTGAATACAAGGGAGGCGTTATGGACTATACTTTGGGCATGAGAAGAGGAACGAAACGGATCTTCTCCCGCGTGATGGGATTCCTCCTCGCTTTCGCGCTGGTCTCGTGCGGGAACGGGAATCCGCTTCCAGCGACGCCCCAGGCCGATTCCACAGCGACCAGCCTTCCCGTAGTCCCGAACCGGGTTTCTCCAGCCTCCCTGCCGGAGGTGTGCAACTGCGTCCTGCGCTTCGACCGCCTCGGCATCGAGCAGGGGTTGTCCCAGAGTTCGGTGCGGGTCATCCTCCAGGATCATTTCGGCTTTTTGTGGTTCGGCACGGAGGACGGACTCAACCGCTACGACGGGTACGAGTTCAAAACGTACAAGCCCGACCCCGATACCCCCACCAGCCTGAGCGATCGTTGGATCACCTCCATCGTGGAAGACAGGGAGGGCTATCTGTGGATCGGCACGCGTCAGGGCGGCTTGAACCGCTACGATCCGCGCACGGAACAGTTCACGATCTTCCGCCACGACAGGGAAAACCCCTCCAGCATCAGCGACGATCACATCAACGTCCTGTACCTGGACGAGCGGGGCAATCTTTGGATCGGAACGTCGCAGGGTCTCGATCTTTTCGACATCACGACCGGGATCGTCACGCGTCATTCCTACGATCCGCTGACGCCGGACAGCCTGACCGGGAAAAGCGTGACCGCCATTTTCAAGGATCGCCGCGGGCGGCTTTGGATCGGAACCGCCTCCGGCGGGCTGAATCAATTCAACCCGCAAAGCAAAAAGTTCACGCCATACCTGCACAACCCGGAGAACGTCAACTCGATCAGCAACGATTACGTCACCGCGATCCTGGATGCCGGGAATTCGAATCTGTGGGTCGGCACCCGGAACGGATTGAATTACTTCGTTCCCGATACCGGCGAGTTCAAGCGCTACGTCCGTTCCGACAACGACGCTCAAAGCATCGCGGGGAATTCCGTCACCGCCCTGTACATGGACGGCGGCGGCAATCTGTGGATCGGCACGACCAGCGGGCTGGATCGCCTGAGCAGGGCGGAAGGGCGTTTCGTCCATTACAAGAACGATCCCTCCTACGCCAAAAGCCTGAGCAACGACTACATCCTTTCCATCCACGAGGATCGCGGCGGCGTGCTGTGGTTTGGGACGTACGGCGGCGGCTTGAACAAATACGACCGCCTGCGCGACAACTTTGCCTATTACCGGCACATCCCGGATGACCCGAACTCATTAAGCGGGAATTTCATCTTTCCCATTCACGTGGATTCGGAGGGATACGCGTGGATCGGCGCCTTCGGCGCCGGACTGAACCGCCTGACGTGGTCCACCGGGCAGGTGGTCCGTTACCGTCACGACGACAGAAGACCGAACAGCATCGCGTCCAACACCCTGTATTCGATCCGCGAAGACCAGGACGGCATCCTGTGGATCGCCACAGCCAGCGGGCTGGACCGTTTCGACCGTAAGACAGCCAACTTTTCGCATTACCAGCGCGATCCCAACAATCCCGCCAGCCTGAGCGCGAACACCGTCTTCGAAGTCTTTGTGGACAGTTCCAACAACGTGTGGGTGGGGACCGTCGCCGGGCTGGATCTGATGGACCGCAGGACAAGATCCTTCAAGCATTACACGCCCGAGGTCGGGAACCCCAACAGTTTGAGCGGTTCGGCGGTGGACGTGATCTACGAGGACCGCGACGGTTATCTGTGGGTTGGAACCTCGGAAAGCGGATTGAACAGGTTCGATCCCGAAACGGAACAATTCACCCGTTATCGCTTCGACCCGAACGACAACAGGTCCCTGAGCAACGACTCGATCCTTTCGATCTACCAGGACACAAAAGGACGATTATGGATCGGCACGGGCGGCGGAGGCTTGAACCTGTACAACCCTGCAACCGATTCGTTTTCCTATTTCCTCGAAAAGGACGGGCTTCCCAACGGCGTCGTCTACGGCATCCTGGAGGACGATCTCGGATACCTGTGGTTAAGCACGAACTTCGGCATCTCGCGTTTCGACCCGGAAACGCGAACCTTCCGAAACTTCGACGCGGACGACGGCTTGCAGAGCAACGAGTTCAATACGGGCGCGTTCGCAAAAGGCGGGGACGGGGAATTCTACTTTGGCGGCATCAACGGGCTGACGGTTTTCCATCCCTTGAACATCATCGAAAACCCCTATACGCCGCAGATCGCCCTGACGGCGCTCAGGCAGGATAACCAGCCCATCCCCACAGCCTCGAGCGTCGAGACCGTAAAGCAGGTGGTGTTGGTATGGCCCCAGAACTCGCTCGAGTTCGAATTTGCGGCGTTGAGTTACAGCCAGCCCGAAAAGAATCAATACGCCTATTTCCTGGAGGGTTTCGACTCGAACTGGCATTACATCGGCGCCAAAAGGGACGGGCGCTACACCAACCTGCCCGGCGGCGAATACACGTTATTGTTGAAAGCCGCGAACAGCAACGGGGTCTGGAATGAAACGCCCGTCCGCATTGACGTGAAGGTCGTTCCCCCGTTCTGGCAGACGGCGTGGTTTCGCGTAATGCTGGCGGTTTTCGGGATCGCAGCGGTCGCGGTCGGCATCCGCCTGCGCACCAGGGCGATCCAGGATCACAACCGCCAATTGGAGCGTCTCGTCCGTGAACGGACCAGCGCCCTCGAAAAACGCAGCCAGGAGATCCAGGCGCTCTATCAAGCCGACGAACGCATCCTGCGCAACGTCAGCCTGCAGCAGGTCTTCCAAACGCTCGTGGACGTGGCGGTGGATACGCTCGACGCCGACCGCAGCGTGGTTTTTGCCTGGGATGAAAGAAAGACCAGGCTCGTTCCGCGCGTCAGCCGCGGTTTCTCGCCCGAAACGCTCAAGGTGTTCCAGTTCGCGAAGGGCGAAGGGATCGTGGGCAGGGCGCTGGAAACGGGCAAGCCCGCCATCGTGCGGCAGATCGAATTGCGCGACTTCCGCCCGGATATACGCGAGGCGCTCATCAAGGAAGGCATCCGTTCGTTCGCGCACATCCCCATCGTCGTGGATAACAAGGTCGTCGGCGTGTTCAACGTCGGCTTTATCAAGCCAAGCCTGATCGGCGACGATTCCATCCGCCTGTTCTCCGCGCTCACCCACCGCGCTTCGATCGCCATCGCCAACATGGAACTCTTCGAACAGACGAAGGACCTGGCGGTGATGGAGGAACGGAACCGCCTCGCGCGCGACCTGCACGATAGCGCCAAACAAAAAGCCTTCGCGGCGCTCGCGCAGCTCGGTGCGGCGCGCGGCACCCTGAACGACAACGGTAGTAATGCGGCGGGTTTGCATCTCGGCGAGGCGGAGAATCTCGTTTCGGACGTGATCCAGGAACTGACCTTCCTCGTGCAGGAGATCTATCCCATCGCATTGCAGGAGAAGGGACTGGCAGCCATTCTGCGCGAATACATCTTCGAATGGGAAAATCGCAACGACATTACGGTCAACCTGGCTGTGCATAAGGAGCGCCGCCTGCCCCTCAACATCGAGCAGGCGATCTATCGCGTGATACAGGAGGCGCTCGCAAACGTGGCGCGTCACAGCCGGGCGCGCCGCGTGGACATTTCCCTCGTGTACAACGAGGATACCTTGCAACTTTCCGTGGCGGACGACGGACGCGGTTTCGACATGGAATTGAAGGGGCATGGGTTGGGATTCCGCTCCATTCGCGAACGCGTGGGCAGTATCCGCGGCACAGTACATTTCCAGAGCGCGCCCGGGCAGGGAACACGGATCTTCGTCCAGGCGCCAACCAGAAATTAAGAAAGAGACGATCATGCCAAAACACAACACCATCAGCATTTTGATCGTGGACGATCACGAAGTGGTCCGAAACGGCATCCGTTCATATCTTCAAACGATCAAGGATTTCGAGGTGGTCGGGGAGGCGGAATCGGGCGAGGTTGCCGTCAAACTTGTCTCCGAATTGATACCGGATATCGTCCTGCTCGATCTGATCATGCCCGGCATGGACGGCGTGGAAACGACGCGGCAAATCAAGAAGATCAGCCCGCGCACGCAGGTCGTGGTGTTGACGTCGTACCACGAGGACGTGCACATCTTCCCGGCGTTGAAGGCCGGGGCGAACTCTTATATTCTCAAGGACATGAAGATGGAAAAACTGGCGGAAGCGCTGCAACGGGCGGTGCGCCACGAAGTAACCCTGCATCCGCTGGTTGCCGAACGCGTCCTGCGAAACATCCGCGGCGACGACAACGAGGAACTCGCGCTGTTCACCGAACTGACCGAGCGCGAACTGGACGTGCTGCGGTTGATTGCCAAGGGCATGACCAACAGCCAGATCGCGGAGGCCCTCGTGATCAGCGAGAACACGGTCAAGGGACACGTGAGCAACATCCTGAGCAAATTGCACCTGGCAGACCGCACGCAGGTGGCGGTCTATGCGTGGCAGAGGGGGCTGGTCAACAAGGACCAAATGTCGAAGAAGTGATCCATTTTCCCGAGCCGCAATTCAAGAACGCGGGTCACAGGCAATGCGCTCCTGTGACCCGCGTTTCGTTATGATCCCCTTTCGATGGGGGATTAAACCCTCCAGTATTCGCCTCCCCCGCCTTCGCGCTGCATCAACCCGGCGCCGACCAATTCGCGCCGCAACGCGGCGGTGTCTTCGTGATACTTCGAGAGGATCTCGTTGACGCGCTTTTCGCTGTACCGTTTGCCGACCTCGAACGATTTCACGACATACCGCAGGATGGCGTCGAGTTTTTTGCGCTGGGCGGGGATGGTCTTCAAACTGCCGTCGCGCCGCGTGTAATCCTTGATCACCTTTTTATCGTAGGCATCCGCATCCACCTCGGCGGTGACGGCGGAGAGTTCCTCCTTCGAAAAGATGACGCGAGACTTTTCCTCCAGCGCCTTTCGATCCAGTTGATAGACGCTGTAATAACTTTCGGGGCGCGACTGCACCAATCCCGCCTCGGAAAGTTTGGAGAGGTGATGCGAGACCGTGGAGGGTTTGAGTTTCAACAGCGCGGCGAGTTCCTCCACGCTATAGGGTTTTTCCGCAAGCAAGCCCACGATCTTGAGGCGGTTCGCGTCCGCCAGCGCTTTGAAAAAGGCGACGAGTTCTTCGCTCACGGCAGCGTCTCCTTTTTCACGCGCCAGTATTTCGAGCCGTCGCTTTCGCGCGCCATGAGACCGTGGTCTACGAGGTAACGTCGCAGGGCGGCTGTGTCCGGGTTCAAGCGTCGCAGGATGGCGTTGACTTCCTTCTCCGTATAGGTCGCATCGAACGCGAACACTTCCACGATGAAGTTCAAGATGACGAGCAGTTTCTTCGTCTCCAGCGGGATGTGACGGAGCGTACCGTCGGCGTTGAGGTACGCCTTCAACACCTTGCGGACATTCTCCGCTTGTTCCTCGTATTGCGGGCGATCCTCTTTCAACTGCCCGCGCGCGAGCGATTCGACGGCTTTCTCGTCCAATTCGTAGACTCCGTCCGCTTCACGGACGACGCCCGCGTGCGCGAGAAAAGACAGATGCTGGAACACGTCCCGTACCGGGACATGCAACTGCTCGGCGATTTCAGCCTGGGTGGCGCGACCGCGCGCCAACACGCCGATCACGCGCAAGCGTTCGGCTGAGGCCATGGCTTTGACGAAATCCATCACTTCGGGTTGGGGTTCCATGTTTCACTCTCTCAATCCAATTCGATAATCATCGAATTGGATTTTAATCGTTTTCGGGCGAATGTCAAGGCTCGTGCAATGCGCGAAGCAACCGTCGGCGCGGGAGCAAATCGGAGCGCATCAGGTATAATTCCCGTGTAAGAGTTGGTCCTATCCCATTTTCCGGAGGTGCAGTAGTGGATCTCTCGAAGCACGCATTCTTTGAGGGAAAGATCGTTCCCCTTTCGGAGGCGAAGATCAGCATCGCCACGCACGGTTTTTTATATGGCACAGCCGTATTCGGCGGATTGCGAGGCTACTGGAACGAAGAGATGAAACGTCTCTTCGTTTTTCGTCCCTACGATCATTTCAGGCGGCTGTTGCATTCGGCGAAGATGATGGCAGTGCAGACGGATTACGACGAGGAGGGTTTGATCGAACTCACGCTCGATCTCCTCCGCGCCGACAACTGGCAGCAGGACATCTACATGCGCCCCACCTTCTACAAGGCGGACCTGGGCATCGGCGTAAAACTGCATGGCGTGAGGGACGAGTTTTGCATGTTCGTGATGGCATACGAACCCTACGTCAAAAACGATACCAACGCGCACGTGACGGTCTCCTCCTGGCGGCGCATTGACGACAACGTCATCCCGGCGCGCGGCAAGGTGGCGGGCGCATACGTCAACTCGGCGCTGATCAAGACCGACGCGGTGCGCGCCGGTTTCGACGAGGCGTTCGTCCTCGACAACAACGGGCACATCTCCGAAGGCTCGGCGATGAACATCTTCATGGTGCGCGACGGGGCGCTGATCACCCCGCCCGTGACGGATAACATCCTCGAAGGCATCACGCGCAGATCGGTCATCGAACTGGCGCGGGACGAACTGGGATTGGACGTGCGGGAACGATCCATTGACCGTACGGAGGTGTTCATTGCCGAGGAACTCTTCCTGACCGGTACCGCCGCGCAGATCACCGCCGTCACGAAAGTGGATCACCGCCCTGTGGGCGCGGGCGTCATGGGCCCCATCACCGCCAGACTGCGCACCATGTATGAGGATATCTTACGGGGAAAAAATAGAAAGTACGAACACTGGAACGCGGCGGTTTAAAAAACGTAGCGCAAGACGGCGTCTTGCGCTACGATCCGATCGGATCACCGGTTCTTCTTGAACCTCACCAACACCAGGTTCTTCGAGCAATCGGCGGAGGTGGTGATCTCCACCTTGTCCGAGAGGGGGATGCCGTTCAGGTCCACGAGCTGCACGTATAAGGTCTTGTTCGAAGCGACGGGCGCGTTCCCCAAAACGAACTCATAACCGGAGGGACCATATTCCTTGTTGATGCCGGTCACGGTCGTCAGGTCAACCGTGCTGCCATTCAACGTGCCGCGCAGGACGACGACCGTCCCGATGACGTGACTGTTGTTCGTATCCACCACCGTCCCCCCGATGCCCGCCCAATTGCACGCCAGTTCCGGATGGATGATGGCGCTGTCCACCTGCTGGATCGAGATGGCGGTAAAGGGCGCCCGGGGCGTATTGCTCGGCCTCGGCGTGCGCGTGGGCGGCACGAGCGAGAACGGCGTGTTCGTGGGAATCGGCGTCCAGGTGGGGACCAGCGTGTTGGTGGGCGTCAGTTCCAGCGTGGGGCTGGCGGTCCATGTCGGTTCGAGCCTGATCGGCGTGGGTGTGTTTGTCGGGGCGCTGGCAATCCCGCCGCTCGGCGGCAACAGGTTCAGGGGCGAATTGGGCGTGATGAAGATCAAGGCAAAATACCCGCCGACGCACGCGGTAAGGATCAACATCAGAATCGTAAGAACATCCCAAATCTGCATGGACGATTGTGATTTTCTCATCTACGTAACTCCATTGACCGATCATCGCTCCGCAAGCGATATGTCCGCAAGCCGTTTCTGTTCCTCGACCCAGTTCTTCAACGCCAGTTCCTGCAACACAAGATAAGCGTCCGGCGAAAGCGTACGATGCGGGTCGCGCTCCAAAACCTTCAGGATGTGAAACCCGACGTTCGTTGCGATCACATCGCTGTACTGCCCGGCTTCCAGACCAAACGCTGCCTCTTCGATCTGCGGATCGAGCAGGTAGCCTCGCGGCACCCATCCGAGATCGCCGCGCGTAAGCGGATCAGCCCGCGCGGCAAGTTCGTCGAAATCGGCTCCGCCGTTCAATTGCGAAAGAAAGTCCTGAGCCGTCGCTTGATTATAGAGCAGAATTTGTTGGACGTGTACCTGCTCGGCAGTACCGGGGACGGATGCGGCGATCGTGTCGCGCATCCATGCCGCCTCGACCGCACGCTTCAAAGCGGACCGAAAAGCCTGCTCGCTGTACCCCCGGGCATTCCGCCACGCCGACAACGCCTCCGCTCCGCCGATCTGCGCGGCAAGCGAATCAATGCGCGCCTGCAACGCCGCATCGTCGAGGGTGAATCCGTCCGCGCGTGCGGCTTGAGCGAGGAGCAGTTGCGCGATGAGATCGTCGGCGACGACTTCGGCGGCGGCCTGTTCGTCAACGGGGCTGCCCAACGCGGACTGGGCCGCGAGGTAACGCTGCACTTCCGCTTCGAATTCGACCACGGTGACGCCCTCTCCGTTCACCGTCAACGCCATCGGCTCGAGGGTGGGCGTGGGAGGCGCGGGCGTAAACGTCGCCACAACGACGGTGGGAACAGGCTCGGGCGAAGAAACAGAAGCGCACGCGGAAAGTCCGAGTGCGAGGAGTAGAGTCCAGGATATCCAGATGATTTTTTTGCGGTGAGGAAACATCGCCCCGATTATAGCGGATAAAAAACCTTGCGAGGGTCGAAGCCCTCGCAAGGTTTTGGGTTTTAGTAGTCCATGCCACCGGGCGGCATGGCGGGAGCGGATTTTTCCTTTTCCGGCATGTCGGTGATGAGCACGTCCGTGGTGAGGATCATGGAGGCGATGGAGGCGGCATTTTCGAGCGCGCCGCGCACCACCTTGACCGGGTCAATGACGCCAGCCTGGAGCATGTCCTCGTATTTGCCGGTCAACACGTTGTAGCCGATGTTCTTGTTCTTCTTCTCGGCGGCGGTGCGGCGCACGGTGTCAATGATGACGGAGCCGTCCTGCCCGGCATTGGAGGCGAGTTTGCGGATCGGGGCTTCGAGCGCCTTGCGCACGATGTTGATGCCGACGCGCATCTCCTCGTATTCGTCGCTGTTTTCCTTCGCCAGTTTGTCCAATTTTGCCGCGGTGTTGATGAGGGAGATTTCGCCGCCGGGTACGATGCCTTCCTCCACTGCGGCGCGCGCCGCGGAGAGGGCGTCTTCCACGCGGTGTTTCTTTTCCTTCATCTCGGTCTCGGTCGCCGCGCCCACGCGGATGATGGCGACGCCGCCTGTCAACTTGGCGAGGCGTTCCTGGAGTTTTTCGCGGTCGTAATCGCTGGTGCTTTTCTCGATCTCGGCGCGGATCTCCCTGATGCGTCCTTCGATGTCGCTCTTCTTGCCCTTGCCGCCCACGATGGTGGTATTCTCCTTGTCGGAGACGACCTTCTCGGCTTTGCCCAGGTCCTGGATGGTGGCGGTTTCGAGTTTGCGCCCGGTCTCTTCAGCGATCACGGTGCCGCCGGTCAGGATGGCAATATCATGCAGCATGGCTTTGCGGCGGTCGCCGAAGCCGGGGGCTTTGACAGCCAGCACGTTCAACATGCCGCGCAGTTTGTTGAGGACGAGGGTGGCGAGCGCTTCGCCGTCAATGTCCTCCGCGATGATGACCAGTTCGCGCTTTCCGATCTGGACGAGTTTTTCGAGGATGGGGACGATGTCCTGCGCGGCGGAGATCTTCTTTTCGTGAATGAGGATGTAGGGTTCGCTGATCACGGCTTCCATTTTTTCGACGCTGGTGATGAAGTAGGGCGAGATATAGCCGCGGTCGAACTGCATGCCTTCCACGTATTCGGTCTCGAACTGCAGGGACTTGGATTCTTCGACGGTGATGACGCCGTCCTTGCCGACCTTGTCCATCACGTCCGCGATGAGTGTGCCGATCTGCTCGTCCGCGGCGGAGTTGGTGGCGACGTGACCGATCTCCTCCTTGGTGTCAATCTTGACCGACATCTTGCGGAGTTCCTCCACGACGGTTTCGGTCGCAAGCACAATGCCGTTCTTGATCAGCATCGGGTTGAAACCGGCTTCGAGGGCTTTCAAACCTTCGTTCACGATGGCGTGAGCCAGCACGGTCGAGGTGGTCGTGCCGTCGCCGGCGATGTCGTTGGTCTTGGTCGCGGCTTCCTTGAGGAGTTGCGCGCCCATGTTCTCGAACGGGTCTTCGAGTTCGATCTCCTTGGCAACGGAAACGCCGTCGTGCGTGATGGTGGGGGAACCGAATTTGCGATCCACCGCCACGTTGCGCCCCTTGGGACCCAGGGTCGCGCTCACCGCGTTGGCGACGATGTTCATGCCGTTCTTGAGTTTGCGGCGGGCGTCCTCTGAAAAGACAAGTTGTTTAGCAGCCATTATTTATTCCTCCGATGATTTGCGCTCCGCAACGTTCGAGAACGTCGCTTACGCGGAAATGTTTAGCCTTCGATTATTGCCAGAATGTCGCTTTCGCGCAGGATGAGCAGTTTCTTGCCATCCACCTTCACTTCGGTGCCGGAATACTTCGCGAACAGCACCCTGTCGCCCACGTTCACGTCCATGGGAATGCGCTTGCCGTCCTCGTCGCGCTCGCCCGGACCCGCCGCCAGGATCTTGCCTTCCTGCGGTTTTTCCTTTGCGGTCTCGGGGAGGTAGATGCCGCTGGCGGTCTTTTCGTCCTGCTCGATCGGCTCCACGATCACGCGGCCCCCAAGGGGTTTCAGTTTCAACTTACTTGCCATCTTTCTGCCTCCTGATAGGGTTTTGGTTTTACATAATCACGAAATTAGCACTCTAACTCCCAGAGTGCTAATCGCTATCTTACCTATTTCGGAGAGGCAAGTCAAGGGGGTTGTAAAAACTCTTACATTTCTCTGACAGAGATTTGCGCCGCGATCTCTTCGGTAAACACACGGCAGGCTTTCATGGGGTGGATGTGGGCGTCGCGGTCCCCTCCCCCAGCCCCTCCTCCGCCCCCGGAACCGGGGAGGCTGGCGCGCCGTCCTCCGCCAGCGATTCACAGATCGCCTCCCCCGCCTGGACGATGCTCAGGATGGTCTGATAACCGTCCTCATAGCTCTCCGGCTTGAAGGTGATCTCGGTTCGCACCTCGCCCAAAACCTGCATCGCCTCCCCGCACTTGTTATCACGCGGACGGCTCAACGCCGCCAGCACCGATCCATAGGTGTAATAGTACACGATCGTATTCGGAGAAAGTTCAAGCCCCCGAATCTCCACCGGATTCTCGTTCAGGTCGGGATAGCATTTATCCAACCCGCGCCCCAGGCAGGACTCTTCGCCGGAACAACCGTAGGTCGCGCACTTCAGGGAAAAGATCGAACCCTCGTAGTTGCGCGAGCGGAAATAGACGATGCCCAACTGCCCGTAGATATCCGCGTTGGTCGGGTCGAACTCCAACGCCCTTTGGACGTTCCTCGCCGCGGCAAAGAATTCGCCCAACTGCGAATACGTGCGCGAGATGGACAGATACGGCGTGGGGTCCTTCACGTCTATCACTTCGTTGATGCGCGCGGCTTTATCGAAATATTCCAGCGACTTTTCGTACACCTCGCGCGCCGCTTCCTCGTTTGGGATCTCGAACGCAAGACGGCGATAGTTCGCGCCGGCGCGCAAATAAAGGAAGGTAAAGTTCGGCTGTAGCAAAATGGCTTTGTCGTATTCCGTGATCGCCAGGTTGTATTGACCGAGCGTCTCCAACAGGTAGGCGTTGACGCGATGCACGTCCATCAATTCATCCGCGTCTTCGCGTTGCAGCGCCTGGTTGATGTACTGCTCCGCCTGGCTCCATTTCTGCTGGTCCAAAAGGACCTCCGCGTAGAAAGCCAGAGCCAGCGTATTCGTGCTGTCCAATTGCAGGGCGCGCACCGCCTCCTGCTCGGCTTCCACCAGGAATTTTTCCACCTGTTGTGGATCGTCGCTATAGAGGGTCGAATCCGCGTTCCAATCCAGCGCAAAGGCAAGGATGGCGTGCGCCGTGCTGTCGTCCGGCGCGAGTTCCACCGCCTTGCGCGCCGATTCGAGCGCTTCGAGCAGGCGCGCCTTCTTTTCGGGGTTCGTGATGAGGAAGGCGGAGGAATACGTCTGAATGCGCGCGAGTTTGCTCCAGATTTCGGCGTTGTTTGGGTCCACGCGTACAGCCTCCTGGTACGCGAGAATCGCCGCGTCCAGTTTGCCGGCCGTGAAGTTGGCGTCCCCCTCCAACGCGTAAGAATCCGCAGAGCGCGTGGGCGTCGGGGGCGCCTGGAACAGGGGCTGGATGTTTCCCTTGTTCATCTGCTGCAACATCCAAACGAAGACCAGGATCAGCGCCACCCACAGGAACATGCGGTAGAGGTTCGACTGGGGCTTGCGATTGAACAGGGGACGACGCGGATACAGGTTCATGGCGTGGAAGTGGCGGCGGGCGTTTCGGCGCCTGTCGAAACCGGGGTGTTCGCCGGGGGATTATCCAGCGCCTCCTCGCAAATGCGGATGATCTCGCCGGCCGCGAATTGCGCGTTCTCATCCGCCGGCACGCGCGCCTGGATCATCTGCGCGATCTGCAACGCTTCGCCGCATTGATTGGTGCGCGCCAGCGCCAGTCCATAGGTATAGTAATATTCCGCGACCCGTATGTCGTTGACCAGCGGTATGCCTTCGATCTCCACGCCGTCCTCGGTCACGCCGCCGTAGATCGTGTACCCCAATTGCTGAATGGCTTCGGGCCAGTAGAAATTCCGGTAATACATCACGCCCAGGTTGCCGCGCAGGCTGGCGTCGTCGGGGCGGTCCTGCACAGCCGTCTCGGCATATTGCAGGGATTTGGCATATTCGCCGATGGTCGCGTACGTGCGGGAAATGTACAGGTCGGGGAAGGGGTCCGAGGGATTCAAAGCGTTGGCGCGCGTGAACGCCTCCACCGCCTTGTCGTAAACCTGCAGGATGCGGTAATTGAGTCCCAGCCCGATGTACAACGAGGAAATGTTCGGGTTGATGTTGATCGCCGCCTGATATTCGGCGATCGCCTCCTCGTAATTCCCGGTCGCTTCGAGGATCAAAGCCCGCGCCCGGCGCGTCTCCACCAGATCGGGGTCGAGCGCCAGCGCCACGCGCGATTCCTCGGCCGCTTTTTCATAGCCCTCGAACCCGGTATTGATCAATATCTCCACGTAATAGGCGTGGATCAGCGCGTTGTTCGGGTCCAACCGCAGCGCCTCCTGGATGGAAGCCTGCGCCTCGCTGTTCCTTCCCTGAAAATCCAAAGCCCAGGCGTGCACGCCGTAAGCCAGCGCGTTGTTCGGGTTCAACAACAACGCGTTCTCCGCGTTCTTCTGCGCCTCCTCGTATTGCCCCGCGAACACCTGCGTGCGCGCCAACGACACGTACAGCGACGAATCCTGCGGCGACGAGTTGATCGCCTGCTGGTAGGCGCCGACGGCGGGCAACAACTTCCCCTCCGCAAAGAGCGTCTGCGCCTCCGTCACAAATGATTCGGGGGAACGCGTGGGCGTGGGCGTCGGCTCGAACGGGTTCGGCTGTGTGGGCAGGTAGATCTGGTTGAAATAATATCCGAATAGCACGATCAAAATCAAAAGCGCCAGGCTGAAATAATTCGGGCGCCGCTTGCGGCGATTCATGCTCCATTTACTGCTTCTCGGTAGATACATGATTTCATATTACCATCTGCCGCATAGCCCCGCAAGCCAGTTCTTATTTGCCTCTTATCTATGCTAAAATCACAACATGCAATTCGAAGTCTTCACTTTATTGCCTGAAGTCTTCCCCCCCTACCTTGAATCGAGCATCCTCAAGCGCGCCATCCAGCGGGGACTGATCGGCGTCCGCATCCACAACATCCGCGACTACACACACGACAAGCATCACGTCACCGACGATACCCCGTACGGAGGCGGAGGCGGAATGGTGATGAAACCGGAACCGGTCTTCGAAGCCGTCGAAACCGTTTTGGGACTCGCTCCGCTTCAGACTCCGCCCGAGCCTGAATCAAACACCCCCATCATTCTCCTCACCCCGCAGGGACGCGTGTTCGATCAGCGTGCGGCGGAGGAACTATCCCGTCACGAACGCGTCGCCCTGCTGTGCGGACGCTACGAAGGCGTGGACGAACGCGTCCGCGAGCATCTCGTCACCGACGAAATATCCATCGGCGATTACGTGCTGACCGGAGGCGAACTCCCCGCGTTGATCCTGATTGATACGGTCTCGCGCCTCATCCCCGGCGTGTTGGGCGATCCCACCGGCGCGGAGGACGACTCGCACTCCATGGGTTTGCTGGAGTATCCGCATTACACCAAGCCATCCGATTTCAGAGGTTGGAAAGTTCCCGATGTCCTGCTTTCGGGAGATCACGCGAAGATCGAAAAGTGGCGCAGGCAACAGGCGTTGCTCCGCACGCTCAACAAACGACCCGACATGCTCGAAAAAGCGGAATTGAGCAGGGAAGATAAAAAATTCATCGAAAGTCTAAAGTCGAATGACCTTTGACCTGCGACCTTCGACTCACAAAAATAAAAACTGGAGGATACGATGTCCGCTCGGCTCAACTACGGCAAGACCTTCCTGCTCGGCTTCGGCTTTTTCGGGGTCAGTGTCATCTGGGGCGTGTACAACGCCTTCGTCCCCATCTTTCTCGCAAACAAATTCCACGTCTCGGCGGGCGTGATCGGCTTCTTTATGACGCTCGACAATATTGCGGCATTGTTCATCCAGCCGCCCGTCGGCGCATGGTCGGACAGGGTTCGCACGCCGCTGGGACGCCGCATCCCGTTCATCCTGGTCGGCGCGCCGATCTCCGCCATCGCGTTTGGTTTGATCCCGATTGCGGCTGTTCTTCCGCTTTTCGTGGCTTGCACCAGCACGTTGTTGTTGAGCGCCGCCCTGTGGCGCACTCCGGTCGTCGCGCTCATGCCGGATATTACGCCGTCCGCGTTTCGTTCGCAGGCGAACGGCATCATCAATTTCATGGGCGGCGTTGGCACGATCATCGCCTTGCAGACGGGAGGCATCCTGTTCGACATGAGTCCCAATTTCCCGTTCTGGCTGGGGTCCGCGCTTGTGATCCTCGCCGCGCTGGTCGTTTATCTCTTCATCGAGGAGCCGAAGGAGTACGAAACAAAGCCGGATGAAAACAGGAGCAGCGTTTCCGGTTTCTTCGGGTTCGTGCGGGAGAAATTCCTCGTTTCAATGATCGGTCTGGTCGCAGTGGCGGCGGCGGTGGCGGCGCTTGCCATGACCTTCCCGGACTTACGCACGGTTGGGAATCAAATCGGCTTGCCGTCCTATTTCGTCCTGGTTCTGATCCTGCTGGCTGCGTGGTTTGTATATCTCTACGTTTTCTACATGGCGCGTGAAGTCATCTTCGAGCAGGAAAAAAGCGGTCTTCGCATCCTGCTGGCGATCTTCTTCTGGTTCATCGGCTTCTCCGCTGTGGAAACCTTCTTCACCCTCTACGCTGAAAAGCACCTGGGGCTGACGGCGGGAACCGGGGCGACCCTGCTTTCGGTATTGCCATTGTTCTTCGTCCTGTTCGCCATTCCGTCGGGCTTCATCGCCGGCAAGATCGGACGGCGGATGACAATCTCCATCGGGCTGGTGATCATCATCGTGATGATGGTCCTGCTGTACATCACTCCGGCGGAGGCATTGCTCACCGGGATCGCGCCGCTGCCGCTGGTCGGTATTCCGGTGGTGGAGGGCGGGGCGCGCATGTTGACGCTGGCGGGCGTCCTGCTCATCTTCGGCGGTATCGGCTGGGCGTTCATCAACATCAACTCCCTGCCCATGATCGTGGATCTTACGGGAGCGGAAAAGATCGGCACGTACACCGGTTTGTATTATCTGTTCTCGACCCTGTCAGCCATCGTCGGACCCATTTCGAACGGCATCGCCATCGAACTCACGAACAATAATTACAACATCATCATGGCGATTGCCCCGGTCTTCTTTGCCGTCGCGCTCGTGATGATGCTGGGAGTCCGCCGCGGGGAGGCGACTGCCTGAGGCGCAGGATCAGGCATCGGCCGGGTCCGAAGCGGGCTTTCATCCCCGGCAACAGGGATGATGGTTGTCACGTTTTTCATGTGACTTGTCGAATGGTTGAAGTAAATGTATACTAGCGAACAGGGTTGTATCAATATTCACTATCAATGGATCACGAAAATCTCGCGTAGATTGCGCTCTCCAGCGCAATTTGACGTTAGACGCCTTTGGCAGAGTCAACTGCTTTCGTGAAGAGGAGTATGCGAGTAATGAGAAGATTACAGGCTGCGCTTGCAGGGTGGTTCATCGCCGCGCTGTTTTTGTCAGCCTGCGTTTCGGCAACGCCCGATTGCGCCAGCGAGAACGTGTTCTGTGTGGGTCTGGTGACGAACATCGGCAAGGTAAACGACAAATCCTTCAATCAGTCTGCGTGGGAGGGGGTTTACCAGTCTCAAAGGGAATTGGGCGCCCAGGTTCAATATATCGAGACCGTTGATCCGAAGGATTACGATAAGAACATCGCCGCTTTTGCCGATGAGAATTACGACGTGATCGTGACCGTCGGTTTCAGCATGAGCGAAGCGACACTCAAAGCCGCCGGACTCCATCCAAACGTCAAATTTATCGGCGTGGATCAATTCCAGGAGGAGGAAATTCCGAACGTGGTCGGCTTGATCTTCCCCGAGGATCAAGCCGGGTTCCTTGCCGGTGCGCTTGCCGCGCGGATGAGCAAAACCCAACAGATCGGGGCGGTTTGCGGACCCGATGTGATTCCCCCGGTCTGGCGTTTTGGGGAGGGGTACCGGGCAGGCGCGGCTTATGCGGACAGCCTCAGTGGCGCGGCGACGAAGGTCCTTATTGCGTATCACGAGAATAACGATATTGCCTTTACCGACGTTGAGTGGGGCGCGGAGACCGCCAAAAGCATGATGGATCAGGGCGTTGACGTGATCTTCGGCTGCGGAGGCGTCACCGGCAACAGCGCGATCACGACCGCCGCCGAGGCTGGCGCGTACGTCATCGGCGTTGATACCGACCAGTACCTGACCCTGCCCGAAGCCGCCCCGCGCATGCTCTCCAGCGCGATGAAACTCATCACGCCGGGCGTCCTGAATCTGATCAGGCTCGCGCGGGAAGGCAATTTCCCGGGCGGCAGCAACCACCTCGGCGAGGCCGGTTACGCTCCCTATCACGATCTGGAGAGCGAAGTCCCGGCGGACGTGAAAGAGATCATGGAAGAGATCAAGGCCGGTCTGCTCGACGGTTCGCTCGAGACCGGCGTACCCGCGACCAAACCATAGCGACTCTCTTTTCGCGCTCCGGTGAGTTTTGTTGATATAATCCAGAGAGTGCGTTTCGGTCGAAAGCAACGATATGCGCCATTCACGGTCCAACAATCATCATTCAGGAATCCCAGGCTCTTCGATCTTCCAGCCATGTTGGACGTTCCTTTCCATGCAGAAAACGCGAACCAGTCAAGGAGGTGCCACGGCAAATTACCCAATCCCCCAATCTTAATAAAGTCCAAATATAGAACTTCAATTTTCAAGAGGAGAAGAAACACATGAAAAAACTGCACTTTGCAATGGGAATATTGCTCATCGCCTCCATGATTCTCACCGCCTGCGGCGGCGGAGGCGGCGCTTTCAAAGTCGCCCAGGTGACCGACCTCGGCGGTATTGACGACAAATCCTTCAATGCCACAGCCTACAAGGGCATCGAACGAGCCGTAGCCGAACTGGGCGTCGAGGGCAAGTATTTGGAATCGCAGCAACAGTCCGATTATGCCAAGAACATCCAGCAACTGCTCGATGAGGATACCGACCTGATCGTCACCGTCGGCTTCCTGCTTGGCGTGGATACGGCTGTCACCGCGAAAGCGAATCCCGATCAGAAGTTCGCGATCGTTGACTACGCATATCCAGACTGCTGGCCCGGCGCGGTCGAAGGCAAGGACTGCGGCTCGACGACCGAACTGCCCAACGTTCTGGGTCTGACCTTCGCCACCGACCAGGCTGGCTTCCTGGCGGGTTATGCCGCTGCCGCCAGCACCAAGACCGGCAAGGTCGCCACCTTCGGCGGCATTCAACTCCCGACCGTGACCATCTTCATGAAGGGCTTCGAAGCCGGTGTGGGCTATTACAACCAGAACATGGGAACCAACGTCGAAGTCCTCGGTTGGAGCACCGCCGACGACGCGGGTTCCTTCACCGGCAACTTCGAGTCCCTCGATGATGGGCGCTCCTTCGCCGAAGCCTTCGTCCAGGAAGGCGCCGACATCATCATGCCGGTCGCCGGACCTGTGGGACTTGGCTCCGCCGCATACTGCAAGGAGACCGGTTCCTGCATGATCGTTGGCGTGGACACCGACTGGACCGTTTCTGCCAGCGAATACAGCGACGTCACTCTCACGAGCGTATTGAAGATGATGGACGTGGCCGTGTTCGACGCGATCAAAGCCGCGCAGGACGGCACCTTCAAGGGCGGCATCTACGTCGGCACGCTCGCCAACGGCGGCGTGGGCATTGCCCCGGTCAAAGGCGCTTCCGCCGAACTCAACGCGACGCTGGAGCAATTGAAGAACGACATCATCTCCGGCGCCATTAAAGTAGGCGGCTAATTCACTGTTCGAAAGGGTCGGGGAAACGAATTCCCCGACCCTTTTCGTCCGGGCGATTTTACGATCTTTCCTCTGTTAATTTGCGCCTGTTTCCCGCTGCGTAAACCTGCGGAAATTAGCGGATGAATCATCCCAACGTACCGGGCGCGGAGGACATGCCATGACAAATGTTCTGGAACTGCGCGGCATCACCAAACGATTCCCTGGTGTGCTTGCAAACGATAAAGTGGACATCACCTTGCGGGAGGGCAAGATCCTTGCCTTGTTGGGGGAAAACGGCGCCGGAAAATCCACCTTGATGAACATTCTATACGGATTGTACAGACCCGATGAAGGCAGGATCGTCGTACGCGGGCAGGAGGTGGACTTCCAGGGACCCAACGACGCCATTGCGCGCGGCATCGGCATGGTGCATCAACACTTCATGCTCGTGCCGGTGATGACGGTCACGGAAAACGTGATGCTCGGCGTGGAGCCGACGAAGAATCGCTTCTTCCTGGACAAGGACAAGGTGGCGGCGCGCATCCGTGAAATCTCGGACCAATATGGGTTGGAGGTGGACCCGGACGCGTACATCAAGGATCTGCCGGTCGGCATCCAGCAGCGGGTCGAGATCATCAAGGTCCTGTATCGTTCCGCCGACATCCTGATCCTCGACGAGCCGACCGCCGTGTTGACCCCGCAGGAGGTGGAAAGCCTGTTCAAGATCATTCACTCCCTGATCGAAAGGGGCAAATCCATCATCTTCATTACGCACAAACTCAAGGAGGTGATGAAGATCGCGGACGATATTACGGTCCTGCGCCTCGGTCGCGTGGTCGGTTCGACCACCCCGCAGGAAGCCAGCCTCGACAAGCTGGCAGCCATGATGGTGGGGCGCGAAGTGAACCTGGTGGTGACAAAGAAACCCGCCAACCCGCAGGAAATCGTGATGGAGGTCAAGGATCTTTACGTGCGCGATGAACGCCAGAACCTGACTGTCAAGGGCGTGACTTTCGACGTGCGAAAAGGCGAAGTATTGGGCATCGCGGGAGTGCAGGGCAACGGTCAGACGGAACTGGTCTATGCGTTGACGGGTCTGCTTCCCATTGACAGCGGCGCGATCCAGTTGTTGGGCGAGACGATCCATCGCGCCACCCCGCGCAACATCCTGGAGCGCGGCGTGGCTCACATCCCCGAGGACAGGCAGCGACACGGCTTGATCCTCTCCTTCCCCGTTCACGATAACCTGGTGCTATGCACGTATTACCAGCCTCCGTTCGCGAAAGGCGTGTCTTTACAACAGAATACGATCTTCGGAAACGCCGAGGGGCTGGTCAAGCAATTCGATATCCGCACGCCGAGTATTTTCGTCAACGTCGGGGGGCTTTCGGGCGGCAACCAGCAAAAGGTGATCGTGGCGCGCGAATTCTCGCGTCCGATCCAACTGCTCATCGCCTCGCAGCCGACCCGGGGCTTGGACGTCGGTTCGATCGAATACATCCACAACCAGATCATCAAAAAACGCGACGAAGGCACAGGCATCCTGCTGGTGTCGTCGGAATTGGACGAGATCCTGGCGCTCTCGGATCGCATTGCGGTGATGTACAAGGGCGGCATCATGGACATCCTCGATGCGAAGAAAGTGGACAAGGAATACCTGGGCTTGCTTATGGCGGGCGTGCACCCGTCCGAACCGGTGAAGGTGGATGAAAGCGCCGCCGCCCCGGAAAGAGTTTTCTAGGAGAACCCCCGTGACCGAAAAGAAGAAATCGAAATCCAAATCTTCCGAAGGGATCGGCGGCGGCTCGCTGGGCGAGGCGCTGCGCGTCCCCGCATTGGCTGTGCTGACGGGCTTGATCATCGGCGCAATCGCCATTGCGGCAAGCGGTTCGAACGTTTTCGAAGCCTACAGCGCTTTATTCATCGGCGCGTTTGGGGACCCGGTCCGCTTCTTCAACGGTTTCCAGCAACTCTTTACCACAGGCGAGACGGCCGGATTGCTCAGAGCCATCTACCCGTTCACGGAAAGCCTCGTCACGGCGACGCCCTACATCTTCGCCGGGCTTTCCGTGGCGCTGGGTTTCCGCTGCGGGCTTTTC
>JAANMU010000714.1_pt1 | contig 37116 bp, 58 predicted proteins | sample 7279701 | NCBI WGS metagenome assembly JAANMU01 (sample SAMN14094539, study PRJNA606508) | bioreactor metagenome | isolation source: A lab-scale SPAN reactor treating ammonium-rich wastewater day 57 | place: Ireland: Galway | collected 2017-03-13
TGGAAGGTTGTCGGAGCTGAAATGCCAGGTAAGTCTAATCTAGTTGGGCTCGTGTTAAACCCGCTTGGTCACGATGAGCGCCCCGTTGTTGGTACAATAGAGCTATGAATGCACAAGAGACATTCAATCTGCTTTTGGAGATGGACGCTGACGAGCGACGTCATGCAATCAAGGAAATGACATCTGATCAACGAGAAGCAATCATCGATATGATGGGTTTACCAAAACGTTGTAGTCAGAAAAAACTATGTTCCGAAATAGAAGAGACACAACGGTTCATCCGGATTGCCCGCTCTACGCCGCACCGTTCTTAGCTTTTCCTGCTGCACCGTTTTTAGCTTATTCTGCTGTGGTGGGCATTAACTACCCGTAATCGTTGGGCTTTCTGACCTGAGTCAACCGCAACTGCCCGTAATCATTGGTCTTTCAAAAAAGTTCTTCCGAATTCTTGACAAGATTTCTCAGCGGTGCTTAAAGGGCACTACGCCACGCGGAGCCAATACCAGCTCCAAGCAGGCGAAAAATAGGTGGGACATGGACACGGATAAGTTTGCTCTTTTTCAGGCCACCATCACCAAAGAGTTCAAGCTGGCCGACCAGCTGTACACTTTGATGCGTGAAGTTCAGGGCAAGCAAACCGATAATTCGCCCATCGACTACGATCACATTCGCAAAGAGTTCCATAAAGTACAGGCCGAGCTGTACAAGGTTGGCGGCGAAACGGAACAACTTGCAACGCAAATCGCCATCGAGGATTTGTCGAAAGCGATCGAAGCGCAAAGACTCGCGCAGGCGGGGCGAACTGCCGTGATTACTGCTCTGAACTTCTGTCAGACGGTGTTGGGTGCACAGCAGCCGCCGCTGGACGAAATGACAATCCGCTCGCTCTCTGCCGCGCTCAATGAGCTGAGACAAAAAGATCCTCACGCTTTCAAGCGTGTCATCGGGGAATAACTCTGACAACAACATACGACACTGTTGTTGGTTTGGAGGGACAAACAATAGGGAATGCGTCTACCCACTGGATAGAGGCCCAGATCATAACCCCTCGTAGTTTCCAGAAACCTTGAGGCTCATTGATCGCTCTAGCAGCTTAGTATTCGGCCCAAGAGCAGCATGGTGAGCTGCTCAACTAAGTTGGTTTCGCCTAAAAACGAAACGGTTCGCAGCCCGTATCTGGACAGTGACCCGAACTAGATTCAACGTCGCAACATCCAGTCACTAGCGACAATCAGTCTGCGTTTAGCGGCGCAGCAAGTTCGGCAAGCTGAGCGGCACTCCCGCGACCTGTTGTTTGTCCCTTCAAGCCCACAACTTTTTGTTAGTTCAAAGGACTTGGTAAAGGAGATCGACTGGCCGACGTATCTGCAAATGCACATAGGATTGTCTGAGCGTAAGCTGTAATAAGTGCAAGCAGAGACTGTTCGACGATCAAAAAGCGCATAAAAGTAAGACGGGTTCTCTGTTATAAACCAGTCTCCTGTCAGTTACGAGACTGGGGCCGCAAGCCAATCAAAGAGCCCATAGGCACTAGCCGTCTTTTACCGAGTCCTTTGAGCTAACAACAAGCGAGATCATAATGGCAAACACGAACACGAATACGAACAGTAAAGAGCCGAAGCTCAATCAGATCGTCGCAGTCGAGAAGGGTCTTAGGTCCAAAGACTACGGCGATTGGACGAAGCTTCATCAGCTCGTGCAAAAGACCGAGCCATTGAAGGGACTCTCGCGCGTTTACAAGAAGCGCCAAGAAGACGGTGACGATTTCCCGGCCGAGCATGTCGAAGTGCGTGTTCGCGTCAAGGACATCGTCAAAGACGTGCAACTGAAAGTTGCCGAGCTGTTCGACATCACGGCTACGAAAGACTGGGCTAATTGTGAGGCTTTCGCCGATGTCATCGTGGACGCAGACTCCGAGAAGCCGACGACGCTGCTGGAAAAAGTTCCGGTCACTCACTTGCTCTGGCTGGAGAAGCAGCTGGAGAACATGTACACGTTCGTCGCGAAACTTCCGACTCTGCCTGGTGCAGAAGAGTGGGAATGGGATCCGAACAAGAACTGTTACAAGACCAAGCCTTCGGTGACCGTCAAGACCAAGAAAACGATCAAGCCGGTTGTGTTGTACGAAGCCACGAAAGAACATCCTGCTCAGGTGCGTGAAGTGCCGGAAGACATTCCTGTTGGCGACTACACCATCACCAGTTTCCATGGCGGCTTGCCGGTTGCGACCGTCGAGGCCATGAAAGAGCGAGTTAAGAAACTCCAGGTCGCAGTGAAGTTCGCTCGTGAAACTGCGAACAGCACTACCGCACCGAAGAAAAAGGTCGGCGAAAAAATTCTCAGTTATGTGTTCGCTCCGGCAACGCAAAGCTGATAAAGACTTTCCGGACACGTTTTGATCGTGTTCGGGGAGAACACAGGAGTGTAAGCTAAAGGTAAGACTCAAGCTAAACCCAAGCAGCGTGGAAGTTTCGGCTTCGTGCTGGTTCGATTCCAGCCTTCCCCACCGTTCGACACGTGCAAGCCATTCCCGTCCCTCAAAGCCCGGCCGTGTTGAACGCGCTCGTCAGAAATGGCGAGCGCATTAAGGGGAAGTGGCGAAATATGGCAGACGCAACGCTGTAAACGTTCGGAGTTCGCTCCGAGCGAAAGAAGCTCAAGTTCTCACTCCAAGCTCGACACAACCTCTCGCGCACATCCAATCCAACGCCAAAGGACAAAATACGTCGAGATGCGGAATCAACTCCCGCTGCCCCCTCAATGCCCAAAAGCAGATGTTATTGGGCATTGAGGGGGCATAGCTCAAGTGGCAGAGCGCGACGACTTTCAAGCTAATCCTTTGTACTTCCAGACCTATGCCTGGACGTGATGTTCAAACATCATGATAAAAAGTAGCTCACATAACTCTTGAGTCGTGTGGGACGCTTAAACGCCGTGGGTGTGAGTAAGAAAGCGGGAACGAGTAGAACACCTCGCAAGTGTTTATTATTCGAACACCGGGGCCGCGATCACTTAGGGTATGTGGTCGTGGCCCCATTTTTTCACATGAATTGCGCCGAAAGAATAGCGGAGCTACGGGCAAGCTTTCCAGCCATCCGTGCAAGATACCTGGCCCAAGCCAAGGAAATCGTTGACAGGGTTTTGGGGATAGCGTATGCTCAGTTCATACACGCCGTCTGTGTGGAGAGCCCTGGTACCAGAAAGCCTCACAGGGCCGCCTACCGATGGATGCTCAAGCTAGCAATACTTGGATTGCATTATAGCTATCCAGAGTGCTGTATAGAGAGTTTCATAAGAGACTACTTTAGCCCGTCTAAACTATATCGGGCACATATCGGTCGAGCAGCTCTGGACTGCGAACACATTCCGTGCGATGACTGCTTAAACCAAGCTGGAGTATATGATGTCACAGAATTGGGCCGTAACTGAAGGTAATCCACCGCAGTACCAAGTTGTTGGAGAAACCCGTAAGGAACTGCCACCGGACGTATATGATATCGTTATCAACCGCAATTTGTTTTTCGTGCCAGCCAACTTCTCGCCTGGAGACATCATTCGCTTCTCTGACGCAACAATCGATCAGGTAATTGCTGACATCGAGGAGTTCTGGCGTTCTCGCGCACGATTCGACAAGTTCGAGTTCCCATACAAACGTGGAATCCTTTTGCATGGCCCTGCCGGCACTGGGAAAACCTGTGCGGTAAAGCTCATACTGCAAGACATTGTTAGGCGTGGCGGCATCGGTATTCGCGTCAGCGATGTGTCATACTTTGTCGCCGCCATGACTCAGCTTCGTAGTATTCAGCCGAATACGCCAGTAGTTGCTGTTATGGAAGATCTCGATGAGCTTCTTCAGAACAACAACCTGTCTCTTATGTTGAACGTGCTCGATGGCCTATCCGGTTTCGAGAACATTGTATATCTTGCAACGACAAACTATCCAGAAGAGCTAGAAGATCGTGTTTCAAATCGGCCCAACCGTTTTGATCGCCGTTTCGAAATCAGCTTCCCAAATGAGGCAATGCGCGAGCAATACATCGTGTACCTCGCCTCGAAAGATGCGATGGTGCAAACCGGACTGTCTAACACAATGTTGCAGCGCTGGGTTGCGGACACTTCTGGTATGACTCTGGCTCACATTCGAGACTTGATTATCTCGGTGTTCGTTTACAAGAATTCGTATGAAGAGGCTTTGGGCCGGCTGCACGGAATGTACAATCCGATTTCTTCGGAGCAGTACGAGGCCAAAGGAAAGCAGCTTCGAAAGAAAGCTTTGGCATCTCTGCCAGCAAAGAAAAAGACAAAGACAAAGACTCTGACAAAGAAGATGCGTATGGCTGCTGAAGACATTGCTATACGTGCTCTGCGAAGACAGAGCAGCGTTACGCCGACGAGAAAATCAAATGGCGGACTGGTTGCACAAACAGAACCACTCCACGTAGATGTGGAGTACGCACCAGACGAAGATGCAGAAGATTTAGCAGACCAAGGCGGGTGAGGTACACATGAAAACTACCGGATACAAACTTCGTGAAGCAATTCGCACCTGGGAGCTTCGTCGCAAGATTGCGAACGATACTTTCGATCGCAGCCTGGCTCGCTTCCCCGGCGAAGACAAAGCCAGTCCAGAAAATGTGCACGCCAGCTTCGTGAAGGCAGATCGAGCAATCGCAAAGCTACAGACGTTCCAATCCATCTACAATCTCAAAGTGGCAGTGAGCGTACTTGGAGAAAGCATGACGCTTTGTGAAGCCGTCAAAGCTATTGGCGGAGCAGGCCGTGCTGAAAAGCTTTGGCGCACGGCTGCCGTCGAGAAGGCTGACCGATACTCATATCGTGGCGAAGTTCGTAACAAGGACGAGATTCACGCCGAGCGAACCATCAGCTACGAATCGGCTGGTGCGCTGGCGGCAAAAGCAGCTCGGTTTGCGGGGGCGTTGCGTGCCGGAATCGCGGCAGCAAATGCTACCGAAATCGACATCGAAGGCTTGGAGGCTTATCTCTTCGAGTAATCGTTGAGATGGCTTCTGAGACGAGGACAGCAAATATACTCATTACGGTGTTGTAACCGCGGTACAGGGATCCCAGTTCTTCACGGCCATCTTCATCTGCATTGCAGTGCGTGGCGACAGCCATAATCCATTGCGATATGACGGCTAGTCGGGTGATGGGAATACCATATCTTTGATCTGATTGTCCTCGTTTTTCTCTAACAATAAAACAAAGCCATGGCAAGTAAAAGAAGCAAGTTTCAAGGCAAGCCAATTAAGTGCAATCTGTGCGAGACAGTAGCACACGGAGTAGAGGGCAGGCGGCATCGCCGTTGTCCTGGCGATATCGGCCCAGCCATTCGTCCGAAGCACTCGGAACGTTTGCCTCAACGTGGGACGTGGATGGCTGGCTAATGTTCAGCAAACTCAAAGCCGACCTGGATGTAGCGCACCTCAGAGCAATACTACTTCATAAATCCATAAAACTCACAACATTCGAACACACAGCCATGCCAAAATACTCACGCGAAGAACAACGGCTGATAGATGCAAATGCCAATCTGACTCAGGCCCTTGCTGCTGCGGAAGACCTCATCAAAGAACAGAATGAGATACTAGAGCAACTTAAAGAAGCGGTTGTTGTAAAAACACATATTGTTGCAATCAACAAAACTAAAACAAAAGTGGCCATTGTTTCGGACGGCAAGATCGTAGACATTCCGTTTCCGAAACAATTTGCCAAACAAATCGGCGTCGGCTCATTTGTCAATGTTTTGTTCGACGGCCAAGTTGTCGTCATTACAGACGTGATGCCGAATGATGATGAGCTGAGTTGCGGCGTCATTGTGTTGGCTACATCTACTGGCAACAACGGCAAGGTAGAAGTGGATTTTGATGGGCAAACCCGTGTCGTTACTTACGGCCAAGAACGCTTCCAAACCAAGCCAGAACCTGGTGATCGGCTGGTAGTAGATCACCAATGCTTTGTTGCATTGGCAAACCTTGGCAAAGACGAGAGGAAGTTTTCCTACCAAGGAAACACTGGCGTCACATGGGATGACATCGGCGGTCTAGAAGACGCCAAAGAGGCTTTGCGAGATGCTATAGAGGCTCCGCTCGCGCATAAAGAGCTGTTCAAAGCTTACCAGCGCAAGCCTGTGAAGGGCATCATGTTGTACGGCCCACATGGTTGCGGTAAAACCATGCTTGCAAAAGCTGCCGCAACTTCTTTGGCAAGAACGCATGGCGCTCAGGCAGCAAACACTGGCTTCATTTATGTGAAGGGGCCTGAGCTTTTGGACAAGTATGTTGGCAATACAGAAGCTCAAATTCGCTCACTGTTTGCCAGGGCACGTACTCATTTCAAGAAACACGGCTACCCAGCAATCCTTTTTATCGATGAGGCGGATGCGCTATTGGGCAAACGCGGTGAACGTGGAAGCCTTGGCATGGAAACAACTGTTGTCCCTCAATTCCTTTCCGAGATGGACGGACTGGAAGAGTCTGGCGCTTTCGTACTGCTGGCTACGAACCGACCTGACATGCTCGATCCGGCGGTTATTCGCGAAGGCCGCATCGACGGCAAGGTTTTGGTTTCGCGCCCAGATCGAACGAATGCCGAGGACATCTTGCGCATTCATCTGCGCAATAAGCCGATGGCTTCAAACGTGTCGATCAATGATGCCGCAAAGAAAGTTGTGGAGCTTGTCTTCAGTGACGAGCTTTTGTTTTACGAAATTCAAACCAAAGACAAGATGCACAAGTTCACCTTGGGCAACTTGATCAACGGCGCGATGTTGGCTACGGTTGTAGAATCTGCCACCAGGATGGCCATGCATCGTGATATCAACTCTGGAAACAAACGTCCCTCTGGGCTGGGGTTCAACGACCTTCACGAGTCGGTGAAATCCATCTTTACCCAAAACCTCGACATCAATCACGATCAGGCAGTTGCCGAATTTTGTGAGCCGCTAAGTGTTGTAAACATTACAAAACCAGTAAAGGTGATCCAATGCTCTCCTTCTTGAAGCGTAGGAAATCTGGCCCGCCTACTGGTGGCGGTGATGAAAGTGAAGAAAGTGTAATCAATCCAGAAGAAATTCCGGATACAAATAACGTTTTGGAGGCAATCAAAAAAGCAAAAGCCGAAGCTGCCGCTGCTGAAAAGAAGGCGCTCCAAGCTGCGCGCCAAAGGGAAGAACAAGAGTGGAGCGGCCGTTGTGGTTGCTGACATCAGTGTCTGGCTGACGACTATTGCTCTGTCCATTGCTAACGGAGCAATCGCTTTAACAATCACGAAGAGCAAGTTCTTCGCAGGCATGCGTGCTTGGCTTTCGCTGCGAACCAGCTGGCTAGGCAAATTCGCCTATGGCTTGCTATCGTGTCCGTATTGTTTTTCTCATTGGCTTGCTGCTGTGTCCGTGGTACTATGGCAACCAAGGCTTACGTATATCCACTACGGTCGAGTTTCTGGTCTGTGGATTGCTGACTATGTTGTGTCAGCTTTTGTGCTGGTTGGTATGTCTGCCTTGGTTGCTGGCTGCATTTTCAGATTGTTCAAAGATCCGGCCGAATGAAAGATGACACTATAATCTTGGCATGTTCATGTTCATTAATAGGACATGTAGTGAGGTTCGAGCGTGCCTACGGAATTCATGGAGACTGCGAATGTTACGTGCATGTTTCCATCGATACCAATACGACTCTGTGGTCAAGGATCAAAATGGCCTGGAGTTTAATTTGGAACAGATCTCCTTGCCGCTATATTTGCGCCTCTGAAGTACTCATCGAAGCCGATGATGTAGTAAAGATTCGTGAGTGGTGTGATCGTTCTGAACAGGCGCTGGTGGGGCAACAGAAATGAGCAAAGAACAATACGATGATAATTGTGAAGGCTGCAAACCGGTAATCATCGACCCGGAAACCGGCGAGCCGTTGTCTGCAAGCCATCCGGTAATGGAAGTAGTGCAGAAAATCTTTACCGATCTATCGAGGGAACACAAGGAGTCCTTCCATAGGTTTTGTTGTTTGAACAGTCGTGCGCCTGAAGATTTGGCTGCGATTCAGCACATTCAGCAGAAAATTAGAGATAAAGTCGGTTAGAACACACGGGCCTATAACTCAATGGGTTAGAGTCCCCGACTCATAATCGGGAAGTTCCTGGTTCGAACCCAGGTGGGCCCACCGCTAACGGTGAATGAGATGAGGCTGGAAACTCCAGATGTTTGACTTTCAAGAAGAACAACGGCTCAAGCAAGCACAACAAAAACTCCAAAAACAACGCAAGGGAGTAGCTGTTAGCGGCTCGTCAATCAAGCGCATCCAATCAAATATTGACAAGCTTCGTCCAATTCGCGACGCAATCGAACCGCTGGTCAGAGCTGTGTCTGGCTTCAGCGGTATCGTTATTTCTGGCGGTTCAGTTGTTGTCTTTGCGGCAACTGACGAAGCCGTTGAGAAAATCTCAACGATTGCAGAGCCATACAAGAAGAAAGTCGTGGTCGAAGCAACCAAGCGTCTAAAAGGAAATCCAACCAAAGGACGAGGTAGGGCTGGGGCTGGGGCTGGGCCTCGGTAATAATACGACATGTGGGTATGAGCATCAATATACTCTTGTCAGCTCTTGAGGAATACCTAGAAGTGCGAAGGGATGTTTCTTCTGGCTGCAACAATGAAGATGCTCTGTTGGGCGCAAAGAAAAGGTTTGCAAAAGCGTTAAATGAATACATAGATTGGCGAACCGATGGGGTGTTAGAAGACCGTAAGAGGCGCATTTCAACCGAGCGTAGCGTGCAGTTGGCAGACATTCTAACATCAAACTTGGAAGACGTGTCTTTAATCTCTGCTCTTAATTCTGCGCCAAAACCGCCAGAACTTGAACATCTCAAAGATAAAGACAATCTTGAACGATGGTTGAAAGCGTACCAAAGTTGGTACAACAATAATAGAAAGAAAGGACTATCCTCGCCATAGGGCGTATACATGGGAATTGACAAAATCTTTCAATCAATAAACGAATACCTGAATCTAAAAAAGACTCACGATTCCGGCGATCGGTACAGCTTTCCCTTGTTACAAGCTAAGCATGAGGTTGAGAACGCGCTGATAGATATGATAGACGATCGCATAAAAGCTTATATGGGAAGAGAACGTCGAAAAAGCAACTTGACGGTTGCTACCCAGTCTACGCCAGATCCACAAAAACGAGAGGTCGCGATGCTAGATGCTTTGAATTCTGCGCCGATACCTCCATCAAATATTCCTGGGTGGTTAGTCCAGGGCGACCCTGTGGGATGGATGGAAGCCTACTCTCGTTGGTATTACAACAAAAGAAGCTCTGCTATAAACGGCAAGAATGAATAATCCCGCATGCATATATGTGGGATGAAACTAAGTTTCTTGAGAATAAACTAACGATACTCACAGCTGGCGAGGCTGCTTACTCCCTGCGCGAAGCTTATAAGAGAATCCTGGGCGACTATCCTTCCAACGAATCACTAGCGATACTCATCGCTCAAACGGCACTTGAGACCGGGCGTTGGAAGTCGATGCACAATGGTAATTGGGGGAACATAAAGTCCAGACCAACAGATGGTCATTATTGGACAATGTATGAGTGCGACGAGATCATCAATGGCCGCCGCATCGTTTTTAAACCACCACACGACCAGTGTAAGTTCAGGGCATACTTGACGCCAACAGATGGGGCTGAAGACTACATCAAATTTCTAACCGGCACACGCTATGCAAAAGCATTAGTGCAACTGAAGGCCGGAAAGGTTGTTGAATATACAACAGCATTAAAGACGGCAGGATATTTCACGGCGGATCTAAATCGGTACGTGATTGGAATGAAAGCGCTGTATCACGAGTTCATGTTAAAAATGGACTCGCTATTAGCGTGGGCTCCGCCAGAACCGACCGTTATTCTTCCGCCTCCGCCCGATCCGCCGACACCAGTAGTATTTCCGCCGCCGCCTCCGCCTCCGCCAACGCCAGATCCTGTTCCGGTTCCGGTTCCGACAACAAAGCCTGATACGAAAACAAACGTGATGAAGTCGATAGGGGTGATGGGTGCGCTGAGCGTGATATATCTCATCCTGTCGTCCATATTACAACATTGTTGATGGCCCGATTCGTCGGGACTCATTGATCTGAACAAAGGAAGTCATGTTCGATCCTAATCCGCTGGCGGTGCCTGTCCATCTCGATCCTCGTCGTTTCTACAAGCTTGTTGATGTTATCCGCAAGACTGCAAGCAATACTGAGTTGTTAGATAAGCTTGATGCTTTTAGTTTACAACTAGAAAGAAAGTTTTACGTGTTGGAGCATCAGCGTCTAGAGCTGGCCAAAGCCAACAACAATATGATTCAAGAGATTAGGCTTTCGACCAGGCGTAATTTCAATCCGTTTTCCTCGTATGAAGACCAAGAGAAGGACGCAAGAGACTTTGCGCATACGTTGGGTGGTGGAAATTTCCTTCGCGTAGCGTTCGAGTGCGTAAATCTTTACTTCTCTGCCTACCAAGTTCTTCTGACCATTTGCCGAGACCTAAAGCCTGGCGAACTGATGGTTTCGGAAGACACTAGTAGTATATTAGCCATCTTTCAAAAGAAGATGGACTTGTCCAAGCTACAACAAATGGCTTTCGAGTCGAGCCTTAACCACTCGGTTGTCGATCGCTTCGTCAGCAGCATCACTGCTCTCTCGCAAGGCAGACAAAAGATCGTAGAGCTTGCTGACCATATGGCGCAAATTCTGGACGAGTATTACAAGATTTTGCTCGACAGGCATACTGTAAAAGGAATCAAAATTCATCGCGATCCTGTTGTTACTGATATTGCGATGACTGTGTTTGAGAACATCGATGCCCATGGCGAAATCTCGTCAGGCAAAAACCCGAACGAGCTTTCTGCGTACTCGATGCACAAAGCAGAGATTATTATTGGCGCATTGAGCAGTAATCATATATCAAAGTTCATCGAGTCGCCGGAGGCGCTCATCAATTATATTGTAGAGGGTTTGCAGAATTTGTGGACTGCCGTTGATACACTAGCAAACAGCTTTAAGCCGATTATCACAGAGGTAGAAGAGCTGAGCGGAATGGCTGCGCGTAATCGTTATCGCAAGACGTTTGGCAACGAAGATTTCCACACGTCAATCCAGCTCATCAAAGACTTGAACCCTCATTCAATTCAAGAGAGAGAGCCAACGCGACTGCTGACTTCAGAAGAGCGTTTCAATCTTAAGTTCAACAACGAAACGCTGGCAAGAATTGTTCAGCTGCTTCAGTACGCGGATGAGCGGGAGCTAATTGAATATGTTTTAAATCGCAAGTCAGAGCTGCGTACGTTCTTCCAAAACGAAAACAGCTTTTACATTTGTCGCATCGGAGCTGGTAATTCGTTCCTTGGCGAAGCTCCTGGCGCGCTCACAGTTGTGCCCGGTACGAAACCAAACGTTACTCTTGATGACATCGTTGGCAGCGGCTTCAAAGAGCTGAAGCAGTTTGTCAATGAAGTAGAGGCAGCGTCGAAGTGGCAAGATCTATTCGTGGCCACAAGCCCAAGCAGGACGGCCGATAAATCTAACGTTTTGCTTATTGGCCCACAAGGCTGTGGCAAGACGGAAGCGCTGCGCGCGGTAGCCAGCGATCGTAAATCGATTGGTATCTTTGCACAGGGCTCTGATTTCCTCACATGCTGGAAGGGAGAGGCCGAGAAGAATCCAAAACGATTGTTTGAGGCTGCTGTGAGGCTGCAACGCGAAGCGAAGAGGCACGTACACATTCTGATCGACGAGATCGACTCTGTGCTTAAAAAGCAGGAGCTGACACAGCACGGAGAGTTTAACCTCACGTTGGAGTTCCAGATTCTGATGGATGGTCTGGTTCACTATCCAGATATAAGCATCTGGGGAACTACCAACAGTCCCGAACGATTGCCTATGCCGATGCTTCGACGGTTCAGTAAGGTTCTTGTTGTTGGCGAGCTTGATGAAGCGCATCGTACAGAATTGCTAAAACACTTTGTGTCTTTCATGCCGTGGACTGATTTCGACGATGGTAAATGGCGCGCCCTGGCACAAAAACTAGACGGAGCAACCGGCGATGTGATTAGGAAGGTTATCGATCATGTCTGGCGCAAAAAGATGACATGGTTTGTCGAAAACCACAACCAAGAAGCAATGGAGCTGATTGACCATCTAAATGACGGCGAGAAGTTTAACATCGCCAATTTTGATACCAAGCGTCGGCTCAACTTTCAGCAGAAACTTTCCAAATTCTTTTCAGTTAAACCAGACGATATCGATAAGTCGATAGATGAACACATTACCAATGTAGCCATCTACAACGAAATACAAACAGCTAAGCGTACATATCGTGAAGCGCGCGAGTTCCTTGCAGCAGTGAGTAATAATAGAATCATCGTGTGAGGAAGCCATGCAGGTTAAAGCCGCTCGCAAAAAGAAAGCTAAGAAAAAGACACCAACAACTCGCGTATCTCGCATATCAAAAACAAACGGTGGCTTTAGGGTTTTGCTGTCTGATAGTCTTGGATATGTGAATGTTGTTAAAACTATGCATGGCTTTTGGGAAACGCATTCCTGGATTGATCCAAAAATACGAGGCCGGGGCTTCGGAATACAGGTATACAGTAAGGCTATCGCATACTGTTTGAAACGTGGGTATACTCTTAAGTCATCATGGGAACCAAGCAATGATGCTATTAGAGTTTGGCAATCGAAAAGATTACGCACAAAATATCGAATACATAAAAGAGGTAATAGGTTTTGTGTTATAGGTGTGCGTTAGATTTCTTTCTATTCTTGCCACAATATGTGTGCGTTTGCGAATGACAATTTGGGCATAGTAATCTTATGTTTTCAATTCTATTATCGTCGTGAACGCCGTTAACGTGATCTAAGTGTAATACTAATTCCTTTCCGAGCCAAGATGATATACCACATACAGCACATTGATTTTGAATCATATTTTCTTTTATCAGGCGTTGTTTTAGCTTGCTTGAGCTACATAATCTGTTAGCCACAAGCACTTCTGATAATGGAGCTTTATGATTCCAATTATGAGTTTTACCTCGTAAATGTCCTTGTCCAAGCCAATGCGATGTACAGATATTGTTGTTGGCAATTTTCCTTTTTAACCATCGTATGTTGGATGTTGTATACGCCAAACTAATCAGTGATAAAGCCTGCCTACAGCTTTGAGCGTTTTTGCACGCCGAGAAAATATCGTTGTCATTTGTTTGCTTTCTAATTTCTTTGTATTTATGTGGGTAAGCTATAACCGGAATTGAAACATTTAATTTCTTGCATCTGTTTTTGAATGTTGAATAATTTCCACCTTTTGGGACTAATCCCATATTAATTAGGGCTTCTCTAATATTTCTGGAGGTTTTAACAATATCAATAAACTGAGAATCTGGAATTTGGTATACGTATTTGTTTGACATACAGATGCATATATCAAGTCTTTGGCCTCGTGGCGGAATGGCAGACGCACTGGATCGATTTTGGTCCCTTACAAGAGAAATCTTGTTAGCAAACTCCGTAAATTGCTGGAACCTCCTTATAGCCTAAATCACCACAACGTGACCAGAAATGGTGGGCGTGAAGGTTAAAAAGATTTAGGATTGGACAATCAGCAGCGAAGTCGATAAAAAATCGAAACGTTCAGAGACTATAATCGGAGCATCCTAACGGATGATGGTATAGTCCAGACCACAACGTAAAAGGCTGACGAAAGTCAGAGTGGTAATGTTAAAATCCATGGTCCTTCGGGACGTGAGGGTTCGACTCCCTCCGAGGCCACCACGTCGATTTCACTGGACAGCGGGGCCAGGCCGATCTAGAAGCGTCTGGCCGGCGCAAACCATACCCTGAGACCGGCGACCACGATAGTCGTGACATGCCCCGGCATCCGATAAGCCTACCGTCAGGCCAGGTTTTCCTCCTGGACTACTCATATGGTTTGAGCGTACACGCAGCTATTGAGCAGCGCATGCGCCTACTCCGTCTCTTGAAAAGAAAGGCAGACACAATAAAAATGGCTACCAATCAACCGAAGAAGCCCGGCCAGAAGAACGAAGAAGAAGAGGACATTCGCATTGACATCGTTCGTCAGGGCGAAAAAGTCATCGTTCCGGAGAACGTCACTCTGGCCGATGCGGTGAAAGCACTTTCTCGCAAGATCGATGAGGAGGAACAGACCGTTGCAGTGGAAGAAATCTTCCAGCTCAATCCGCTGGAAGGCGCTCTGGCATTTCACGAGGCTCTTGTCCAGAAATTCAACTGGGTAAGCATGGTGAACATTCCTGGTGGCATCTTCCGTCCGGATCAGCCTCCGCGCTACGTGAACATTCCGATTGCCAAAAACAAATCGGTTCAAATTCCGGTCGGCCGTCTCGTTCTTCCTGGTGTCGATGGTTGGGTGCAAACGGGCTGGGCCCTGGTGCGTGGCCGTCCGCTGTTCCAACTCACCGGCCAGGTCAAGCACAAGCATCGCTACATCATCCAGGAGATTGGATTGCTCACCAAGAAATTGGGCCAAGAGCGATCCATCTACAAGGGCAAGCCGATTCGCGCCAACTTCCCCAATCTGGAAGAGGCAACTTCGCTGGAAGATTTCTTCCCGGAGTTCATGGATTTGTCTGGGGTGGACACGAATTCTCTCATCTTCTCCGAGGATCTCCAGCAGATGGTGAACGTGACTTTGTTCACGCCGATCGAGAAGACAGAGGCTTGCCGCAAGCATGGTATCTCGCTCAAGCGTGGCATTCTTCTCGAAGGCCCGTTCGGTGTGGGCAAGACGCTGACCGCCCATGTCACCGCCAAGAAATGTGAAGAGAACGGCTGGACGTTCATTTACATTCGCACGGTGGAGGACTTGTCCGATGCGATCGAATACGCAAGGCAGTACCAACCTGCCGTCGTATTCGGCGAAGACCTCGATCAGGTTCTCGACAACAATGATCGTGACGAGGCGGTCAACGAAATTCTCAACACCATCGACGGCATCGATGCGAAGGGAACCGAAATCATCGTCGTGCTCACCACGAACAACGTCCAGATGATCAACCAGGCGATGCTTCGCCCGGAGCGTTTGGATGCGGTGATTCCGGTTCGCGCGCCGGATGCAAAGGCTGTCGAGCGTCTCATCCGCACGTTCGCCAAAGGAAAGATCAACGAAAACGAAGATCTCTCCGAGGTCGGAAAGATTCTCGATGGATTCATTCCGGCTTCGATTCACGAGGTAGTCGAGCGCTCGAAGTTGGCGGCAATCAGCCGCACTGGCGATAACGCCAACATCAACGCAAACGATTTGAAGGTTGCGGCAAACAGCATGATCGAGCATCTCAAATTGCTGACGCCGCAGAAGGTTGACGACCGTCCGGAAATCGTTCGGGCCGCGGACTTGCTCGGGAAGCATCTTCTCGAAGCGTCGCAGAACGCTGGCAAAAATCAGCTCGTCAGCTCTGCGATGGAGCGTGCTCGGAGCATTGCTGGGGACGACAACCATCACGCGAAACCTGAAGCGAAGTCGAGCGACAAACAGACGACTGTCTGATAGCTCGACAAAGCAATGGCAAGGCCCCGGTAGAAACCTACTGGGGCCTTTTCATTTGGTAATAATTCTTCATTAACATATGAGGATTATTACGTTGCTATTTGTTTTGGTTTGTTCAGCCTGTGCAGTAGAGACAACGGACGAGCCACCAATAGAAGAAAACGACAACAACGCTGATTATCCCACATACACTTCGGGGCCTGGCGGTGGTGGAATTCAATGTTCACAGCCAATATACATTAAACTGAAGAATGGCATGATATATTATCAGCCAGGAATGTGTCCAATTCCTAGGTTACAGCGACCAGAACCAGATCCGGCAGACATGATTGACAAGAGCAAGGATCTGATTAGTCCAGAAAAGCTGCCGGACTTGATACATGAAAATCACTGAGTCAGCATATGCTTATGTAGCCGCCATGCTTGAACGCATGGCAGCAGCCGATCATTGCACAGTGTGGGGCGAAGGCAACGCAATGATTGGAGAAGAAAAGACAAATGTCTTTGTATTTTTCAGCGTTAATGCCGACACGGCAAAGCGCGCCAAAGAAGTGCTGGAACGTGAGGGGCTATTGTGCGATACTGATCTCGGGCGCTGGAGTTGAAGGCTCCCAAGGCTTCTGTACCATATCCCAACCAAGGCCAACTTCCCAGACCTCATCAACCGGTTTGTAATTGGCAGAAATGCGTTTCGACCAATGTTTATCGCCGAGCTTGTATTCTACGATCAGTACGCCGTTTTGGCCGGGCTTACCGCTTTGTTTACGCCGCTTATGGTCGTTGCGATAGGCGTTTGTCTTGCGGTAACGGCGTTCGAAGTCGATTAGCTGGCCTCCAATCCATCTGGCTTTTACATCTGGAATATCAACATCTCCAACAAACCACTCAGTTAGCTCGCCATTTTCTGCATTGGCTCGCAGAGTAATTGGCTCATTGTATGGATTGATAAGCTTCAGATCAACATCTGGATATGCTACCGTAGCATCAAGTCCTTTACCGATATACATTGATGGCCGCGAATGTCCACGATGATCGATAACATTAAGGCCAGCATATATGGCCGCAGCATATAAAGTAGAGCTGGTTTGGCACGCTCCGCCTCCAAAGTCTTTTGTCATCTCGCCAAGGAAGATAACTGGCGCACGTTTGAATCCAGATGCCTCATCTCTCGGCCCGACTCGTTCATTAAAGCTAAACGGCTTTCCCGGCTCGAAGATAGCGCCGTCCAGTTTCTTTGCTACTTGTTCGATGTTCCAAGCTCGTTCGGATTCTTTTACGTCGTACTTTGTAGAATATTTTGAGATGATTTTCTCTGGCTTTGGTTGCGGCCGTGGAGCTTCAGGCGGCGTGACAACAGAAGACACAATAGCCGGCGCAGGAATTGGATCATGGTGTGCCGGCTTAGAACAACCAACGACGGGCAGCAGGAGCAAAAATCGCTTCATTTCTGCGACAATCTAACCCACTGGTGCGGCGATGTCCAGGTCCGCTATGCTTGACTTCTGGGCAGGGTCGCGGTAAGGTAACCCCGCCTGGCTGGCGTCCAGGTTGCGTGGAAGTCCACGTCGGTCAGGGCAGGCCGAACAAGCCTCTAATGCCAAGGAGGCGGCCCACATAATATACAAGGAGGTCCCGAGCGCGGTCGGGTTGTAATATGGGAACAAGCGTCGAAGATCTATCTGAGTGGTTCGATAGAGGTGTAGAGCAAGGCGCAACACATATGATTGTTGTCTGCGACACATTTGACTACGAAGACTATCCAGTCTACGTCAAGAAAGGAGAGGACGTTCGATCAGTATACAACCATTACAACGGGCCGAATATGCAAAAGGTGATGGAGGTGTATTCGCTTTCTCAGGACAAAGAGAAGCAACTCAAAGGCGGTACAAGGGTATTCAACTTTGACTGATACCGTTATCTTCTACAGAGACGAACTAGCTAAACGTCTCGGCATCAACCTGGACAGATTGACATTCGACATACTCCAGGACGGCCAGATGGTGCTATTTAATATACTGATTGACGGCAAGGATTTGACGCCGGAACAAAATCAAATCGCGCTTACGTGGATTAAAGATCACGACGCCGGTCTTAACATTATCAAAGTTATACAATCAGTTCAGTCATGAAGCCGGCTATGGTTCGCAAGGTTTTGCACCTTGTTCACACAGAAGAGCCACACATCTCATCTTTTGCTGCCGCAGTATTGCTTCATCGATCATGCCAGCGTATCGATGAAGACTACATTGAGGATGCTGATTTCAAGTTTAGATTGGCTGCCGGCACGATTAATAAGGGCGTAATTCGTAGAGTATTCTTCCGCCGGCTACAGAAACAAGGACGTCTGTTTTGTGTGCTGTGCAAACGTGATGATTTGATTGTTCGCTATCCTTCACGACGAAAGAAGAAAGCGCTTCCTGTTAAAAGGCGAGAGAATGATCCGGACAATCTAGCCACCATTGATCACATCATTCCTTTGTGCGAAGGCGGGCTCAAATACAGCACGCGCAACATGATGTGCTTGTGTAACAGCTGCAATAACAAAAAGAGCAACTACTCTGTCATCAAGACAAGCACGGGCTATATGCTAAATGGCTAATCGCGGAACTGTAATTGAGTTTCTTTTGGAAGGGCCTGTTTACGGCACTGCTCTTATTGCGCAAGATGAATCAGTGTGGATTGCCGTCAACCCCAAGTGGTGGGATCTGGCGAGTTGGATTTGGTGGTGGTTCTGTCCTCGTAGCCGTTCTGCCAAGGTGATGATCCGAACCAGAGATAGCAGCGGCGGCATTGTTACCGTACGCTCCAAAGCTATCTGTGTGGCCAGATCTTACGCAAGAGTAAACGGAATGCCTCAAGCTAATGAACTTTGATATTAAACCAATTTTTCCAGCGTGCAATGATTTTGATGATTTGCACGATGGTATGGATATAGTCATCGATCTTGGAGGATCGATGTTTCCAGCCAAGGTTATAGCTAAGCCTGGTTACGATTTTTTTGAGTGGGAGGGAGAAACGCATCGTGGTTATTTGGCATTAGGAGAATTGATTGTAAACGTCGGTTGTTGTAGAAAAGAGGATATTGTCGCCAGGCCGGAGAAGCTTAGGAGGCTAAGAGAGTTCTTGTGTTATGATTGCGGGTCTGACTCTGGTTTCTTCATGCTTAAAGATGATTTATGGAACCAAGCTTGGCCAAATGAAATGGAGGAAACGGTGAGCATTTCTTTAGCCGATGGCGGTTTTCCGGAAGTTGGCGGACAATTGTGTCAAGTTTGTGTTGAGAAAAGGCTCGGAAGGAAGTTGCTTACAAATGACTTTTCAATATTGCCGGAGGAGTGATGGCTATTATTGACACCATGAAACAGGACAGGCTACGTGCTTTGAAACGCAAAGATGGTGTTATAAGCAACATTCTTGGCGTAGTTATTGGGCAAGTGCAACAAGGCAATGACGCCTCTGATGAGGCCGTATTTCGTGCCTGCCAAAAGATTATCAAAAGCAACAATGAAACAATCAAGGCGTTGCAAGATGCTGGTGGTCGTGATGAGATGGTAACCAGCTTACAAAACGAAAACGGAATTTTGGAGTCGTTTCTTCCGCGGTCATGGACAGAAGATGAAATCAGAAACCTCATCAAAGTCAAAGGGCTAGACATTACTGGTGTCACAAGCGAAGGCTCGGCGATTGGTATTGTAACCAAAGCTTTACGCGAGACGTCAAAGGCTCCATTCGACGGAAAGATGGTTCGCGACATCGTTTCATCTATGCGACGCGACGCCAGCTAATAACGACGCATTCCTGTATAGCCTACAGGAATAAATGGCGTTATCAGATTCAGAACGTGATGCGTTCCGCAAAGAGATAGACTTAACCAGCAACGACGTATCCTCAACAGTTGCGCTGTTACTCCTTGATGGTGTCAGCCCTTATGGGGTTGTCTTTGGGCTACTAAAAGTTGCGGCCTTTATCGCAAGAATGACTGGTTGCCCACAAGACGTTTTTGCAAAGCTAGCCAACGTAGCTTACAAAGCTAACACGAAAATATCAGGGATTGATCAATGTCTTGACCAGGCGAAGAAGCCAGACAAGCCGAAAGACCCGCCAAATTGACGAACGCACATCAAGAGCTAATCGATCTCTACAAGAAATTGGCGGAGATGACGAAGCCACTTTGCGCTTCGGCCTGTCGTGCTCCACTCTCCTGTTGTTCTCTGGAGTATTGCTTGATGGCCATTCAGATTGCTAAGGATGAATGGGGCGTCGATATTCAAGACACTGGCAATACAAAGCTACCTTTGATTGGGCCAGAAGGATGTATTGCCCCGCCGCATGTCAGACCGCTATGTGCTGCGCATGTTTGCGAGGGTACATTGATGCGGCAGAGCCTAGAGTTTCAGGACGAGTATTTCAAAATCAGAGATCGTATTTCAGCGTTAGAGTTTCAAAAGGAAAAAGCAAATAGAAATGCTATCTGAAGCCAGACAGCAAATTGCAAATGCTCTCAACCATTGGAAAATGATACTAATAGACAAAGAGGGAGAGCTAGAAAAGGCCAAGTTAAAAGGCTGGCCAAACGCCGTATCTGAGGCTTACGGTCGAGTTTATCGTGTGCAGAGGATAATCGTAGAGCTGGAAAATGCCTACGCAGAAAGCGGTATCATGGAAAGTGCCGAGCGCTTGACAATGAAACAGAGCGCGTGATATATTATGACACACAAGGAGACAGTCATGTCAGAAGCAGTGGTAATCGAAATTCGTGCCGCCGAAGGCGGAGATGACGCAAAGCTTTTGGTAAACGATCTGTTCAGCGCATACGTGAGGGCTGCTGAACGGAGGTCTCTTTGAGTGTGAGCTGCTAGATCAGCGGCCAGGATTTTTATCAGCTATATTCAGAGGTCGCGGCGTTCGAGATTTGTTTGCAAATGAAGCTGGCGGCCATCGGTTCCAAAGGATTCCGCCTACAGAAAAACGTGGACGACGTCAAACATCGACCGTAACCGTTGCCACTCTTGATCCAGAAATACGCTCTAACTTCAAGCTAAACGAGCGCGAAATAGATATAAAGACCGCACGTGGATCGGGCCCAGGTGGCCAGAATAGAAACAAGCTAGAAACTTGTGTCACGGCTACACATAGACCAACCGGTGTCTCTGTCAGGATTGACTTAAGATCGCAGCACCAAAGCAAAGAGATGGCGTTGCGGATCCTAGCGGCTAAAATTGCCAGTGCACAAAGCAACGCGCAGCAAAACTTTCGCGATCAAATTCGTCGAGATCAGGTTGGCAGCGGAATGCGCGGGGATAAGATTAGGACGTATCGCGAACAGGACGATCAGGTAACTGACCATCGTACAGAGCAAACCTGGAAGCTTTCGCAGTGGATGAAAGGCAACTGGTAATGCGCAAAATGGTGAAATACAAAGATGGCCTTGGATATGAATATAATGTGCCAGCCGAATGCGTGAGCAAATTCGAATATCGCAGAAGGCAACTATTATACATTGCTATAGTTAGTCAAATAATACTTTTGGCATGCATGCTGTATATGGCGAGATGAGTCCGTAGAAGTCACAACAGAAAGAAACACAATGGGCTGGCTAATTCTGGTATGGATACTGAACTTTATCATCTCTTGTGTCAATGCCTGGGGGTGCGGCAAGACTTGGAACGAATCTAAAGCCAATGGTGGCTTCCCTCATTTCATGAATTGGATGGGGGCTATCATGTCGGCCTGTGGTTTTACCTGGTGCTATTTAGTGATCGCTTGCTTACTTGGCGGCAACATCACACACGAAGTGGATGGAAAGGCTGTTACTTGGCTCACCATGGCCCAAGTACAAGCCGTTGCCAACGCTGGCTATTTGGTGATCATTGTTCCCATTTTGGGATCGGGGCTAGCTATTACTCTTCATTCATGGGGAGTTTTCTGGCGGCGAAGGTCTTTTGGGACTGGCGCAGTGGCTGGCTGGAATACATTCGCACAAGTGTATAACATGTATAATGCTGCCTCTGCTATTCCAGGAGCGTCCCGTGGGCTCGGAAAGTTCTGGGGCGACTCTGATGATAAAGGAAAGACCATCGTCTTGCTTCTGGTTTTGTTCGCAGTCTTTGGCGGAATCCTGACCACATACACAATTCTAACCACAACTGCACGAAGAACGGCAGCTGATCGGGCGTTGAAATATTCGTCAGCCAGAGTGGCGTAATGCTCGAACGAGTTTTGTTTTTGGATATCGACGGAGTTCTGTATCCATTCAAAAAGAAAGCAGAGGGCGGTTCTGAGCAACTGATTCAAGTTGTCAGCGAGAATTACATGTTCCCTCAAGAGAATGTGTCTCGCCTAAACAAAATTGTGTCAGCTACTGACTGTGAGATCGTAATTAGCTCATCTTGGCGACTGAACCATACGCTAATATTGCTCCAGGAATACCTGGAAGAGGCCGGCTACATCGGCTCGCTACTGAGCGTTACGCCTTACCGCAGACCATGGGGAGAAGTCAGCGATCGAGAGAAAGAGATATCAGCCTGGCTGGCGGCGCACAAAACAAAGAGCTTTGCGATCCTGGATGATGACGCGAAACTTGGCAGCGGTAAACTGGCACCGTTTTTCGTACAAACTAAATCAGATGTTGGCCTAACTGACGCAGATGCAGATAAAGCCATTAGAATTCTATATGGCTTGACAACTAAGGAGCAAGACAATGAGAATACTGGATGAAATGAGCGTAACCGTTGACGTGAAGGATCTGTTGAAGAAGCTTCACGCCAATCGCGAAAATCACGCAAAGATCGTTGCAGAAGCAAAGAAGGGATATTTGACAGAGGCGAGAAAAGCAATTGCCAAGAGGATGGAGCAGCTCGAAAAGGGCAAGATCGTCTCTTTGCACTTCAGCCTCTCTGTGCCGCAAGACTTCACGTACGTATACGACACGGCGATTGAAATGCTCCAGATGCATCAGGGCGAAACCGTGAAGCTTAACGCCACTCAAGTTCGTCACCTGGCAATGGATCAATGGGATTGGCGTGATAGTTTCTTGGCATCGAACAGCTCGTACTCGGCCACAGCACGCAGTCTCTCTAACAAACCTCAGAACGATGAAGATGAATAAGGATAATCAAATGAGAACGAAAGACACGGTGTACGGTTACTTTACAGTTACTGTCCCAAATGCGGAAGAACCATTGAAGCTCGATCAAGCGCCAACGCGTAAGGTCGGGTATGTCTGCATTCGACTCGATCGGCCTCCGCTCGACAGTGAAAGCAACATGTTTAAAGCGAGCTTCTCATTCTGTTCTCCAGCAGATGCGAAGCATTTTTCGCGGCCAAAAGCTCGTTTGATTGCTGATAGTAGAATGACCACGAAACGAATCAAGGCGTTCGTGGAGTTCGAGTACAACAAGACCGAAGACACCAAGCTGCCGGATTTATTCCACGCTGCCTTGGACAATGTTGATTTGGCAGTCGATAAACTGCCGCAGTGGTATGCCGAAGCTCTGGAAATCGAGTATGGCATTCATCATACTGTAGGAAAGGGAAACTAAGATGCAGCCTGGAAAGCGTGTCGGAGCGATTCTTTCGTTCAGCAAAGATGAAATGGAGTTCCTTGGCTTTGGAGAATACATTGGCCATCGTGTGCCTGACGAAGCAGTTGGCCCAGTAGCTGACGCACTCCGAGAGTTCAAACAAGCCAATCCGTGCATCAAACTTGACAGCGGTGAGTTAGTCTTTGGGTGCGAATGCTGGTGGGGAACTGAAGACGAAGTCAAAGCTCAGTTGAAGAAAGCAAAGAATGTGAAGAACGTCAGCATTTCTGACGTTCGTCGTGAATACATGCAAGCCACTACAAACTGATCATGCCGACTGTCGTTCTATTTGGCGGCAGCTTTAATCCAGTTCACATGGGACACGTGTTTACTGCGTGTTACCTTGCGCATCTCGGCATGTTCGACGAGGTTCTTGTTGTTCCTGTTTTCAAGCATCCGTACAACAAGAGCCTCGTCGAATATCACCACAGACACGAAATGTGCCGGCTGGCAATGAGCTGGATTCCGAAGGTTACAATCTCGGACGTAGAAAAGTATCTGTCCGATATTTCTGAAGAGCCAAATTACACAATTAAAACAGTAACTTACCTGAAGAAAATTCATCCAGATTGGGACATATATTTTGCGGTTGGCAGTGATAATTACAATGTTTCGGAATGGCATGGTGGAGAAGAGCTATTAGACTTAGCAGAGCCATTTGTTATCGGACGGGCTGGGCACCCTGACAAAAATAATATCGCAATCCTTCCCCAAATATCGTCAACCGAAATTCGAAAATCTCTTGTAGAAAATAGATACAGCGGAATGGCAATGTCTTTTCTGCCAGAGGGCGTACTCGAATACATCAATAAGAATGGACTATACAATGGCTAAAATGACCAAAGACGAATTCAAAACTTGGGTGGGCAAAAATCTCGCAATGTCCAAAGCAGAACAAAAAGAGATGGAAAATGATATACAGCAGATGAAAGAAGAAATCGATGCTGTACGAGAGCACGACCCAATCATGGCCAAGAAAATGGAAGCAATTACCTTTGCCGCTGACGATTTTCTTCAGTACATGATTCAAATTGGGAAAGACATGGGTATAGATCGATGAAGATTATACGTGTCGGAGCAGCCGCACTGAACCAGACGCCGCTTGACTGGCATGGCAATCTTTCGAATATCGTGAATGCCATTAGCCGGGCGAAAGAAGCTGGCGTATCCGTTCTATGCTTGCCAGAGCTTTGTATCACTGGCTATGGCTGCGAAGATGCGTTTTTTTATCACGAGGTGCAACAGAATGCATTGCGCTCTCTAGAGCACCTAATCAACAACTACCACACCGAAGGAATTATTGTCTCGCTCGGCCTACCATTGGCCCACCGAAACGCCCTCTATAACGTAGCTGCTATCTTCGCAAATGGTGAACTGCTGGGCTTTGTGCCAAAACAGCACCTGGCTAGTGATGGCGTTCATTATGAGCCGCGTTGGTTCAAACGGTGGCCCAAGGGAGAGGTTGATTATAGCTTTGCTCGCGGTCATAACGACATCATTGGTGACGTTATATTTGATGTCGGTGGCATTAGAATTGGGTTCGAGATTTGCGAAGACGCATGGGTAGCGGATCGGCCCGGCATTGAACTATCTCAAAATGCTGTTGACATTATTCTCAACCCAAGTGCCAGCCACTTCGCGTTTGGTAAGCACGAAATTCGTGAAAGGTTTGTTACTGAAGGATCTCGGGCTTTTAAGTGTACATACGTTTATGCCAATCTATTGGGCAACGAATCTGGAAGAATCATCTTTGATGGCGACACAATGATCGCCTCGCATGGAGATATTCTAGCCCGCGGGAATAGACTGAGCTTCAAAGACGTTTCACTGATCACTGCTGATGTAGATATCGATCGCACCAGGACATTGCAATTGCAAAACGGTGCGTTCAGGCCGGGTTTTGATAGGACACACGAAGTTGTTTCTTCTTTCGTGGTTAATGCGCCGCCGCAAAAGAAAGCTCAATACGAGGCTGCGGCATTATCAGATTTAGCTGACGAATACGATGAATTCGAATACGCAGTTGCGCTTGGCTTGTTCGACTATATGCGCAAGAGCCGTTCGGATGGATTCGTAGTGTCTTTGTCTGGAGGGGCTGATTCGGCTGCCGTTGCCTGTCTTGTGTCTAAGATGGCCCAATATGGAATCGAAGAGCTTGGGTTCAATAGTTTCTTACACAAGCTTGGGCCTGCGTATTCTGCATTCAAAATAGAGGAAGGAATTGATATCGAAGCTGACGCGCATGTAGCCCTGATGTCCAAGCTTTTGACCTGTGTTTACCAAGCTACTGCAAATAGCTCCAAGCAAACCGAACGAGCTGCTTCTGTACTGGCCCTTGGTCTTGGCGCAACCTTTCTCAACATCAATGTGGAAAGCTTGGTGCAAGAATACATCAGGTTCGGGGAACAGTTTGCAAAGCGCAAACTGACCTGGGAAAATGATGACATTTCATTGCAAAACATTCAGGCTAGAGTTCGTGCGCCAAGTGTTTGGATGATCGCAAACATCGGCAACGCCCTTCTTCTCTCTACCAGTAATCGATCTGAAGCTGCGGTTGGATATGCCACGATGGACGGAGATACGTGTGGTGGTCTCAGTCCAATCGCTGGCATTGACAAGAGCTTTATTCGGCGCTGGCTCAAGCGACTTGCGTCTAGCTCCGAGTTCAGTGACAAACTGAAACTTGTCGTCGAGCAACAGCCGACCGCCGAATTGCGCCCAGCAGAGCGCGCTCAAACCGATGAGAAAGACCTGATGCCGTACGACATCTTGAACTTCATCGAAGGCGCTGCCATTAGGGATAAACAAGGCCCAGCCGAAGTCTACAGACGGCTTCAGGAACGTTTTACCACAACGGCAAACGCACTTTTGCTCGTCTACGTAAAACGCTTTTTCAAACTCTGGGCGCGTAATCAGTGGAAGCGCGAGCGTTATGCCGTGGCATTTCATCTAGATGACAGAAACCTTGATCCGAAAACTTGGTGCAGATTTCCGGTATTGTCTGGCGGATTCGAATCCGAGATAAGTGAGCTGTTTGGTAGCGAGTCTTTGCCGCGTGGCGTCGAATACAGTGGACGGTTGGATGTACAAAAGCTTGAAGCCAAGGGACTGATTGCTAGTCTTTCAAACGGTACCAAGTTAGTAAAGGTCTCTTTGCAGCTAATGAAGCCAGTTCATGGCGATCGGGACTCGCGTAGATCTAGGCTTCTGTCCGAACTATCTACAATCTCGAAATCTGTTGGGGCCAACATTGACCCTGGCAGCGTGTCAATCTCTGGGCAGATTGTTGCCGCCACTATACCGCTCGAACGTTTTGACAACGTAGTACAGAGCCTAATGCAAGAACAGGTTCGTGTCTTTATTGACTATAGTGTGGACGTCACTCAATGAATAGCCTGGCGTGTGGCATAGCAATCTCATGAGAACCAAGCATCTCTGTGATGCTCATGCAGTACTTGGAAATTGAGTTACGTTCTAAGTCAAACTCTTTAATCAGCTGTTTCATGAATAGCGGTGCTTTGCCGGTGAATTTTAGCTCAAGAATACCAACGCACTCTGGCAGCAATTGATGATTGGGGGCACCAGCAAAGTCATAACTATTATGTAGAGCATACTTTGCGTTGCTATCAATCGTTACTCTGCCATCGGCCTCGTCTGTATTGTAAGCCTCGCGGTCATAGTTAATCATTACAATTGGATTGCTGCGATGTTCATTAGCTAGTTTTATGAACGGGATGTCTTCGCGCGAAGCCGAGATGATGTGCTGGTACAACTCGGCCGGCACGATGCTTCTGAACTTACTGCAAATTCCGTTTGCTTTGCGTTTGATTTCCAAGAACACATCATCACCAGTGTTGTATGTTCTGGCGCGCAGCTTAAACCGATCGGGTTTAAACATATGATCGGTAAAAAACTCAAGGTCTTTATTGTCTAGGTAGATGTTCCGAATTGTATAATTCAAACCATGAGCATCGGCTTGAACATACGGACGAATGAACTCGCGAATGCCGTAAGCCATGGCGAGCGGGATGTAGTACTTGTGTTCATGACGCGGCTTCAGGGTCTCGTGAGCGACCTTGATGAGTCTTGCGGTTTTCTTGACAGGGGCCGCGGACTTGTGTAGGTTTGATAGCTCGCGCTTGACCCAGCTCAAGTCGAAGTGCGTATTCGCCGGAAGCTCATCGATGTCAAACCATTTAATACCAATGTTTTCCTCATCGAGTTCAACTTTCGGCGTGTAACGAATCTTCTCTTTCTCTGGCACCGCAAAAATGAAAATGTGATACTCATAATTAGAGTCATCACTCTTCTTGAGTAGTTCTACATGGTGTTTGAGTATTTTGGATTCTTCTGGAAGCTCACCAAGCTCTTCAGTTGCTTCGCGTACAGCTGTTTCTTTGGCGCTCTGATCTTTTTTGTCGGAGCGGCCACCAGGAATGTCCCAAAGGTGGGGATGGCGCATAATACCAGAGCGTTTAACTAATAGGACTGTGTTGTCATCTGGGCAATAGTATAGGCATCCAGCAGAGTACTTCTTCTGCTTATTTAGGCGCTTAATGCTATCCTGATACATCGCGGCCCAAGATTGTAGCTCGCTAGTCTTGTGCATGCCCCTATGCAAAAATACAACCAGAACCAGGTTGTGGAAAAGTGACACAATGTCGGCAAAATTCCACGTATTAGTGAAGCACCCAGAAGAAAATCGCTTTCTAGTTGGCGTTGAAACAAAACAGCCTCCATCTGGCCTGCTGCTGGATGATGAGTCAGAAAGCGATGCAATATCCAGAATACTTGAGACGGCAGGTATCTACGCGAACAAGCCATGTCTCGCAGATCTGCTGCTCATATCTTCGACCGGCGAAGAATATGAAGATATGTTTTACGAATTCGACGCTTTGTATTGTTGGAACCTGCCCAGAGACGAAACGCGAGACACAAAAGCGAAATGGCTAGACTACGAAGAGCTGGCGACAACATACAAAGATGTATTAGATAAGAACAAAAAGTCTCCGATTAAAAACCCTGCCGAGCTGCTGGAGTCCATCAAGTCCAATATAAAACATTTGGAAAAGCTGCTTAAAGATTCCTCAGGGCATTGGTCTTACGAGGATCTAGTTTACAGATTCTACCATGGCAGCTTCAAGGTGTACGGTATCCAGGAGACAACTCGTCATATAATTCACTGGTTCAATCGGGTGGGCCGAGGCAGAAAGCTTAATGAACAGTTCTTGGATATAGTAAAAGATGGCACAGGTAAGCGGTTCGAGATGGCACACAACCAAGACTGGGACGATCATACTCGCCCCATGGTCGAAGCTTTTTTTCACGCCAAGTACTTCCTAGAAATGATGGTCAAGTACGGAAACGAATTGAAAGAAGATGTTCATATTCTACCTAGCGGATGGGCCTCGGTTCTGTACCTGTACAACATGAGGTAAACATGTCTAGTAAAATCATGGGCTACGACTGTTGCGGAGATCGTTATGCCTGCAATACAACAGAGCGATGTCCATGTGGCTGTGAGCTTTGTTATTGCATTGATTGTTACGGTCGGCACTGCATAGAAATTGTCGAAAAGATATTCAAAAATGACAAAGAAAAAGCTCAGGATTTGCTGAATGATAGTCGGTAAGAACATGTCTCCTGTTGGCATTCCGCCGAGCATTGTGCTCGAACGGCCGCGGTTTGCCTTCAATGTTGGGATGGTTGTACGGCTCGCCAGCTGTTACGGCATCAAACAAGTCTGGTTCACTGGAGATCGTGTGCGATTGGACATGGAACATCGCAAACGATTGCCTCGCGAAGAGCGTATGAAAGGCTATCGTGACGTTGAGATGATCAACTACGACAGGCCGCTAGAATGCTTCCCAGAAGGAACGGTGCCAGTCGCCGTCGAGGTTCGGCCAAACTCCGAGCGCTTGCAAGACTTCGTGCACCCAGAAAATGCCGTTTACGTATTCGGGCCAGAGGACAGCAGCATTCACTCTGGACTTCTTACATACTGTCACCGCTTTGTTGTGATTCCTACGTTCAACGGATACTGCTTGAACCTTGCTACAGCTGTTGCCACTGTGCTATGGGATCGTATGGTAAAGCGTGGTGAGATTCCAAGCGAGGAAGTTGCATTCGGGCAATCAGGCACATTCGAAGATACTAAACCTGAAGATATTGGCCTATTCGATAAGCCGGGCTGGCCTAAAAAATGAAAGCTACAAATGGCAGGTATAAATCCATATTCTAAAGACACCGCAACGCCACCAAGCACAATAAATGACACAGAGTGGTATAGGGTTAAAAGAGAAGAGGTAATTAACTTTGTTCCACAGAATGAAACAGAGTTGGATAGTTTACGATTATTTCTTTGTACAAAAGACTGGGGCGTGTCGATAGAAAACGTATTACGGCTACGCAAATTGCGTCAAATTATGATGTTGAATTACGACTACAGAGAGCCTGTTTTGGTTCCTGGCAATGGAATGGAACGATTGCCATGAGTGATGAAGAGCTTACGCTATGTCCGGAATATTTGCGGCGCGTATTGCTCACCAACGGCACGTCAAAATGTAACAAGGTTCACATTGCAGTTGGCCTCCAAAGTCGAGGCATCTGGCTGGAGTACGACTGGCAGCCGGAAACAGTAGGTGGATTCAAAAAGCAGGTGCGCTTTCGTTTCGAGCCTGATGGAAAATGGATTGAAAGTGAATGCTTCGATGATGTTTTCCAAAAGATGAAAGACCCGGAGAAGAAATGATACAGCAACATATTCCAGAGCATGTGCGCCAACGAAACATGCAAATATCAGAGCTATTGAGAGTGGCTCAAGAGGGAGTTGGCACCAAAATCGAGTATCCGTATGAAGCTCTAGTAGATGCCATTCGAGAAGAGAATGGGTTTGAGATAGAGTCTGCCACGCCAGTAAAAGCTATTCGCGAAGCCGCCAATTTGTCAATTGGAGAACTCGCCGATAAGTTTGCGCTACTCAATAGTTGCACTGTGGCAAAGGCGGCAGAGCTGATAGAAACCGCTGAGCGCGGCAACTCAAAGGATGCCATATCGTTCGATCTCTTGAAAAAAATTGCACAAGCCGCCGGCTTCCAGTTAAGACTAAACATCAAACAAAAGAAGTAAAATGGAACAAGATACCAAGCCAGACACTACAGAGCCTTCCAATCAGGCCGCCTCGCAGCAATCGCCGGAGGGGCCTGAGCGTATTACATACGAGCAGCTCGTTGAGATGATGTTTAAGCACTTCGAGGAGCGTGATAATCTCAAAGTCAAGATCTATGAGTTGGATTCAAACGATGTTAGCGGACAAGATCGTTTAGCTATGGAGATGAGAGCTTTCGATCAAACTCTGGCAAGTAAACTGGCCGGCATCGAGCCACATCGGTTTCCAATCGTGGATGCCTTTATGGCAATGACTCTGGCAGTGGAAGCAACGATGCTTCTGGCTTTCCATGGCCTTAGACAATCAACGACTTACATCTTTACCGGCGCTCAGATGGCAGAAGCCTCTGTACGCGCAATGCTAGAAGACCAGGCTGGTAAAAAGTTCGTCAACACCAAGCTCGATCTTTTGCGCAACGCTGCCGAAGGAAAGATTGCGGCTAGACAACAACGCGCAGAAGAACAAGGCCGGATCATCCTAGCAACCAAGTGAAAATACCATGTCAACTAGCACTGACGCATATTTGATGTACGGTGTAAACTTGCCAGACGAAATCATGGATGACGAGGGCAATTACAACGTGCTCGAAGTTCTCGGCGATGGTCTTTCGCTGGAGAGACATTGTTGCGATGAAGAAACAATGTACATCCTCGCCATCGAAGGAACAGTAACAAGGGCATGGCGAGGTTATCCAAAGAAGATTGACCCGTCATCAATGACAGTTGGCGCTGATTGGGACGAGAGACTAAAAGCCTTCTGTGAGAAACACAAAATCGAAACAGTTGGTGAGCCTGGTTGGTGGTTAGCATCTTGGTGGGGATAAGATGTCGAGCATGGTTCTGTTCACGGTCAATGACAACGGTGACGTTGTTCCTTGTGCGCGCCTTGGTAACTCTTGGCTTGGGGCGGCGCTAGTCTGGACAAATCTAGGCAATAAGTATCTGGGTGAATTCGATCCGGTTAAAGAGCACAAAAAATCCTTAGCATCTGGGAAAGAGTTTGATCCGTTTGGCTGGGAGCGTACTTGGAAATTGCAACATAGCCCATCAATCGCACAGCATGATTGGGTTGTTTTGATGTCTACGTTCGACAACATCATCATTCCGCGAAACCAGATGCTGTACGTTGCCGATCAATTCGATGCGTTTTACGAGGAGTTTCCCTCCTCTCATTATGGTGCTTGCGCCAAGATATTGCGCGAGCTGTATGCGCGAGGATCGCGTGGATTCGCTATTCAAGCTACAACCGTTTCAGAAAATCCGTGGTACATCGAAAACGAAGATGGTGACGGATATCCATACAATATCAACACTGGTACGAAACACACTTTCTTCGATCCAAAAGAGCGAGACGAGCTAATCAAACAAGCTACTTCATAGCTTTTACAATTGTCTCAAGTGCCTTTCGATAATTATCTGGTGGAACATATCCGTTTACAGATATTAGCAATGTGCCATCTGGGCCTAGAAAAGCGAGGGCAGGGAAAACAGCCTGTGAATTAAACAACACATCCATAGCATTTGTATTTTCTAAGCCGCGCGATTTGATGGGCACAAAGTGTTCGTTTAGCAATTTTACTACTGCCGGATCGCTAAACGTAGTGGCATCCATCATATCACAGAACTGGCAGCCTTCTTCATAAAAGTAAACAGCGATGGGCCGATGCTTGATTTTGGCGCGCAGTAGTGCAACATCTCCCCACTCTTGCCATTGAACTTCTTTGTATAACTTCTCTTCAGTAGTGGTAGCTTTTTGTGTTGCGACGTGCGACTTTGGTAATTGTTGTTGTGGCGGCGGTGTGGAGGAGCAGCTAGCTAACAATATGCACAATATTAGAAGCATTACACGACGCATACATGTATGTGAAAAAATGGAGAGAAAATGAAACGGCCTGTTAATCTGGACGCGTTGCGCAAGGAAATGGATTTGATTTTAGAAATCCAACCAAACGCTAAGTTGATTGGCCTGGGCAGTGGTGACTACTATGTCGCCGACTTTCCACTTGATAAGACCGACACAGTGGCTGTCATAGAAATTGAGTACGACATGTTGTCGCCGCCTAAAGGCGCACACACTGTCACACATATCGTGCCGGCTCGGAAAGTGCCGAATTCAAGGTACATAATTCTGCACGAATCGCTTGGATATCCGGTCAATACATTCTTGTACCTATTACATCAACATAGTTCTAAAATGTTCGACGATATTATACTTTTCTTCAAGGAAGGTAATTGATATGCGCCGCAGAGTACGAGAGATGCTCAGGTTGTTTTCTGACATCGCAATACGAATTCCAGGCAAAGATGACACAATCTACCAAAAGATTGCCAAGGGCTTCTCTATAGTCGATCGCGTTTACTCAGCAATCGGGCCTGGCAATGTGCTAGATGAGTTCATCAAAGAACGAAAGCTAATTCAGACTAGTAACAGAGTTTTGGTTGATCTGTTGTTTTCTTCGTTGTTATTGGACGAATTCAAGAAGCAGGAAATCAAGCTTGAGGATTACGGCTATGCAAAAGTTAATATCCTAGAACTGAAGCACAATACTCTGGGATCCCTCTATTTCGTAGAGACGACGTACAATTCCGGGGAGAAGTACAAGAAGGCAGTAATCCTGCACAGCAAAGAGTTTGATTTCAAAACTCTGATGGAACAGTTCTGGGCATGCTACGAAGGCAAGCTCCATATCGGATTCTCAGCGCTGGACGGAAGCTTCAATTGCTCTGAGTTTCCAACAGAAAATCTAAAGCTGTATGGTAAGAACTCGGAAGTTGCACGAGACTTGGCCATTCAACACTTGCGCTTCATGCAAGATAAAGTTTCCCGCTCATATCTTCTGTTGGGTGAGCCAGGCACTGGAAAGTCTTCTTGCGCAATGTATTTCGCCTCAAAGATAGGCAATCGCATCATTAAGATCGATGGCTCGGCTTTGGTTTTGGCCGGTAAGAACTTGCGATTCATGTTCAATCAACTGTTGCCTGATTTCGTGCTCATCGACGATATCGACAAAGAAGAAATGGTCAGCAAGAACATGTCCAGCGTCTTGTCGGCTATCGAATGGATTAAGATGAGTAATCCAGAAGTTACGATTATTTTCACGGCTAACGATATCAAAAAGTTGGACAAAGCATTCTGGCGTCCTGGTCGCGTTGATTCGATCACTCTGTTCGAAGAGCCTTCAAAAGAAGATCGCGTTCATTTGGTAAAGGGGTTCATTGAGCAATTCAGGATTGCTTTGCCAGAAGGATATACTATCGAAAAAATCGTTGATGAAACGGATGGTATGTCGCCAGTATGGGTTAGGGAAATCATGCTGCGTTTCAAATACGACTCTCCACAAAATGTTCTATCCACTTGTCGCCAGATGTTTAAGATCGTGAATGGAGAGGACATCTCGCCGAAACCAAATGGAAAAGCGAACGGCAAGAGCGACCACCCGGTCAGCATAGAAGCCGAAAACGTGGCCATTGGTGAAAAAGCCGATTAAAAACGCATACTTAGACCGCAACGCTTGACATCTGATCAACGCCGTGTTACGGGCATAATATACGGATCCGTATAAATAGTGTCGGCCGGAAATTACGAATAGGTAAAAGGCCGCCAGAAAAAATGGAATACCGGCCGGAAATTACGAATAGGTAAAAGGCCGTCAGAAAATGGAAGACCATGAAGCACAAGCTGTAGCCGGCGAGGTTACAGCACAACAGCTCAATATCTTGAGGGTTGAGATTGATCGCGTTTTTCGCAGCGATGACAAATTGCACCCCAAGAAACTCTATCCAGTAGTCAAAGACTCATTCAAAATCGACTACGCAACGTTTTTGAAACAGCTCTGTGCCTGCGTCAAGGTCGGAAAGATTACCGGCTACAAAACTGGGCGCGGTGGAACTATCTACCGCGATGAACTCCAGGAGCAACTACAAGAGAAGCGTGAGGCGGCTCATCGTCAAGCTCCTAAGAAAGCTTTCGATCCATTCACGCGCCAGCCGTCTGGCTTTCAGGAGATTTCAAAAGAAGATGCCGAATATCTTCGTGGCGAGCCTGTCCCTCCTGTAATAACTATTCCAGTTGAGATTGAGAATCCAAAGATCGACACTTCTAAACTAGCGATTACTCGGCCGCCTATTGTCACTCAACCAGATAAGCCTGCCGCACCGAAACCTACGGAGCGCATCCCGCTGCGCGCAGCCGGTAAACTGTACAACGTTCCGATGACAAGGAACGATATCAAAACGCTTTTGGTTCACGTGCTGGAGGCCAAAGAAATGGAACAGCCAGAACCGCTACGCTGCGTGGAGTACGACGGCAAAAAGTACGATTGCGACGCGAAGCTTTTCGGTCGTTTCATTTTCTTTTTCTTTGGGGGCAGTCTTCGCATTGAAGGAAAGAAAGAAGGAGCACAATCATGAAAATCCAGTTGCTGATCATTGATCCGCAGCAAGACTTCTGCAATCCTAACGGATCGCTGTATGTCAAAGGTGCCGAACATGACATGGATCGTCTTGCCCTGATGCTGAAGCGTCTGGGAAACAAGCTCGATGACATTCACGTTACGATGGATTCGCACCACTTGTTCGACATTGCTCATCCAATTTTCTGGGTGGACAGTGGCGGGAAAAACCCTCCTCCGTTTACCATCATCTCGCCAGATGATGTGGAAAGCGGAAAGTGGACGCCTTCGGTTCCGAGCCACTACAAGCGTGCACTGGCGTACGTCCGACAGCTCGCAAACAACAAGCGCTATCTGCTTTGTATCTGGCCGGTACATTGCCAGATTGGTTCGGTTGGCCACACGATCATGCCGAACCTTCTCGAAGCGCTTTCCGATTGGGAGCGCTCGCCTGGCATGGTGGACATTGTCACCAAGGGAAGCAATCCGTACACCGAGCATTACAGCGCAGTGAAAGCCGAGGTTCCAGATCCGGAAGACCCGACAACTCAACTCAACACCGCGCTGATCAAGACTCTGCAAGAGGCAGACATCATCGCGATTGCAGGAGAGGCGAGTTCACACTGTGTGGCAAACACGGTGCGCGATATCGCCGACAGCTTTGGCGATGACTCGTACGTTGCAAAGATGCATTTCCTCAAGGACGCTTCGAGCTATGTTGCTGGCTTGCCCAACGACTTCGGGAAGACGATGGAGGAAAACTTCCTGCGTGACATGGTTGCACGCGGAATGAAGCTCACCACCACCAAAGACTTCTTGGTCTGAGGAGAAAACAATGCCCAAGTTCAATACCACCACCAACGGCGGAGACCTCGAACAACATCAGCTGAAAGCCAGCCACTATGGCTTTTCAGCAACGCGCATCGAGGACTTGGATGCCAGCGAATACACCATCGTTACGATTTGCCAGGACGACTCCAGCAGTGTTACTGGTTTTCGTGATGAGATGGAGGCTGCCATCAAGAAGATTGTCGAAGCGTGCAAGAAATCTCCTCGTGCTGACAACTTGATGATTCGCCTTTGCACGTTCAACACCCAGTTCATCGAAGTCCACGGATTCAAGCGTCTGCAACAAATCAAGCCGAGCGATTACGACGGCATTCTCGGAAAGGGCGGGATGACTGCTCTTTACGATGCCGCAACGAACGCCGTGCTCGCCTCGAACGCATACGCTAAGAAACTCACGGAAAACGACTTTGCGGTGAACGCAATCACATTTTTCTTGACTGATGGAGAAGACAACCAGTCCAAAGTGACGCCACATCAAGTGCGCGACGCGTTGCAGGCGGCAATGAAAGACGAGGCCCTCGAATCGATCGTGTCCATTTTGATTGGGGTGAACTCGACTGGACAACTCGATCAGTATCTCGACATGTTCAAGACCGAAGCAGGCATCACGCAATACGTTGGTATTGGTGATGCCACCCCACAGAAACTTGCGAAGCTTGCTGAGTTCGTGTCGAAGAGCATCAGTGCACAGTCTCAAGCACTCGGTACTGGCGGGCCATCGAAGTCGCTAGCGTTCTAACAGGCTCGGGCAACCTCCCCTAGTTACTAGGGGAGGTTGCGTTTTGCATATGTCTAATCGCTATATTATACGAGCAGCAACTCAATATCCAAAAGTTGGAATTGATGTTGTAATCCAGGCCCTCATACAAGTTAGAGCAAAGGTATTGAGCAGTGAGGAATACTCTGCTTTGTTTGAATGTGGCGACGATATCGCTAACCAGATATCGGCTCGTTGGGGCCAGTACGGATGGGAGACGGTTTCTGTCAACGAGCTAAACAAGCTAGCCCCTCCTCTGACAGCAGATGATTATAAGCTTGAGCTGTACGCTGTACGAAATCGTGATGGTCAATGGTTTTGTGCCAAAAAAGGATATGGCAGCTCTGTCGTAAAGTGGGTGGACGATCTGGCCAGTGCAAAAATCTACACAAAGCTCGGCTCAGCTCGTTCACGAGTGACATATCTAACCACCAATTATCCAGGATACGGTGTGCCAGATATTGTAAAGTTATCTGTTACTAAAGCGGTGATAGAAGACCAAACGAAACGCATCAAAAAACTTCAAAAATCTCGTCTCAAAAAAGAACTGATGGCCAAAAAGAAAATAAATGAACAACAAATACAATCCGCCAAGAGGCGGTTAAAAGAGGCACAAGACGAGCTGGACAGACTGCAAAATAAATAGGAGCGCACTATGTCATACGACCTTATGTCAGACGACTCACTTCGTGACGAAATTGCAAAAATAGAAGCGGTGCTTAGGGCCCGGATTGTTGTTCAACACAAAGACAAAGAAGCGCGCCGCAAAGCTCAAGAAGAAGCAGAAGAAAAA
>JAANMU010000715.1_pt1 | contig 37062 bp, 31 predicted proteins | sample 7279701 | NCBI WGS metagenome assembly JAANMU01 (sample SAMN14094539, study PRJNA606508) | bioreactor metagenome | isolation source: A lab-scale SPAN reactor treating ammonium-rich wastewater day 57 | place: Ireland: Galway | collected 2017-03-13
CGGGCGCCCATCGAACCAGCGGATCTCCCCCTGCTCGGGCCGCGCGTCGCGTGACCTCGACTGCGTTGCGTCAACCGACAATGGCTCGCTCTCGAACTCGGCTTCAGCGACCCATCCAGCATGCACCTCGCGCCCAGGTGACCCCGTGTTCACCCTTGCCGTGTCATGACCCGATTCGAGCCGCACCATCGGCGGGACCGATCCGCGCTCCTTCACCACGATCGCTGAACCCGCCACAAGCAATGACAGGATTGCCCAAACGACCGGCTCGACGGCGTACCCAGCGTGCGCGCGCCATCGGCGGGCGTTCTTCGTCTCTTGTGCCATGCTCTTCCGAGCCTCCCTTGGGTCGCTGACCCGACACCTGCAGCAAGCATGTCCCACCACGCTCACAGCAGGTTGAACCCGTCAGAATGACAAGTCCCGCCAAGCCAACCAATACTCAGAACTTTAGCCCATCCACGCCAATCGGACAGGAATTCGCGCTCTTTTCCCCCTCTAGACGGCTGTTTGTACCGCCTGAACGGGTGGTCTGTCACAATTCTGACCCCGCAGTCATTCGTGCGCCCGATAAGCGACGCGGCGGATACCTCTCCCCGCGCCGCTACCATTGGCCCTTCTGGAGGCGAACGTGGAACTGCTGAACATCCTGATTGCATCGCTCATTGGGCTTAGTGCCGGGGTTGTTGGCGGGCTCGCTGGCATCGGGGGCTCGATCATCATGCTCCCCGCGCTCGCCCTGATCTATGGCTATTCAGGCCCCGACAAGAATGAGCATCATCTCTACATGGCAGCCGCGATGCTCGTCAATGTCATCGTCGCGTACTTCTCAAGTCGTGAACATGCAAAGGCCAAGGCCGTGCGCAGGGATCTGGTCAAAGTCATCCTGCCCGTGATGGCTGTAACCATCCTGCTTGGCGTCTTTGCGTCGAACCAGTTCGAGGGGCGAATCGCCAAAACCGGCCTCGTCATTTTCCTGCTTTGCTACTGCACCGCAAACCTCGTTTCAGCCGCCCGACGCCGCGAAGAGCCAAAGCCCGATCAGCAGCGTGGTGGGAATTTGTTGCTCGGAGGCATCGGCGCCATCACGGGATTCATGGCCGGTTTTCTCGGGATCGGTGGCGGCATCGTCATGGTTCCGTTGCTCCAGATCTTCGCTCGCATCCCGATCAGGCAAGCCATCGCTTCAAGCACCGCCATCATGTGGGTCACGGCGATCATCGGATCGGCTTTCAAAATTTCCACACTCGCAGAACACCAACAACACTGGATCGACGCAGTCGTGCTGGCAGCACCCATGGGACTCGGCGCGGTCTTTGGCGCTCGAATCGGCGCTATTCTCACGCACAAGCTCAATCTTCCATTTCTCAAGGTCGCAATCTCGATGCTGCTCGGTGCGGCTGCCATCCGCATGGCACTGCCCAGCTCGCACCCGGCAGCCAAATTCGACACCCCAACCCCTGACGTGCTGCCAGATCGGCACGATGAACCCGTACTCCCCGTGCCGGAACCCTGATGAACCCGGTACGCCCTTTGCAAGTACACATCATGTACGCCGCGAAACTGAACCCCGCAATGTCCGAACAAGGAACTGGATACCGCATAGACCAGCTCAAGCGTTAACCGATCTCAGGCAAGCCATGCACGGATTCATGAACTCAGTCAAAACCGCGATTCTGCTCGGCGCTCTGATGGGCGTGTTTGTCGCTGTTGGTGGCATGCTCGGGCGCGAGTTCCTCTGGCCCGCGCTTTTCTTTGGAGCGATCGTCAACTCGATAGCGTTTTTCTTCTCGGACACGATCGCCATCAAGGCCATGCGAGGCCGCGAACTCACGCCCGAAACCGGCGGCGACGTGTACCGCATGGTCGACCGCCTCCGTCAGCAGGCCGACCTCCCCATGCCTCGCGTCTACCTCTGCCCTCATCAGGCCCCGAACGCCTTTGCCACCGGACGAAGCCCGAAGAAGGCTGCGGTTGCATTCACTCAGGGCGCGCTCGACCTGCTCAGCCCGATGGAACTTGAAGGCGTGGCGGCCCACGAACTGGCGCATATCAAGAACCGCGACACACTCACCTCCACGATTGCGGCAACCATCGCGGGCACGCTTGCGTTCGTCGCGCAGTGGGGCTTCCTGCTCATGAGCGGCCGGCGCGAAGGTGTGAATCCACTCGTGTCGATCGTTGTTCTGATCATTGCGGCTGTGGGTGCCGCGCTGATTCAAGCGATGATCAGCCGCACGCGCGAGTACGCAGCGGATGCCGAGGGTGCGGCTATTGCGGGCTCACCCAATGGTCTTATGAGCGCTTTGACCAAACTGGAGTCGTATTCGAAGCGCGTCCCGCTTGTGCAGCCGAACCCGGCTCAGAACAACCTCTTCATCGTCGAGCCGTTCACAGGCTCGAAAGGGTTGACAAGCATGTTTGCGACGCATCCCCCGACCGCCAGGCGTGTCGCGGCGCTTTCCAGGCTCAACGAACGCTGAACTGCCTCAACGTTTCGTCCCGAGCACATAGAACGACTGGCTCTGTCGCAAGAGATCAAGCAATTCCGCCGGGTCTTCAGGGCCTTCGCCCGCTGCCGTATTGATTGTTATCGACAGGCCGAGCGCTTCAAGTTTCGCGGCGAACCAGAATGGGTCCGTCACATTGCCCGTCGGAATACCCGAGTAAGGTTGAACTGGTGCACGTGCGCACCCCTCGATGAAGCGGCTCGAAGGCATCTGCCCGGCATGCGCATAAGCGTGAACCGCACGCGAAAGCACATCACCCCACATGTAGCACGTATTGACTGCAAGCAACTCAATCGTACGATCATCCGTGTCGGGCAGCAGCGACCGAATGAATCGACAACGCTCCTTGTAGACTGGACCCGCTGGATTCAATTCGTCGCCAGCACCAAACTCGCGTGCCCGATACGCCGCCACCAACCGCTCCAGAGTCGCTGGGCAATGCGGATTATTTGAGTCGCACAGCACCAGCCGCCCGCCCGGACGCAGCACTCGTGCAATCTCCGCAAGTGCGTGCTCAAATCCGTCACGAGGCATGTTGCAGAACACCTGATTCACATACACCCAGTCCATCGTCTCATTCCGCAACGGAACGACACCGCCCGGATTGGAAGCAAACCTGACGCGATCAAACTCCATCTCGCGCGACCACACATCGGCAAACGCCATCAGGTCTTCATTGAGATCGACCCCGATCACGCGCCGCGCCCCGAGCTCACTCAGCAGGCTTGTGCCGATGCCCGACCAACACCCGAGATCAAGCCCCGTAGAACCCTCGAAAGAGCGAATGCAAGGAATCACCGCATCCTGATACAGAGCGATCCAGCCACGGATCTTGTCGTCCGTGTCATACCCGAGAAGGTGACCTCTCGCCGACTGCTCGCTCGGCCTGCCAACCATGCACTCGAGCATCTTGTCGCGTGTCGAGCGCGTGCGCTCGACAAGCGCATCCACACTCACGACTCCGCCCCAGCTGAAGCCTGACTCTTCGCTGTCAACAAAGGATGCAACACCGCATACATCGCCTTGGCGGCGAGCCTGTGACCCGTGTGGCTCCAGGTGTTGCTCGCACGCCAATGCGTCGGCGCCCCCTGATGCTCAAGAAACAAGGCATACGGATCGATCAACTCCAACCCCGCGGCTTCAATCCAAGGCTGCACAACGCGCAGTGTCCGCCGATGCGCGGTCCGGTTGTCCTGCTCCGTGTCACGCCAGTAACCCGCAGCCTCGCCACATTCGACCAGCATGGCAACTGGGGTCGCGCCTGCAGCACGAACACGCTCGGCGTAGTACGACAGGCATCGACCGATCACATCCACATCTTTCGTCAAAGGTCCCTTGAGTGTCGATGGATCAGCGAGCGAAGGAGCGGAATCAGCCGCTCGAAGCCTTGAGCGACGAATCCACGCACCGCGTGAGCGATCTACAACCATCACTGCCTCGCCATCGGCCCACAGATACCGCCCCGGCGGATGCTTGATCGCAAATCCAGTACTCTGTGACCAGAGCGCAGGATGCGAGTTTGTCAGTTCGTCAGCGCCGAGCCCGATGATGACCCACTCGTGCGCACTCTCGGCCAACGCCCGCTCGCACCACGCAAAGTGTCGGCACAAACCCATCCCTGCAAACGCCGCCTTGCGCACACGTACAGATCTATCCAGCGCTTCACTCAGTCTCGCGCCCACCTGCCGATGGCAGTGCTCCGGAATTCCGACCTCAAGCCCATCGATGTTTCGCCCGCCAAGCAGCAGCACACGACACTCGCCATTGGCATCCGTCGGCAGCGGAAAATCAAGCATTCCACGATCATCAGAGTAGTTGATTGACTGAAACTCGACCTGGCCTGCTTGCTCTCCATGAGCCGCCTGCACCGTGTTCGGCTCGTGCGTCTCCCAGCCCCACTCCTTGTTGATCTGCGTCGCAACGCGATCAAGTTTCATCGGTGGAGCACCCTTGGCAGCCGCCCTCGACCCGTAGTACAGCGGATGCACGTTCAGGATCACCCACACGCCGCCGGGGAGGCCCTTGATCTCCTCGATCATGCGCTCCTGATCGACAAAGCGATCTTCACTCGGATCCTTGGCCACGCGCCAGCGCTTGAGGTGCGCGTCCCACCGCCAACGATTCAGATACCGTGTCGCGCCGTATTCGATGCGGATGTCCTTGCGGCGGAAGAAGTCGTTACCTTCATATGCCAGGCCGAGTTCGTGCTCATCGAGCACGCCGAGCGGAGCCCATTTTCCTTCGTGCATAATCTCATCGACAAGTTCGTCGCCGGGCTCTCCTCGCGAACCAAGCGCCAGGCCTTTTCGGTTCTTGCCCTTGAAGATCGCGAAGTTCTCAATGCCGTAAATCGGGGCCGAGTTGTGCGCGACCGTACCTGTGATTTTTAAGCCCTGCTCACGCAGCCAGGCGATCTCCTCGCGCACCGCCTGCGCACCATCGAGATGCATGTTCTGATACAAGTGCAGCGGATCGGTGTGCAGCGCGATCTCGTGACCCATATCCTGAATCTGTCGATACAACCGCGCCATGCAGCCATTGCGACGATGCTCACCATCGATCCACGAGCCGTAATACGGCGCGGTGTGCAAAATGTAGTAACTCGTTCGAGCGCCGTATTGCTGCTCGATCTCGGATTCGGCAACCGCTGCGCGAATATCCGCGTCCACATCGTGCCGAATCGAACACACGATCTTGTCCGCAGGACACCCGTAGTCGTTCAGTTCGGTGTGAGGCACGAAGACCAGATGCGGAATCGAGGCCAGTTCGCGAATCAGCTTCTCGTACTGCGCCAGCACATCGACGGTCACACGGCCTCTATCCGGGTGCGGACCCACACGCGAGTCCGGGCCATAGCACTCAAAGCAACTCAGATTAATCTGCGCCAAGACATCGCTCTCGCTGCGCCCGCTGTCCACCACGCGATAAGGGCGAATCTGACTCGCCGGATCGCTCGTTACCCGCGTCATCCGAACACTCCCGTCGCAGCCATGATCGACACAAGACCGATGGCCAGTGCAAACACAACAACCGCTATCGCCGCGATGCGCGGCTTGACCCCCACCGGCTGCTCGAGCTGGTTCGCGCTCATCGTACCGGACGCATCAATCGCCGACGCCGCGACTGCATGGTGATCTGTGACTCGGGATGATTTCGCACGATCACGCGAAGGAACCTCATCCTCCGGCGGCAACTCCAGCGCGAGCTTCAGCTCCGCGCTGAACTCGCGTACCTCTTCGAGCGTAAATCGACTCGGCTCATACCCAAGCTTCGTGTTCACACACCCGCAAAAATACTCGAACACGAACAACTCGCGAGGCGACAACTGCAATCGCCACCGTTCCGATTCAAACTGGTGTTCCGGGTTTGCTCGCGCCTTGTCGTACTGTTCCTGATAGAACTCCCGATCACGCGCAAACCCCGGCAGCGGCAGCCCCTGGTGAAGCTTGATCATGAACACCGGCCCGGCATTGCCCGCAGCCGCATGATGGTTGTGCTCCCAGAACCTCAAAGCAGAATCGTCATACTCAAGCCCCACAAACTTACCCACGTTACCGAGCATCCCGCCCTGATCCGCAAGAATGTCTTCGTACCGCAGAAACAACCGGTCCGAACTGCCCGGATCGCACTCCATCCCTTCCATCGCAGGCTTGAGCCAATTCTTGACGCCATCGAAGAACGACTCATTCGGGTGCTTGTGCGCATAGCTCCACGCCACCCCGCGCCCGTCGCGCACCAGATCGATTGGTTTGACGACGATGTCCGGGTGGTTCAGCGCCCGCCCTGCCCCACTTGGCAGGGGGTTGTTCGTCACGATCACCCGCTTGCCCGAAACCCGCGATAGGTGTACAAAGAAGTTCTCGTTTCCCAATGTCCTGTAGAACTGAGGCCAGAACGCACACTCCGCGCCATGAACCCGGCACGCCTCAGCCGCCTTCGACTCATCCAGCGAAAATGGACGGTCACAAGGACCGAGCGCGAAGGCATCCTTGTGCGAACCCAGCACAAGATTCAGCCACGTGGTTCCCGTGTAACTGAGCGATTGGATCACCACAACCGTGACCGGCGGATTCATGCCTTCTCCTCGTTCACAAGCGAGGTCGAGTATAGGGCGGTCGCGCCCGCGCTCATTCTCCAAGCCTGTCCTTCGACCACGCCCGGCACCCACTGAGCGCATGTTTTGGTCTGTTTCCGGCATCTCAACCCCCTATCCTTATCGATCATGCGACCGTTCTTCGTCCTGTCCAGTGCCCGGGCAGGTTCAACTTCACTTGCGCGCATTCTCGATCAAGCCTCCAATGGCTCTTGCGCGGTCGAGCCGGTTCCGAATCTCAATGTCGAGTCCCGCCTTGCCCTCGAAGGCAGACTCGCAGAACCCAAAACCATCCTCGAGCAATCTGTTCTGCCACGCGTCAAGCGCGCTGGCAACCGAATCTATGGCGAAAAAAACGTCACGTACGCCCCCTTCGTCGGCCTCCTTCACGAACTTTGCGACGCACGCTTCGTCCTCCTGACGCGCGACGGCCGGGATGTCGTCCGGTCTCTCATCGATTGGCATGATCGCCTCTTCGGCACGGTATACCGCGAAGCCATCGACCCCGGCGAACTTTCTGCGGTTGCACGCCGCAATGCCGCGAATTTGCTTGTCCACCTTGATTCCTCCGACTTCGCCCGGCCCCGACCGCTGCCCGGCGAGCCTCTTTACGAACGCTGGCCGAGCGCAACCCGGTTCGAAATGTGCGTTTACTACTGGGCCCGCATTTACGATCTCTATCTCGATCAACTCGCGCTACTGCCCGAAGGCTCATGGATCCAGCTCGATTACACCCGCGCAGGACCCGACGATCTCCTCCATGTCGCGGACTTCCTCGAGCTCCAAGGCCTCGATCGCGCCAATGTCGCCTCCATGCTCGATGCTCGCATCAACTCGCTCAAGGATCGCTGCGACGAGGCGCCGACCTTCCCCGACTGGACACAGTGGAACAGCGCACAACGCCGCGACTTCGAAACCATCGCCGGCCCAACCATGCGCCGCCTCAACTATTGGACCGACAACGCCACGCATTGGAGGCCTCCTGCCTTTGGTGCTTGCTGGCGCGAACGCGCTGCCGATCTTGCATGGTACGAATGGATGTACGAAGGTCGCCGACGCATGCACGACGATGCCATTTCATGGATCCGCAGTCATGACTCCACCGATCGTATCAATTCCATCATGGACTTCGGATGCGGCGTGGGCGTCGGTTACTCGAGCGAACTGGCCGACCGCACCTACATCGGCGTCGATCTGGCAGAAAACAGCATCGCCTGGGCACGTCAGCATCGCACCAATCCGGGCCACCGGTATCTCGCGCTCGACTTCATCGCAGACCCGCCAGCACAAGCAGCAGACCTCGTCATGTCCAGTGGCACCATCGACAACGCCTACGACCCCGAACGCTATCTCGATGCCATGATTGCGGCCTCGCGACGCTGGATCTATGTCACCTGTTACCGAGGCTGGTTCCCCGAACTTACCGACCACCGTTTCTTCTGGTCGAGCGAACACGGCTGCTACTACGCCGACCTCAGCCCAAGCCGCATGCGTGAACACCTCGAACGCCGAGGCTGCACGCACATTGCAATCGAACCTCGCTCGACAGGTCGCACTGACATCCCGTACGAAACGCGGCTCATCGCGCGCGTGTCCCGCAGGAGCACCGCATGAAACACCCAACACGCTCTGCTCCACCGATTGCTCAGGTGCCCCCCCGAAAGCAGCAGGCCGAACTCCAACGGCAACTCGTCATCGAACGCGATCGCGCAATCCGACTGCGCGAAGACCTCGAACACGCACGCAAGGATCTCGCCGCACTCTACGCCGCTGCCGCACGCGCCGGCCTCGCAGGCACGAGCGATTTCGACGGTCGGCGCACTATCCCCACCGCTGTGCAGGAACTCGACCTCGGGCCCTACTTCGAGCAGGTCCAAGCCAACTATCTCCCTTTCGCAAACCCATTCCATCACTATCAGCAACTGGTCGGCCAGCTCGAATCCAACTCGCGAGTCACGCTTGTCCCATGTTGCGAACTCATGACCGGAGAATCCTCCGGCGTGCACGTCAGTCTCCGCCACGATATCGACGCCGACCCCGTTACGGCCATTCGCATGGCTCGCTTTCTCGCAAGCCGCGGCATCTGTGGATCGTTCTATCTTCTTCACACCGCTATTTACTACGGCCGCATGTTCGGCACCCTCTTCGTCCGGCATCGCGAGCTCCCGCGGTGGGTCGAAGCACTCATCGTTGCCGGAGCAGAAATCGGGCTGCACAACGACGCACTCGGCGCACACAACCTGCTCGGTGTCGATGGTCCACACGCCATGGCACAGGAAATCACATGGCTTCGCGAACTCGGCGCGCAGGTCAAAGGCACCGTCGGACACAACAGCGCGCCTGTCTACGCCGCGGAAAACTCCGAAGTCTTTTCTGGCCGAATACTCTGGGATCAATCCGATCCAATTCGTCGCAGGCTACCCCTTGGAGCCCTCTCTGAATCCGCCCTCGGCCTTTCTTATGAAGGCACCTTTGCGTCTCCGCGGCGCAGCGTCGACTCGCAAGCCGCCTCGCGTTTCGCGGCCGACCTCGCTCACGCTGACATACGCAACCCCGAATGGATGCGCACGTACCTCACCGACAATCCATGCTGTGATTGGTCAGTCGATCTGCAGCTCTGGGTCGTCGGGCAGGAGCATTGGGTCGCTGGGGGGCGGTTTGGTCGCGACGCCTACTTCCGAGACCGCCTCGCCCTTGCGGATCTTCCATCCGTCATCGCCGACATGCCTGATCGATCGCGATGCGTCATCGTCCTGCATCCGGAGTACTTCCGAGCATGACCATCGCCGAGGCTCCATCTCCAGTCATGATCGAACCAAGGCCACAGGCTGGCCAAGTCGCGCCTTCCCCGCATACCGACTGGCACGCATGGATCGCGGACTTCACCGCTCGCCATGGCCGCCGCCCACGGATCCTTCACGTTGGCAACATCGCCAACAATGGCTACAACAACGCGAAAGTTCTTGTCGAAGCAGGATTCGAATGTCACGCGCTCTGCTACGACTACTACCACATCATGGGTTGCCCTGAATGGGAAGACGCCGACTTCACCGGCATGGTCTCCGATCACTTCGCGCCCAACTGGCGCGAGGTCAATCTGCAAGGGTTCACACGACCACGATGGTTCGCGCAGGGTCCTCGTCTCTGGGCCGTTGCGTATCTTCTCGCGGTCCTCGAAGGCCGCACCAGACGCGCCTGCCTCATCTGGCACATCCTTGCCGCACAGCGTTACCTCATCGCAATGCGCACAACGCGCCTGTACAAGCACCTCCGCGTCATCAAACCCGTTGCGCATGGCACACAGACATTGTTTCACTCTGTCGTAGCCACTGTTGCGAGTTCGCCAGGCCGAGCCATGCTCGCTGCTCGAAGAAGCTTGTGCTGGACATTGCGTTTGCCCAGCCGCACACTGATATATGCTTCACGCCGAGGTCAGTCTCTCCGACATCGCGTCGGCGTCAAGGCCGGTGCTTTGCACGCTCGCCTCGATCGGCTCGAAGCCCGCGCACGCTCCAGGGCCGGTCGCTACCCGTGGCCGATCAGCCCGCTCACCACCATCAGTTTTCAGGCTGCAAAGTCACCTTTCAATCTTGTTGCCTTGATCGTGTTGCTCGCGTGCCTGCCGCTTGCGATTCTCATTCGCCCTCTGCTCTATTTCACGCAGCGCATGGCATTGTTGTTGTCATCGTTCGCCGACCGCATCGCTCCAGCCCCCTCCAACGCTGCGCGCCAGCACCAGCGACAACTCGCACGCCTCCGCCGCCGCGATTTCATCCAGCGTTTAGCCCTTCGTGTCTTCGCAGGCATCGAACTGGCAGCACTCGATACGCCCGAGTTTGAGGCCGGTTTCAATGCCCGCACCAGCGAACTCATTGCCGACTTTGCAAGCCGCTTCCCGACACGCAAGGACCAGCTTCAGCTCATCGACATGCTCCCCTATCGCAGTGTTCTCCCACTCTGGAAGCACCTTTTCGACCACTATGACCTCGTCGAGGCCTACGCCACCGACCCCATCCTGACCATGCTCACCGGTTCACGCCCGTTCGTTGCCTACGAACACGGCACCATTCGCGATATCCCATTCGCTGACAACGCAACCGCCCGCCTCACCGCGCTCGCCTACGCGCGCGCCGACGCCACCATTATCACCAACCCCGATTGCATCGCCGCTGCTCAGCGCCTTGAAATTGCTCGCGTCATTCCGATTCCTCACCTCATCGACCGCAAGTACTACGACATGTCCATCGCCGACACCGGCACCCTCCCACCCGGCGTCTGCCCGCCTTATGTCTTCTCTCCGACACGGCACGACTTTGACGTCAAAGGCACTCATATCCTGCTTGAAGCCTTCGCACGCATCGCCCCCAACTTCCCTGATGTCCAACTCGTCACGCCCTCGTGGGGTGCAGATCTCAATCGTTCGCGCGAGCTCATGCGCAGCCTCGGCATCGAACACCGCATCGTCATGATTGAGCCTCTCAACATCCACAACCTCATTCGTGTCACTCGCGGCGCACGCGTTCTGGTCGATCAATTCCGCTATGGTGTCTTCGGCGGCATCGGCCCAACCGCACTGGCTGTCGGTACCCCGCTCGTCACTCACCTCGACCACGCCAAGTCCGACTGGTGCATGGAGCCACCCCCGTATTTTGAAGCCCACGACATCGACTCCTGCGCCGCGGCTCTCCGCGACGCTCTCATGTGCGACGCTGCACGCATGCGCGCAACACTACACGCCTGGATGCGCCGCAACTATTGGCACGGCCATGTCGTCGAACGCCACGCAACCCTCTTCAGGGACCTCATCTCCAATTGTCCCAACACCACAATCCGAACGCCACAAAAACAAATGGAACGCCGATGAAACGCAGCACCCTCGACTTCCTGCGCGATCCGCAAACCGGCAAGCGCCTCGAACTCCAGATCCTCGCCACGCATAATGGCGAAATCACTGAAGGAATTCTCTCTGCTGGCCCGCACTGGTACCCGATCATCGATGGCGTCCCGCGCCTCCTCTTTGGAGCTGTCCGCGATCATCACGCCGACTTCATCGCACGCCACGGCCTCGCCGATCGCTTCCCAGACGAATCCGCTCGCGCTTCGCTCTCTACCCAGGCCGCGACCAACGTCACCTTCTCTGACAAATGGCGACGCTTCAAAAACTACGGCTTCGAGCAACAGCACCAACAATTCCTCAGCGGCTGGTTCGTCAAGAAATTCGGCCTGCAGTCCATCGATCAACTTCCCGCTTTCTACCGCGCTTTCGACCGCATCCTCGAAGTCGGACCCGGTTCCGGCTTCAACACGCAGTTCATGGCTCAACACTGCCCCGGCTCGGTCGTCTCCGTCGATATCTCCGAAGCCGCCGTCACGACATATCACAACGTCGGCAGTCTCCCCAACACCCACATCCTCCAGGCCGACCTCATGGCCATGCCCTGCGAAGACAACGTCTTTGACTTCGCCATCGCCGATGGCGTCCTTCACCACACCCCAAACACACGCAACGCCGTTGAAGCTGTCTACAAAAAAGTCAAGCCCGGCGGCCAATTCTTCTTTTACGTCTACCGGCAAATGGGCGCCGCGCGTCGATTCTGCGATGCTCACCTCCGCACACACCTCTCCCCACTCGAGCCCGAAGCCTGCTACGAAGCCTGCGAAGGAATCACCGAACTCGGACGCGAACTGAGCAAGCTCGACGCAACCATCACCCTCGAAAAAGGCATTCCACTCCTCGGCATCCCCCCCGGCACTCACAACGTCCAACGTCTCCTCTACTACAACTTCCTCAAGTGCTTCTGGAACGACGCCTTCGACTGGGAGACCAACAACATGGTCAACTTCGACTGGTATCACCCACACGACGCCTGGCAGCACACCGACGACGAAGTCCGATCGTGGCTCGCCGACCTCGGCGTCACCCAATACTCATTCAACGACGCAAACCCCAATGGCATCTCCGTCCTTCTTCGCAAGCCCCTCTGAATCACACCCAGATGACATCGGCCATCCGCCACATGCTCATTGTTCTGGGCCTGCTCATCGCAGTTCCTCTCGCACTTCTCGCTGCACTATTTCGCCACATCACACGCCGCTCCACACGGCCACCTCGCAGCCTCTGGATCACTCAACCAATCCCCACCATCCCCCTCCTGGCCGATGCCGAGCGCTCGATCGGATTCACCGTCCATACTTGGGCATTCGAGCTCAATCGCCTCGAACAACGCTTCGACCGCAACCTCACTGAGGCTCGCAACAAGCCAGTCCTTGGCCCGCTCTCGCCCTTCCTCAACCTCATCTACGCCTGCCTCCGCTACGACCGCCTCCATTTCTTCTGTGATCGCGGCCTCCTTCCCCTCTTTCGCTCGCGCGAGTTCAACCCCATCGAACTCCTCCTCTACCGCATCTCACGCAAGCAACTTTTTTTCTGGGCCTATGGTGCCGACGTGCGCACCCGCAACGCCACCCTCGCCCTCGGCTCACCAAACTGCTGCGAATCTTGCCCTCACCCCGGCAAGTACTGCATCTGTGACGACACTCGCGCCGCAGCCAACCAACGCCGCATCACCCGCGCCGCAACCGCCCGCTTCTCCATCGGCGACATGACCCTCTACACCCCCGGCAGCAATAACGCCCTCTTCTACTGGCCAATCGATCTCAACGACCCGCGTTACGCCCCAGCAATTCCAGACACCGACCCCGAACGCCCCTTGCGCATTCTCCACGCCCCCAATCATCGACACTTCAAGGGCACCGATCACCTCATCGCCGCGGTCGAAAACCTCCGCACGCGAGGCCTCTCCGTCGAACTGCAACTCGTCGAAAACCTCACACACGACCAGGCCCTCGCTCAATACCGCAACGCCGACGTCATTTTCGATCAGTGCCTCATCGGATTTCACGGCTACTTCGCCCTCGAAGCCATGGCCCTGGCCAAACCTGTCCTCTGCTTCATCCGCAATCCACAACGCGATCTCCTCGCCCCCAACGCCTGCCCCATCATCAACATCCGCCCCGAAGCAATCGAACGAGAAATCGAACGTCTCTGCCTCAAACGCGAGCTCCTCCCACAACTCGGCAGCCTCGGCCGAACTTATATCGAGACCTACTACAGTCTTTCTGCCTGCTCGCAGCGTCTCGCACTCGCCCTCTCTCACACCGGAGCCTCAGTCCCATGAACGCAGTCATCATCGGTTCTACCGGGTTCATCGGACGCGCGCTCTCACGCGAACTTGCTGCCCGCCACCTTCCCTCGTTCGGCATCGACTGCCTCGCCGACCAGCACACCCCCGCCAACTTTGCACAGTGCGATATCGCACGCGAAGAACCCATCCTCCCGGATGGCACCGATACCATCTTCTACCTCGCCCAGTCGCCACACTTCCGCGATTTCCCGCTTCATGCTGCCGACCTCTTTGCTGTCAATGTCGTGGGCACGCTCCGCGCAGCCGATCTCGCACGCCGCTCAGGTGTCCGCGCATTCATCTACGCCTCCACCGGCACCGTCTACGCGCACACCTTTGAGCCGATGCGAGAAGATCTGCCCTCCCGACGCGACAATCCGTATGCCCTCAGCAAAATCCACGCTGAAGAAGCACTCGCACTTATCCCAGACCTCCAAACTTGTTGCGTACGGCTCTTTGGTGTCTTCGGCCCCGGTCAACAACGCATGATGGTCCCCACCATCATCTCACGCATAAAAAACTCCCAGCCCGTCACTCTCGAACCGCACCCTTTTCACCCCGACGACCGTGACGGCCTGCGCATCAGCCTCACCTATGTCGATGACGTCGCACGCGCACTGGTTGATCTTGCCCAGCGCATGCTCGGCCGCCACGACACCCCGAACATCGTCAACCTCGCCAGCGACGAACCGACCTCCATTCGCACCTTGGCCCAAACCATCGCTTCACGCCTGGGACTCTCGCCCACCTTCACGATCGCCCCCGCACCTCGCGCCACCGACTACATCGCCGACATTACACTCATGCGCACGCTCTGCCCTCTTCGCTTCACGCCCTTCGTTGACGCCATAGACGCAACGCTCGAACTCCATGCCTGATCCACGCGCCGCACCTCTTCGCATCCTTCACTGGCCAACCGATGTCGGCGGACATCCCTCCGGCCTCGCTCGCGCCGAGCGCGCGCTGGGCCTGCATTCCGATGTCGCTGTCATCACACGCAGCCCATTCAACTACGACGTCGATATCGACCTCAATCTCGCCGCCCGCTCTCGCCTGCGCCGCCTCGCAGGCCGCACCTCCATGCTCCTCCGCGCCGCACGAGACTACGACATCGTCCACCTCAACTTCGCCCAGCCCTTCCTCCCGCTCATGGCCGGCTTCGGCATTGACCTCCCACTCCTCAAAGCCTCGGGCGTACGCATCTTCACCACCTGCCAAGGCTGCGACGTTCGCATCCCCGCACGTTGCGCCGTCTGCGCAACCGGTTCGGGCCCATGCTCGATCAACGACGGCCCACGCCGCGCCGACGTCGCACGCTACATCGCACGCTGGAGCGAGCGCGTTTTCTGCCTCAACCCCGATCTCACAGACCTCGTCCCCGATTCCCTCTTCATGCCCTACGCATCAATCGACCCTCTCACCATCACACCTGTCTTTGCCAAGGCTTCCGACCGTCCGCTTCGAATCGTCCACGCCCCCACCGATCGCAACGTCAAGGGAACATCCGCTGTCATCGACGCCATCGCCGCGCTCGGCTCACGCGTCGAGTTTGATCTCATCGAGCACCTGCCACGCGATCAGGCCATGCTGCGGTACGCGCAGGCCGACATCATCATCGACCAACTCCGCCTCGGCTGGTACGGCGGTCTCTCGGTCGAGGCGATGGCCTTGGGCAAAATCGTCATTTCACGCATCGACCCCACACTCGCCACGCGCGTCCCCTTGGCGATGCAGCAGGAACTCCCCGTCATCTCCGCAGCTGAAAGCGACATTTCCTGCACCCTCGACCGCATCTTCTCAATGACCGAGTCGCAACGCCACGACCTGGCTGTTCGTTCGCGCCGCTTTGTCGAACGCTGGCACAATCCGCGCGCCCTCGCATCCTGGATGCATCGGCACTACCAATCCCACGCGCAGGGCCCCTCTGCCTCCCGAGCCTTCGACCCCGATGCCATTGCCTCCGAAGCCTGAGGAGCAACACTCAGCATCGCCAGCCGCGCACAAAAAAGCACCGCTGCGCGAACGCAGCGGTGTCATTCAAGAATCTGTTCAACTTACCGACGACGACGCGAAGTCATCACACCGAATCCCGCGAGCAGCATCGTCGCTGCAGCCGGGGTCGGAATCACAACAAACACGCTCGTGCCGCCAGCGCTGTCGTTCGCGCTGAGCACGAAATCCCAATGAATCCCGATCTGAGAAGCCGGGCCCGTGAAGGCCGCGAAGTTCCCAGCGCCAGCCGGATACTCATCGCTCATCGCTTGCGAGTCGAAAGGTGTCGCAAAGCCAAATGGCCCCGTGAGCAGGTTCGCAAAAACCGCACCCGCGTCATAGAACGCCTCGAACATGGTCCCGCCAGCAAAATTGCCTGTCAGGCTCGCGCCGTTCCCGTTCGTGTCCGTCAGGGTGATGCCCGACGATGCGCGGCCGTACGGATTCGCGATCGGTCCAAGATTGACCAGGCCGCTGCCCAACGCAAAGTTGGTCGCAGCATTGCCTGCCTGAACCACGAAACTGTGGCTCACCACGCCCGAAGCGCCCAGCATGATCGACCCAAACGACAGCGTCGCGATCGACATGCCCGAGTTCGTGTCCGTAATCGTCACCGGTGCGCCGAGTGACCAGAAAAACGAACCATCCGGAAGCGTCACGCCGTCATCCAGCGTCACTTCGAAATAACCGCTTCCCAACGAACTGTTCGCGTCGATCCGCAGCGCAGTCGTCGGCCCCGCCAACGCGCCCGCTGCAAGAACGCTCACTGCCCCCACTGCGATCAGCCACCTGCTCTCATGACCCTGCATACATGCCTCCTCCGGCACCTGGCCGGAGCTCAAACTCACACTCTCTCCTTCCGCTGTTCACGGGCTTTCCTTGCACCCGCCCGCTTTTTCCGCTCTCGGAGAATCACCCACGGAAGCGTAACAGCGACACTCTCTCAAGAACCCATCTCAAAACCTCAAAGCCCGGCTGCCGAGACTTCGACAGCCGGGACTCTGGATCTTCTTTCCTCAGCGGCGACGACGTGCAGCAAAACCTGCAAGCCCAAGCAGAGCCAGACTGCTCGGAGCAGGAATCACCGTGAACACGCTCGTGCCCGATGCAATGTCAAACGACGAAACGGCGAAGGTCCAATCGGCGCTGATGTCATTGAGCGCACCGAAGATTGCCGAGTAACCGCCACCGTTGGGGCTTTCAGCCGACGCCGTCGCCGTCGAGAATGCGCCCGCAACCACCGGACCGCCCAGCAGACCCGCGAACAGGCTGCCCTGGAGGCCGTTGTAGTATGCCGAGTAAATCGACGCCCCGTCCGGGCTCAGCGTTGCGCCGTTGCCCGTCGTGTCGGTGACCGACACTGCGGCCGAAGCGCGACCCATCGCCGTCGGGAACGCCGCATTGGCCAAGCCCGACGACACCGAGAAGACGGTGTTCAGCGCGCCAGCCGCGACGTTGAAGTTCAGCGAAACCGTTTGCCCGCCAGCGCGGTCCAGATTGCCGATGATGATCGTCGCGCTCTGCAGCGTGCCGACGCCACCGATGTCCACGGTGTGATCAATGGTGTAAGTCCAACGATTGCCTTCCCACTCGCCCTGATCGAACATCACGACGAACGATCCGGTGTTCGCGCCGTTGTTCGCATCAATGCGGAACGCTTCGATGTCTGCCGCAAGCGTTGCGCTCGCTGCAACTCCCGCCGCAACTACAAATGCACTGATCTTGGTCTTGCTCATGTCTCGTCTCTCTCTCTCTCTTGCGGCCCGAGGCTGCGACACCAAGGACCTGGTTACCCGACTCTCTCTCACTCGACTAGTTTCTCTTCTCTACGCTCTCTCTACGCAAAGGCCTCCGGAAACTGAAGCCCTTGAATGTGAACAGAATTGCAGGAATTTGCCCCCATGTCAAGCCTTTCTCATTTCATTTATGAAAATTGGTTGGATTTTGTCGATTTCGGTACCCGTTGGTGTCGCTGTTCTTAGGAACACTACCTCAAACCGACAAGTTCATTTATTGAAACCCTACAAATTCCCCTGTCAGCAACCACAAAACCCTGATACACTGCTCTCGGCTCGGTGTTGCCAATCGCAGCATCAGAGGGAGAGTCAGAGATGTGGTCATCCCAAAAGCGGGCCTTCACGGGTTTGCTTGCGACGTTCGTGCTTGCTTCCGTGGTGAGCGCTGACGTTCTGCCACCGCGAGCGTCGGAACCTGCATCTCCAATGTCCATAAATGGTTACCGCGCAGGTCGCCTCGTCGTCCAGCTCACCTCAAACACCCACGTCATTCAAGATCAGACTGGCCGGTACATTCTGGACACCTCCATTGAACGCGCGACAGAATCCGCCCGGATCGCCGCTGCACTCCTGGCCTCATGGCAAGTCACTAAACTCGATCGCGCTGTACATCCCCGAAACGAGGGTATTTCACATGCCCTCGGCCTTGATCGGTTCTATCTCCTCGATTTACCTGTAACAACCGACCTTGATCTCCGAATCCGCCAACTCAGCGCGTTCTCGGACCTTTTCATCTCCGTCGAGAAGGACCGTCGAGGCTCAACGCATGAGTACGACGAACAAACCGGCGGCTCACAATTCCCCTTGCCCGATGATCCGTTGTTCGAACATCAGTACGCCCTCGAGAACATCGGCCAGTCCATTCGAGGCTACGCCGGAACGGTCGATGCCGATCTCAACGCCACCGCAGCCTGGTCTGTCGTGGGCAATCGCCCCGGCATCATCGTCGCTGTGCTCGATTCAGGCATCAGTTTCAGCCATCCGGATCTCGCGGGCCAAACGGTTCAGGGTCGAAACTTCACCTCTGGCAATACAGAAGCGATCGACGACTCGTGGGTGTCTCATGGCACGCACGTCGCCGGCATCATCGCTGCACGCACAAACAACGGAATCGGTGTCGCAGGACTCGCACACAAGTGCTCCATCATGCCCGTCCGTATCGTCGATCGCTTTGGTTTTTCGTTCGAGGGGTATCTCGCCAATGGCTTGATCTGGGCTGCGGACAATGGTGCGAAGGTCATTAACGTCAGTCTCGGCTTTGAGTCCGCCAACAGCCTCCACCGAGCAGCCGTGCAATACGTCGCGGCCCTCGATGTCGTCATGTGTGCCTCTTCCGGCAATATCGCGACCGATCCCATCGGCTTCCCGGCTGCCCTTCCGGAGACTATTGCTGTAGGGGCCACCAACAACCGGGATGAAATCGCAGGGTTCACTTCTGGTGGGCCTCAGATGGATGTCGCGGCTCCGGGCCGAGACATTTATTCCACTTGGGACACCACCGCTCTTCCTGATACCTATGAGTACCGCAGCGGTACCTCGTTCGCAAGCCCCTTTGTCGCAGCAACAGCAGCACTCGTCCGCACCCTTCGCCCTGACCTTTCGGCTGAAACGATCCGGCAAGTCATTGCGGAAAGTGCCACGGATGTCGGCGCCCCCGGCTGGGATCCTTTCTCAGGCTCGGGACGCATCGACGCCTATCAGGCTCTCCTTCTTGCGCGCAGTATTCCGTTCCAAGGCACCCGCCTCTGTATCGCGGACCTCAATGGAGACGGATTAGTCGATTTCCTCGACATTCAGCTCTTCCTGCAAGCCTTTTCCGACCGTCAACCGCTGGCGGATCGCAATAACGACCAACGCTTCGACTTTTACGATGTCCAGGCCTACCTCGCGCAATACTCCAATGAATGTCCGAGACTGGCAGCAATACCCTAACAATGATCGATCGGAAATGCCCCGGATCTTCTGGTCAAATTGGTACGAACAGGATTGAGGCCGATAGACTGATTGGATACTGGTATCTGCCGATCTCAGCCGCTGTGGTTTGAAAGGAGTTCGTCATGTTTTCACGTTTGGTCACGATCGCTGCTGCCTTGGCCGCTGGTTCGCTCGTCCTGCCCGTCGCGCCAACAGCGCACGCGCAGGTCGGTTCAGTTTCCGGGCAGTTTGAACGCGAGACCATTGTCAAACTCCTTCGCCCCATGAGTGTCGAACTCACTGGCCAGCGTCTCGAAGACGTCATGCGCTACATCGCCGACGTCACTGGTGCCGACATCGAAGTACTCTGGATGGACGACACCCATGCCATCGGGCTCGACCCGGAGCACACCGTCACCCTTCGCGTTCGCAATGCCTCAGCGCTCACCATGATCGAGCGGATCCTTGAGCAGTCAGCTTCCGCCTTTGGCGAACCCGGCTCAAACACATGGCAGTTCACAACCTACGGCACGTTCGAGGTCGGACCTAAGGAACGCCTCAACCGAAACCGCCGCGTCGAGCTGTACGACATCAATGACATGCTCTTTGAGGTGATGGATTTCACCGACGCGCCCACCTTCAACCTCAACAGCGTCCTTCAGGGCAGCCAGGGCGGTGGCGGCGGGCAAAGCCCCTTCCAGCAAACCGGGCAGCAGCAACGCGGACAGGATGACCGCCCCACCCGTCAGGAAATGGCTCAAACCCTCATCGACATCATCACGGCGAACGTCGAAACCGAGCAATGGGAAGACAACGGCGGCGACGGCGCCAGCATCCGCTTCTACCAGGGTCATCTCATCATCAACGCGCCCGACTACGTTCATCGCGGGGTCAATGGATACCGCTGGTGGCCCGCACGCCTCACCCAGCGCATCGGTGCCAAGAACAACCGCTCCATGACGCTGACCAGCGACGAGCTCGAACGCTCACGTCGCGATCGGCTCATTGTTGATCCCACACGCACACCTGCTCGACCCGCGCGAGGCAGCCTTGCCCCTGCGCCCGCTGTCGAACCCAAGCGCGATTGATCTGTCATACTTTGTTCACCTCGCTCACAGATGAACCGTGAGTGGCTTTGCGCCCACTCGGGGCTCCACTTCTCGAGTGCCTGTGCTACGCTGTCTGCCTGGAGGGATCTGCCATGCGACTTGTAGCCTTGATTCTGTGGGCGCTCCACAGCCTCGCACTCGCACAGCCCATCGTCATCGACGGCCAGCACAACGACTGGCCCAGCCAGCACGCCAGCATCACCGACCCCGCGGGCGACGCTGCCGGCGAACTTGATGTCATCGAACTCGGAGGCCTGGCGCACGGCAACATCATTTACCTTCGCCTCCGCACCACGTCGCTCTTCAACTTCGTCGCGGGCGCACAGACCGACCCCGATCTAAGGATTGTATTTCAACCCGATGGCGGTCCGGTTCTGGAACTGAGCGCGCGCGGCCGCCAACTCGTCCGCCGCGACACGGCCCAGGTGCTGACCTGGGATGCGGTCAAGTACGCCAGCGCCCCCACCTTCGCCTCGGACACCTACGAGTTTCGGCTCGACCTTTCCTCTGTAGGCGGCATCGGGCCGGCAGGTGTCACCGTGTGGCTTGAAGGATCCGACACTCTCGAATCCCCGCTCACCATCCCCGCTGGCAAGTCGTCGGGCACGGGTGCGAATCCGCCCCGCGTCACGATCACGCCTGGAACCCCCGGAAGCACTCCTGCGATTGAGCCTGACGCCCAGGCCCCGATCCCCGCTCGCCATCTTCGCGTCGCGAGTCTCAACACCTATCAGACCGGCCTGCTCGACAACTCACGCATCGCGGTGTTCGGTCGCCTCCTGCGATCGACGGCTGCCGACATCATCCTCATCCAGGAAGAATACAACTCGAACGCGACGCAGGTCGCCAGTTTCTTCAACACGCACATGCCGCGGCCCGACGGCGCGACGTGGAACGTCCACAAGCGCGGCGACAACGCCATCGTTTCGCACTATCCCATTCAACCGCTGCCAAACCACGACGCTTCGTATTCCGCTGCTGTGGTCATCACGCCGCGCGGTCCGATCGTTGTGCTTGGGATTCATCCGAAGTGCTGTGGCTATATCGGAAGCAGTGAAGACCTTCAACGCATCAGCCAGACTCAGCGCATGGCCCAACTTGTCACCGAAGTGCGGGCCGGTCAGCACAACACCGCTGTCGAGCTGAATGATGCCCCGGTCATCATCGGCGGCGACTGGAATCTCGTCGGCTCGCGCACCCCGCTCGACATGCTCATCGAGCCTGAGATGCCGCGCATGGCCGAACTTCCGATGCTCAGCGCCGCTGCGGATGTTTCGACATGGCGTGCGCTCAACGGCCTAGGCTTTCCTCCGGGTCGGCTCGACCTGATCGTCTATGACGCCTCGACGCTCACGCCGACTTTCAGCGAGGTCTTTGATTCGGCGCTGCTCACTGCCGAGCGGCTGGCCACGCTGGGGTTGCAGGCCGCCGACTCGCGTGCCAGCGACCACCTGATGCTCCTCGCCGATTTCCGGTTCAACCAGCACCCGTAAAGCCTCTGCAACCGCGGGGCTGATTTCGCGTATCGGATCGTGCAACCCACCTTGCCCCGTCGCGGTACGACAGGGCATGCGACCTGCAGCCTCCACACGACCCCCCTACCGGCTGCCCCACGGCGTCGCGACAACACCGCAGGCCCCCTCCTCACGCGCTCGCGCTGATCGATCGGTCAGTTGACGAGCGCAGATTTCCCGGGCGTGCTCTCGCGTGACTGCGAGCGCACGCCTTGCCGATGCGTCGTTCATCCCGAGCGCCGAGACTTCAATCACGCCGCGGGGCTATCGATTTCGGTGACGCCGTCGCGGTTCAGCGCGTGCATCACTTCGAGGACGTGGAACGCGAGCGAGCCGCTGGCGCGGTGGCTCTTGCGTTCACCAGCGAGTGCGGCGGCCATGTCTTCGACGCCCAGGCCTCTTGCGTTGTCGGCGCGGCCAGCGACGAGCGGGATGTCGGTCCACTCGCGCGAGCCGCACGCTGACGACGATGCAAAGGCGCAGACCGGCCCGCCAAAGCCGTTGGGATCGGGCACGCGGATCGATCCGCCGGTGCCCCAGAGTTCGATCGGCGGCAGCGTGGTCGCCTGAACATCGAAGGAAAAGACGACAGTGATGATCGCGCCCGAGGCGAACTCGATCAGGCCCGCGCAATGCGTTGGGACATCGACCGCGATGGTCTGGCCTTGCTTTGGCTTGCTGGTGATGGTGCGTGTTGCGTGGGTCATTCGCGCGAGGCTGCTCACGCGGCGCGCGGGCCCGAGGAGCGTGACGAGCGCGGTGAGGTAGTATGGCCCCATGTCGAGCACGGGCCCGCCGCCGGGCTTGTAATAGAACTCCGGGTCGGGGTGCCACGATTCGTGCCCGGGGCAGAGCATGAACGCCACGCCGCCGAGGGGGCGGCCGATGGTTCCGGCGTCAATCAGGTTCTTGCAGGTCTGGATGCCGGCGCCGAGCACGGTGTCGGGCGCGCAGCCGACGAGCACGCCGCGTCCGCGGGCGGTCTCGAGCAGATCGCGCGCCTCGTCAAGATTGATCGTCAGCGGCTTTTCGTTGTAGACGTGCTTGCCCGCAGCGACAGCGGCGCGGGCGATGGTCGCGTGAGCGTGGGGCGTCGTGAGGTTGAGCACCAGATCGATCTCGGGCAACGCGAGCAGGGCATCGGTGGACATGACCTTTGCGCCGGGCGCGAGCGCGGCGGCGGCGCGGGCTTTAGCGTCATCGAGATCGGCCACGGCCCCGACGCGGACGGATGTCGAGGCCGCGAGGTTCTTCAGATACACGCTGCTGATCGAGCCGCAGCCGACGACGCCGACGGTGAGCATGGACGAGTTCTCCTGTGCTGTTTCCTGTGCGAACGTGCAGACTGTACGGTGCGCCGCGTGTCGCGGCCCGCGTGCCATCGATGCTCGACGCGATTCAGAGGAACCTTCCCGCCCCGGCCTGCGGATCGGCGTGCAGAGTCGGCAAGGAGGCCGCATCATGGCACGCACTGCGAATCTGCACCCGTCGCCCTGTTCACCGCGCGCCCCCCGCCGACCGCCGTGGGGCGTGGTCGCGCTGCTGAGCCTCGTGCTCGCGGGTGACACGATGTGGTGGGTGTGGTATCGCCCGCAGGAAGTCACCAGGGTGACGGACTGGGCAGCGTACCTGCTCGGGATGCGGTGCTGCGAGTGCGCATCGAGATTAAGTGAGGAGTTTTACGGCTGGCACGACCAAGAGCGCGGCACGTGGCGCTTCGGGTTCGACCGCCTGAACCCCGACGACCCGCCTGTGCTGCGCGTCAGTTGGCACGGCTATCGCCATCGCGATGGTCTCTGGGCCAAGTGCGTCACAAGCGTCGGCTGGAACATGACGCTCCATCTCATGGATCGACGTGTCGCCGACGAGTTCAGCGAGCGGTTTGCCGAGTCGGACGCGCTGAAGATGCTCGCGTGGATCGAGAAGACAGACGTTCCGGCCTCATGCACGTCGTGGGACGCGCTGCGCCAGGCTATGCAGAGCGTCAAGCCTGATGTTGGCGTTGCGGCGTCGCTTGTCGGGCAACACTGGGTCTGGGGGCGCACGCCGAGCACCTACTTCCCGCTGGCGATCGCCCACGACACGATCATGGCGCTGCTTTCGGCCGTGTGGCTGGGGGCGCTCGCGGCGGTTGCGCTGCGCACGCGGGCGTGGCATCGCGAGAAAGTCCGGCGGCGGGGCGCCTGCTGCGGGTCGTGCGGCTATGAACTGGTCGGGCTGCCCTCGCCGCTCTGCCCTGAGTGCGGGCGCGACAACGGGCAGCGCGAAGCAGTCGCGCAAGGCTCGCGATACACTGGCCCCGATGCCTCGGGCTAGGGCGATGTCGATGATGTGGTGTGTGCTGGCGGCGGCGCTGGGTGGCTGCTCCGGCCCGCAGGTCGGCCGCGACCCGCCGCGCGACAGCGCCTGGCGCACGATCGGCCACTCGACGCTGGGGCGCGACATCGAAGCCGCCACGATCGGGCGCGGCAGCGTGCGGGTGCTGCTTGTCGGGTCGATTCATGGCAACGAGACCGAGGCGCTGGCGGCGATGGACGATCTGCGGCGGCACCTGCTGGTCTTCGCCGCCGAGAGCGCGACGGTGCGGCTGATCCGCGATGTGAACCCCGACGGCACGCGGCTCGGGCGGCGGACCAACGCGCGCGGGGTCGATCTCAACCGCAACTGGCCCGCGCGTAACTTCGCGCCCTCGCCCTCGCGCGGGCTCGAGCCCGGGAGCGAGATCGAGACGCGGCTGCTGCTGGCCGAACTGCGCGAGTTCGGGCCGCACGTCACGCTCGTGTGTCATTCGATGCCGCGCGGGCCGTTCGTGAACTTTGATGGCCCGGCGGCGTCGCTGGCGGCGGCGTTTGCGGCAGCGGCGGCTGCGAGTGATGCCCGCTGGCGGGTCGAGCCGACGATGGGGTATGCCACGCCCGGCTCGCTGGGTTCGTTCGTCGGCGTCGATCGCGGCGAGCCGATCCTGACGATCGAGTTTGCGCGCGGGCACGAGCCGGGGCTGGTGCGCGAGGCGCTGCTGGCGGGCACGCTGGCGGTGATCGAGGCGCTCGACAGCACAGAGAGGAATGCGCGATGAGTGACCAGCACGTTCAAGCACGCGCCGCGCGTTCTTCGCTTCGCCTACGTGTGTGCCTGCTGTTGATGCTGGCGCTCGCGGGCGGGTGCGCCCGCATCGAGTCGCGGCTGCTGAGCACGCCGCGCTACACCTGGGACACGCCCGAGCGGGCGCGCGAGGTCTGGATCGACCTGGCCGATGGCGGGCGGCTGCACGGCTGGCTGTTTCTGCCGCAGTCGATCTGGTCACTCGAAGACGCCGAGCCGGAAGAACCCGCGGCGCGCCTGCCCCTCCCGGCGGTGCTGTATCTGCACGGCCGGGCCGACAGCATGGCGTACTACCGCGAGGCGGCGCCGGTGTTCTGCGATGCGATCGGCGCGGCGCTGCTGATGGTCGATTACCGGGGCTGGGGCAGGTCGAGCGACGCGACCCCGCTGGGCCGGCGCAGCCTGCTCGACGATGCGCGGGCGGCGCTGGCGCACCTGCGCGCCATGCCGGAAGTCGATGACCAGCGCGTGGCGCTCTGGGGCGCGAGCATGGGCGGGCACCCGGCGACGGCGCTGTTCGCCGAGGAAGCTGATCTGGCGGCCCTGGTGCTGTGGGCGAGCCCGGCCGACTCCAGGCGGCTGCTGGCCGACCATCGTCGGCGGCTGGGCATTGCGGCGTACACGGCCGGAGCGATCGGGCTGCGCCGCTGGCGCGAGCCGCAGCGCGAGATCGCGGGCGCGGCGGGCCGCCCGGTGCTGATCGTGCACGGGCTGCTCGACGGGGTGGTGCCGATCGGCCACGGCGTCACGCTGCACCACGCGGCGCTGGCAGCGGGCGCGCGGGTCGAGTGGTACAGCGACCTGACGGGCCACGAAGGCCTCAGCCCGGGCGGGCGCGACCGCGTCGAGCAGTTCCTGCGCACGCACCTCGGGCTGAGCGGCGCGCCCGCGCTGCTGCGCGAAGCGATCACGCTCATCGCGACCCACGCGCTGGGCGGCGAGCGCCACGACTGGGCGGCGGTCGAGCGCGAGCTGCGCGCCGGGCTGGATCCCGGGCTGCCGCAGCGCGCGGCCCACGAGGCGATCGGGGCGGCGGTGGCGCGACTGGGGGACGCGCACGCGCGCTTCATCCCGTTCGCAGCGCCGAGTCCAGGCGACGAGCCCGAGCAGCGGGCCGTTGACCACGCGCCGCAGGCTGATGAACCCCCGCCTCAGGCCGATGAACCCGCGCCAGCAACCGGCCCGGCCGCGCCGGCGATCCCGCTCACGCCCCAGGGCCGCGTGCTCGATGACGGCCTCGCGTACCTGGTCGTTCCCGGCTGCCACGCGCCCGACGCCCAGGGCCTGCGCGCCTGGGCCCGCGCCGCGCACGACGAGGTGTCCCGGCTGGCGGCGCTGGCGCCGCGCGGGTGGCTGATCGATCTGCGGCTCAACGGCGGGGGCAATCTCTGGCCCATGCTGCTCGGGCTCGAGCCGCTGCTGGGCCAGGGCGTGCTGATGACGATGGTCGGCGATGGCCCGCGCGACGGCGAAGGGGTTGACACGGGCCGCATCCAGAGCCGCTTCGGGGTCGGGAGCCACAACGGAAGCACCGCGGCGTGGATCGACTGGGGCGGCGAGCGCCACGCGCAGCTCGACTGGGCGGGCCAGCCTCCGGCCGCGCCCGCGGTGCCGCTCGACGGGCGTGATGACTCGCATCGCAATGGCGGCAGCGGCCCGCGCGTCGCGGTGCTGCTGGGCCCGTGGACGATGAGCAGCGGCGAAGCGCTGGCACTGTGCCTGCTGTCGCGCGCGGGCGTGCGGAGTTTCGGCGAGCCGACGGCGGGGCTGACGACGGTGACGCAGGACTATGCGCTCTCGGACGGCTCGATGCTGATCCTGCCGGTGTCGCGGATGGGCGATGCCCATGGCCGCGCGCTCGAGGGCCCGCTCGAACCGATGGTGCGGGCGGCCTTCGACTCCTGGCCCGACGCCGACGACGCGGCCGCCCGCGCGGCGCGGGCGTGGCTGAGGCTGGGGCGTTAAGTGCCGCAGCGGTGCTGCGCCCGCTCGGCGCCCGGCCCCTACAGTTGCCAATCGCACGGGGCGCGGCGGGCCATTCGGGGCCCGACCGCTGAGAAGCACCCGTTGAACCTGATCCGGTTCGGACCGGCGGAGGGATGGCGATGGAAGAAAACGCAGCAACCGGCGGCCGCGCGCCGATGGGCGGGCCCGCACTCGGGCCGTTGACCGACCCTGCCAACACACGCAGCGATGTCGCGGCGATTCTGCTGGCGCACAGCCATGCGGCCGATCGCGATCTCTTCGCCGCGTGCCGCAGCCTCACAGAAGAACAACTCGACCGGGCGTTTGCGATGGGGCCGGGCTCGATTCGGGCGACGCTGGCCCACAACATCGGAGCGATGCAGGTCTGGGCCGATGCGTACGCGGGTCGCCCGCGGCGAGGCTGGCTGCCTGACGAAGGGCCCAGGAGCCTGGCCGAACTCGAGCGCCTGGCCGAAGAAGCCCACGAGGAATGGGCCGCGATCGCCGCAGCGCACCCGCTCGACACGGTGCTCGAACGCCAGCGCGATGGCAAGACGCAGCGCTTCACCCGCGCCCACATCATCGCGCACGTCACGACCCACAGCGTGCACCACCGCGCACAAATGATCAACATGCTGCGGCAGTTGGGCCTGAGCCCGCTGCCCACCGGCAGCGCGATGTCGTGGGTCACATCGTCGCTGGATCTGGCACACTAAGAACACCCATTTCGCAGCCGCCGTTGCGCCCGCCGCAGCGACGCTTCAAGGATACAGACCATGACCACCACGCCCACGAAGACTACCCAATCTGGCGCCGACCGCCCCACCCCAGCGCGCAAGGCTGCCGACCTGACAACCGCAACGCTCCGCAGCGGCGCGGCGCTGCGCGAGGCGTTCCGAGTCAGCGCCGCCGGACCCGCCTGGCCCAACGCACGCTGGCACCTGCCGACCCACGGAGCCACGAACCCCGGCGCCGAAGCCTCGGCCACCACCCCGGGCTCGTTCGCGCTGGCCCCCGACATCGGCGGCCCGCTCATGTTCGCAAGCCCCGATACGCCCGGCATGCCCGAACCCAGCGACAAGACCGCGTGGGACTTTCTGCCGCAGGGCTGGAGCGTCCAAGCCCTCGACCAATCGCCCGATGCTGCCGACTCCGGCGCCCGAGGGTCGCACACGCCGGCTTCGACATCCGTCGTCTTCACGACCGCACGCGGACGCACGCTGCGCGTACAGCACCCCGCCGATTTTGCCCCCATCACGCAACTCGAACACGCCCGCCTCGGCATCATCACGCCGCAGATGCAGCGCGTGGCCCAGCGCGAGCCGCACCTGAGCCCCGAGCAGGTGCGCGACGAAGTGGCCGCGGGCCGCATGGTCATCCCCGCCAACGTCAATCACCTGCGCTACCGCCTCGACCCGATGGCGATCGGCCGCGCGAGCATGACCAAGGTCAACGCCAACATGGGCGCCAGCCCCGTCAGCAGCGGGACCGATGAAGAACTCGAGAAACTCGACTGGGCCATTCGATGGGGCGCCGACACCGTGATGGATCTTTCGACCGGCGGCGATCTCGACGCCTGCCGCGAGGCCTTCTGCCGCCACTCGACCGTGCCCATCGGCACCGTGCCGATCTACTCAATGATCATCGGCAAGAAGATCGAAGACCTCGACTGGCCGACCATTGAAGCGACGCTGCGCAAGCAGGCCGAGCAGGGCGTCGATTACTTCACGATCCACGCCGGCGTGCGGCGAGCCCACCTCAAGTTCGTCAAGCACCGCCTCATCGGCATCGTCAGCCGCGGCGGGTCGCTGCTGGCCAAGTGGATGCTGGTGCACAACCGCGAGAACATCATGTACGAGCGGTGGGAAGACATCTGCGCGATCCTGCGCGAGCACGACGTGACGTTCTCGATCGGCGACGGTCTGCGCCCGGGCGGTCTGGCCGACGCCACCGACGCGGCGCAACTGGCCGAACTCGAAACCCTCGGCGAGTTGACCGAACGCGCCTGGCGCTGCGGCGTTCAGGTCATGATCGAAGGCCCCGGCCATGTGCCATTTGATCAGATCGAGTACAACGCCAAACTCCAGCGCGCCCTCTGCCACGGCGCGCCGTTTTACGTCCTCGGGCCGCTCGTGACGGACGTGTTTCCAGGCTACGACCATATTACATCGTGCATCGGCGCGACCGCGATCGCCTATCACGGCGCGAGCATGCTCTGCTACGTCACGCCCAAGGAACACCTCGGCCTGCCCAAACGCGGCGACGTCAAGCAAGGCTGCATCGCCTACAAGATCGCCGCCCACGCAGCCGATGTCGCCCTGGGTATTCCCGGCTCGCGCGACTGGGATGACGCGCTGACCAAGGCCCGCGCAGCCCTCAACTGGCAGCAGCACTTCGAACTGGCCTTCGACGAAGACACCGCGCGCGCTTACCACGACGAAGACCTCGACGTGGACACCGACTTCTGCGCCATGTGCGGCCACGACTGGTGCAGCGTGCGCATCAGCAAGGAGATTCAGGAGTTCGCCAGCGGCAAGGCCGAGGGCTTCGAGCGCGTCGGAAAAGACGGCAAGGCAGGAGCGCCAGTCAAAAGCGACGCGCTCTCACTCGAGCAACAACGCATCCTCGAATCCCGCGGCTACCTCTCGCCCGAAGAGATCCACCGCCTCGCAGCCAAGGTCAAGGGCAAGGTGCCCGCCAGGGAAGAAGGCAAGGCCGCCTGCCACTCCGACCTCGTCGACGACGACACCGCCCGCCGCCTCCAGCGCGAGCAAGTGGTGCAGCTCAATACGGCCCCGGCACACGGGATCGCGAAAGAGGATCGGTTGATATGACGGATTACCAAACGTTTGTCGCTGACTTTCCGATTCGAGCGTGGAAGAACTACACGCGATCCTACCAGAAACCCACAAAGTGTTGCCGTTATGAAGTGACTGCGCTCCTCACCGCGTGCTGGGCTGTGTTCGTCGTGCCGTGTGAAAGACTTGAACTGTTGGGAAAGAGTCACCCATCAAGCGACAGGCACCAGGAGAGCCAGCGTATTTGCGATCTCGTCGAGAAGTGGTGCGAACTCAAGAAGAAATCTTTGTGTGATTTCCTGCCTGAAGGACAGACGGCCCTCACGGCCAATGTCGCTGTTCAGGAGTGGGAGTGGTTTCAGACTGTAACAGGCTGTGACGTCAAAGGTTTTAGCGGCGGAATGAAATGGATCGAAAATCAAAGAAAGCAAGCAACGCCCACCCCAGATCCCACGATGAGGTCTGTTCTTAAATGTCTTCGTCACGGGCTGGCGCATACGAACATTTGGACCGACCCCCCGACTGATGACTCAGTGGGCCTTGCACAGATTCAGCGCATTGTCATTGCAAACTATAAGCCAGGGACACTCCACCTTGATATGGCAATTGTTCTTGCCCCAAACACATTGCATACTCTGGCGGATGCCTTTGTAAGATGGATCGATGATGTTCCGGATCGAATCAAGTTGGGAGACGAGGTCGGTCGCGAGCTGCCGCTCGATGCAGCGTAACAGGCCACTGCCGAAACAGAATGCCGTTCCTTCGCATGCTTACAGAAGTGACGCTCTCTGCGATGAATGAAAACATCGTCCATTTCGACGCACCCGACTTTGCGATACAGAACCGTATCGACTTGGACTCTTCGCGACGCCTGGCTGATGCAGTGGTACAGGCTCTTCAAGCAGAGCCGCACGCGTCCGTCCGGATCAACGTCTGTGACGTTCGCTGCATTTCTGCGAGTTTCTTCAACCTGCTCTTCACCCTCGTCTTGGAAGCAGTCGGTGCCGATGCTGTTCGCCATCGAATCGAGTTCGTGACGGACTCAACAGTCATGAGCTCCATACTTGAGCGATCGCGCGAGGCCGTTCTGAGTACAGACGCCGCATGACGCGATGGGTTCGGTCAATGACTTACCGTCCAACACCGCCGCCGAGTTCACTTCACCACCGGCACCCGCTGCGCCGGTTTGGCTGCGGGCTCGGCGGGCGTCGCACGCACGCTGATCGTCGGGCCAATGGTCGGGGTGAATCCGCCCGGCTCGCCCGCATGCACCACAATCTCATCGAAGAACAAGTGATAGTCCTCGGGCGCAGGCCCGCCGCCGTAGTTGACGTTGAACCACATCCGGTCAATCTTGAGTTTTTCAGTATGGCGGAAGACGATCGCCCGTTCATCGACCGCGACGCGCCCATCAACCCAGATCTGCAGCACGCCATCGGGTTGACCTTTGCCGTCGGCGACGGTGTTGAGCCGCACGTGCTGAACAATGTGATACCAGCGGTCGCGTTCAAAGCGTGCGACGCCCTTCGTGTGCCAATCGAAGAAGGTCGAGTTACCGCCTTTGGCTTCCATGTCGGCGAGGTATGCGAGCGACGCAACACGAATCGGAGCCCCTTTGGGTGCCGGGTAAAACATGCTGCGTGCCGACCACCCATTGAACCCATTGGAAACATGTGGCCCCCACCCCGCCCTCTTGTACGTACCCGCAAACCCGGGCAGCTTCCCCGACTCGACGGGGTTGAAAGTGTTGGCGAACCGCATCAGATAGCTGGCGGTGGCGATCTCGGGTTCGAGATAGAGTTGGCGTTCAAAGTTGAACTCGAACTGGTGCGTCCCTTCGTGGCCGCCTTCTTGGATCGTGACACGGATCGCGTCGCCGCCGCTGCCGTTCATTGAAGGCTGGAAACCAAAGCGTGTGTCTTCAGCCCTGTGCAGTTCAACGGTCTTCTCGAACCGGTCGCCACGCCATCCGACTTTCCATGCGCGCGAGGCAAACCCGCTCTCGAAGGCGTCAAACTCGCCCCGAACGGGGAAGCAGCCTGCCATCGGGACGAGCAGGGGCGAGAGAAGCAGTCCAACGAAGAGTCTGGGCATTCGGATTTCCGACCGTGACATGTGGCAACCTCGTCATTTGCGTTTGGGCTTGTTCAACCATACACCGGTTTCCCACAATCTGCACCCCGCGATTTTCCTACTGACAATCCCTCAGAAACGGACTCGTGTGTCGGATTCGCGTTTTTTGGCGTCTGAAGCGGTAGTGAGTCCTAACTTGTGGTCAATTCGTGGTTTACCCTTGCGCAAACTTTTCACGAAGATCCCGGTTCGGGTTGCATGGCAGGATGTAGATGTGGTACATTGTGAATCTTCGAGGGTTCGGTATCACCGGACGTTTGATGGTGTCGGTGTCGGCCCAATCGCGGGTCGAAATGTGTTACGGCCCACACGCAACTGGACAGGAGCACTCAAGAACGTAAGCAGTCAACAGGTCTCTCGCTCCTCCAGCCGGAGGAAGGGGGCTAACCCTGACCGAGTCATCGGGCGAGTCAGGTTTGTATATGTTCTCCGCCCGCAGCCCGTGCGCCCGCGCACGGGACTGATTCGATGTCCGCCGACCGATCGAAGCAGCAGGGAGCAGAAGGAGGATCTGCTCAGGCCGCCAGATAGGGTCGGCGGCGTCGCTTTTGTCGCGACCTTCCCCTTCACGACCCTGAGTCAGATTCACCACGCCAGCGTCTGCACCACGCCCTCGCGGGCATGTCCATCCATAACGCCGTGCCGAAGTGTGTACAGCCCAACCTGGGGCTTGCACCGAAACCGAACCGGTACCACTGTTTCCCCAATGCCCCGCGAAATGCAACACAGGGTCGCACCAAGACGAATCACGCCCGTGGCTGACCGCGCGCCAAGGTCGCACGAAGTATGCGGGCAGAAACGCGGACTGATGCGGATTTGCCCGCCATGCGTGTGCCCCGCGAGCACGAGATCGATCCCCATCGCCGCAGCCGGCACGATCTGCGTTGGATAGTGTGCCAGCAGGATCGAAAATCCCGCGTCGGCTGCCCCGCCCTGGCCATCCTGCGCCATCGCTCCGAGCAGATCCTCGGGTTCACTTGTTCCGACGATCAGCAGATCACCCACCCTTGTGCGCTCATTATTGAGCCATCGCACGCGGTCGGTCACCTGGCGGACCAGTTCCGGCGTGTCGTGGTTGCCGAAGATCCCGTACGCACCGATCCGTGCACGCCATGACGCACTCAGCGTTTCGATGAAGTCGCACGCGTCCGCCTCTGAGCCTCGGCGTTCGATGTAATCGCCTGTCAGTGCGACGAAGTCCACCTCGACCGAACCGACCAGATCCAAGAGTTCCACCATTCTGGGGTCTTCACGCCAAGGATGTTTGAGGTGAAAGTCAGAAAGATGCAGAATTGTCAACCCATCCACCCCTTGCGAAACCCTCGGGTGCTCGATCTCGTAGCATTCAAAGCTGATGCGTGGGGCTCGGCGCGATCGCTCGGGTGATCGGTTCAAGACGGGACTCCTCGGAGACAGCGACACGGTATACTGTTCGACCCGGCAGACAACAGCAGCCTGTCCTTTGGGAGGGTCGGCTGCGGGCTCACACGAATTATCGGAGACGGTCATGGCGAAAATGTTCTACACGCTGGAAGAAACGGCCTCCAAACTCGGCATGACCCCCAAAGAAGTCAGCCAACTGGCCTCGAGTGGACAGCTCCAAGAGTTCCGCGACCGCGACCGCCTCATGTTCAAGGTCGAACAGGTGGATCTGCTGGCTGGCGCAGGTGGCGGAGACGACGGCATCCCCCTAGCTGACAGCGGCGACCTGGAACCCATAGGCATGTCGTCCTCCGGCAGCGGATCGGTCTTCGGCGTTGAAGACATCAAGGACCAGACTGGCATCAGCATCTTTGAACCTGACTCCGGCGATGACGCCGACCCCAGCGCCCAAACACAGGTCAGCGGCGGACTCGGTGCTCCCAGTTTCGTCGCCGACTCCGGTGCTTCAGGTTCCGGCCTCCTCGACTTCACCCGTGAGCCCGACGACACCAGCCTCGGCGCCGACCTCCTCGAAGACGTCTACTCATCCTCAGGCTCGCGCAGCGGCGGGCGATCGAGCGGTAGCGCCATCGGTGGCTCGGCCATAGGACAAGCGGCTTCCGAAGAACTCTTCGAACCCGCCGGCGGGCACTCGGACGTCTCTTCAGCCGGTGCGGTACCCGCCATGATGATGATGCGCGACGCATACGACGGACCATGGTCGGGCATCGTCGGCGGCATCGCGCTGGGCATGGTCGTCCTGCTCGCTCTTGCACTCGCCGTCGCGATCTTCGGCATGACCGGAGCGGCTGGCGCCATCCTCTCAAATCTCTCATCGAGCATGATGTGGGGTATCGTCGGTGGCGGCGCAGGCATCATGGTGCTCGCAGCGATTATCGGCTGGGTTGCTCTTCGCCGTTCCTGACCGGCAGCAGCAACCAAACTTATTGGGCCCACAGAACGCGAGCGTCGGTCAACTCGCTTCGGCCGCCTTCAATGCCGAGCCTATCGAACGCGCCCGACCGCGCGTACAGGCATCGACCCGCATCATTGACCGCGATATGAGCGTCTCCGACTGAAATACACGTGATGTCATTTGAACACACCACAACAGCACCGAGTGAGCCGATCGCTTCGTCTGCAAACGTCTGCTCCATGCCTTCGATGTGAGTCACGGTCAGCGTCGATCGCATCTGCCACAGATCAACCACGAGAGCGATCTCGCATCGCGCCACTTTATTACCGGCGAGCACGCACGACTCAGCCTTCCATCGCATCTCGATGCTTCGAGGGGCCAGCGCCGCCGCCGAGCGAGAAACCCCGCTGTCCGAAATTCGCACTGTCCTGCCGAGACTGCTCATCGTGCCCGATCCCGAATTGATCATCCCGACTTCTTGCCCGTTCTTGAAGCCTTGGTCAAAAGCGTCGCGGCCAGTTGAAGCCCCGATCCCGTTGGGCCTGCGAACCTCTCGCTGAGTTTGGCAACGATCTCCAGAAACTCGATCATGGCGTCAAGCCGATCGGACATGCCGCTGGCGTCTTCGTCCGGCCCTGTAGCACCCAGTTCGTCGCGGATTTCGTGCAGCGAGACCAGCAATGGATCTACCTCACGCTTCCGCCTCTCGCGCACGATGGAGCGGAAGATCGACCACACATCCTGCTCGGCCAGAAAATACTCCTTGCGGTCACCACGCTTGTGCACCTTGCTCACAATGCCCCAATCGACCAGCGCCCGCAGCGACATCGACGCATTCCCGCGCGAAATCTGTAGCCGATCCATGACATCGTCGGCACACAAAGGCTCGGCCATGATGTACAGAAGGGCATGCACCTCCGCCATCGTGCGACTGATTCCCCAGACGCTCCCCATGCGGCCCCAGGCTTCGATGAACTGGGTCTCAGCAGGACGCGCTGGTAAAGGGCGTGACATAGTGCTTCATTATCCACCGGCAACCCCCGCGGATCTACATCTCTTTCAGAATATATTGAAACCACATCAAGAACCGCAAAGCTCTCGAATCAATTGCCTGTGGCTCCAAATAGAGACGGCGGGCTGCAAGTGCAGCACCGCCGCCTTTCCGGGGGCAATAGAAGACATTGATATCTTATTCTAGCAACTTTGGATCAAAAAAGCCATCATAAATCGACGAGGACCAGTGCCAGAGCGAGGTTCACCGCGTTGAATGCGGCGTGAAGGCCTATCGCGGCCAGCAGGCCGTGACGCTCGAAAACGTATCCACAGGCCATCCCCAAAACCAGAATTGAGGGTATTGCATGCCAAGGCACCGGATCGATGCCGATTCTGTGGGAGAGGGCAAACATCACCGCTGTCACGACGATGGCCAACCACCGCTTCTTGAACACTCGCCCCCACGCCGATTGCAGGAAACCTCGATAAACGGTTTCCTCAAAAACTGGAGCAGCCAGTAACGCTCCGGCCATCAAAATTTGGGCTGCCGGACGCCAGGGCTCGTGCACGATCTGTTCGAGCGTTGCGTGCGCGATCGGGTTCGGAGGTCGGCCTGTCAGGACAGTGTGCACCACCACTGCCGAGTCCGAGACCAGAACAAGAACCGGAATCAGAGGCACAAGCCACAGCACACCCCGGAGCAGATTGAGAAACCGAACCGAGTTCTGTTGCTCATGGAGAAAGCGTCGTGCCCATAACCAGGCCAGAGCGGACAGCACGATCGCCCAGCCGTACACACAGGCCGCAGCCGATGCAGACCGGACGAGATGTTCCCCATCGTGTGGCGCAGGCACAAGCCCCACGGTCAGACCCCCGAGGAGATGAGTAAGGAAGAAAAGCCCAAATCCGATTGCGAAGAGGAGCAGGGGCGAGGTCGACGGTCCGATAGCCGCCGGTGGGGAGGGGGTGTTGCTGCGGCTCTGATGTCGCGCGAACACCATGAGAACGATGGCAGTCAACAGGGCAGCGGCTGGGAGTCGATAGAGAATGACGGGGTTGAGACCCGCGGAGTCGGATGTCAGGATCTCGGCGTCGGCTGGGATTGACGCGATGGCATCAGCAACAATGGTCGGTATGGCAAAGAGAGATAGCGACAACTCGAATACGCCTCCGGTGCTGCGAGACATTGTTGAGCATAAGCGGGCCGAGGTATACGAAGCCAAAGCCAGAACTTCGATGCAAGAACTCGAAGCGATGGCCATTCAGGCCGACCCCCCCCGCAACTTCTTCAGTGCCGTGACGCGCCATTCGGCTGCGATGCCTACCGCTGTCATAGCCGAGATCAAACGCAAGAGCCCGTCTGCGGGGCTGATTCGCGCAGAGTATGACAGCGATCATTTCAAGCCTGAGATCATCGCTCAACGGTATTACGAGTGCGGAGCAGCTGCGATTTCGTGCCTGACCGACGAACGATTCTTTGGCGGGCATCTTTCGTTCATCGATCGCATCAAGGAGGCAGTGCCGTTGCCGGTGTTGCGCAAGGACTTCCTGATTGATCCGTGGCAGTTGTGGGAGAGTCGTGCAGCCGGAGCCGACGCGGTTCTGCTCATCGCCGAGTGTC
>JAANMU010000716.1_pt1 | contig 37043 bp, 28 predicted proteins | sample 7279701 | NCBI WGS metagenome assembly JAANMU01 (sample SAMN14094539, study PRJNA606508) | bioreactor metagenome | isolation source: A lab-scale SPAN reactor treating ammonium-rich wastewater day 57 | place: Ireland: Galway | collected 2017-03-13
GGCGGTCATTGACTCCGTCCAGACGCTCTATGATCAGGAGTTGCCCAGCGCCCCAGGCAGCGTGGCGCAGGTGCGAGAGTGCGCGGCCGGCATCATCATGCAGGCGAAGAGCTCAGGCACGCCGGTGTTCCTTGTGGGGCACGTGACCAAGGATGGAAACATCGCCGGGCCTCGAACGCTGGAGCACATGGTCGATACGGTGCTGAATTTTGAAGGCGAGAAGTACCAGAGTTACCGGCTGCTGCGGGCCTCCAAGAATCGATTTGGCAGCACGGGAGAACTGGGCGTCTTCGAAATGAGGGGCGATGGCCTGGCCGAGGTGGAAAATGCCAGCCGCATATTCCTCGATGAGTATGACCACTCGCGCAGCGGTTGCGCCGTCTTGCCGGCCTGTGAGGGAACCCGGGTGCTGCTGGTGGAGGTGCAGGCACTGGCGGCTCCCTCGCCCATGGAGAATCCCCGGCGGCGTGTGACGGGCCTGGACGCCAATCGCGCCCACATGCTGCTGGCAGTGATGGAGCGCCGGGCGGGGTTCAAGCTTTCGCGGCTGGAGGTCTATTTGAATATTGTCGGCGGGGTCACGGTGGAAGAGCCGGCGGGAGACCTGGCCGCCTGCTTTGCCGTGGCGTCCAGCGCCACAGAGGTGCGCCTGCCGCCGGCGACAGTTTTCGTGGGGGAGGTGGGTCTCAGCGGCGAGGTGCGCGCCGTCAACAATCTCCAGCAGCGCATCGACGAGGCAGCCCGCCTGGGCTTCAAGCAGGCCGTGGGACCTCGCCTGCGCGGCTTGCACCTCCGCGTCCCGGCGGACTTTCGCGTGTTGGAAATCGGCGACCTGCGCGAAGGCCTCGAAAAGTTCTACCTGGCGGGCCGCTAGGAACCAAAGCGCCCCCGAACTCGCAGCCGAGTTTCGGCCAGACTGCCTGGCCCGCAAGGCCCGCTGGCAAGCGCAGCAGCCTGAATTAGAATCATGATCATGAAGCTCTACCTTGACCGGCCGCGCCACAGGCTACCCGGCATGTGGGAATCTTTCTCGCTGGCCATACTCATCGGCGCAGCCGTGCTCATTCCCCTGAGCATGCATGCCAATGTGCATGTGCCCACGAGCTTTTTGCGCTTCTTTGGCGGTGCCTGCCCGTTGTGCGGGGGGACGAGGGCCGTTACGGCGCTGTGCATGGGCCACTTTGACGTGGCGCTTCAATACAACCCCCTGGCCCTGTTCATTTTCGGGGCCATGCTCTATGGCGCATTGACCTATCTGTTCGTGACACTGCCATTTGGGCGGAGACTGCTGCTCTATACCAGCGACGGCGAAGCCCGCTTCATCAAGGCCTTCATCCTTCTGGCGTTTGCCGCCAACTGGGCCTATGTGCTCTATGCGGGCATGTATCAGGTTCCGTTGCAGGTGTAATCGCCCTATATTGGCCGCCCCGTGACGGACGCTCCGACATCCGAGCGCGCGCAAAGCTACACCGTGCTGGCGCGCAAGTACCGCCCCAAGAGGCTGTCCGACCTCATTGGTCAACCCCACGTTGTTCAGGCCCTGACCAACGCACTGTCCAGCGGGCGAGTCGCCCAGGCCTTTCTGCTGACCGGTTCGCGCGGCACGGGCAAGACCTCTACGGCGCGCATCCTGGCCAGTGCCCTGAATTGCCTGGGTGCGTCGCGGCAGGGTATGGAGCCCTGCGGCGAGTGCGCCAGCTGCCGGGACGTGGCCCGCGGCGAAGACCTGGACGTGATCGAGATGGACGCGGCTTCCAACAGCCGCGTCGATGACATCCGCCAGCGGCTGGAGAGCATCGACACCCGTCCGGCCCGGGGTCGCTATCGGGTGTACATCATCGACGAAGTGCACATGCTGTCGGCCAGCGCCTTCAATGCATTGCTCAAGACGGTTGAAGAGCCGCCGGCCCACGTCAAGTTCATCCTGGCGACAACCAATCCCGAGAAGATTCCCGAGACGATACTTTCGCGTTGCCAGCGCTATGATTTTCGCCGCGTCACATTGGGGGACATCACGCAGCGGCTGGCCGAGATATGCGCTGCGGAGCAGCTCGAGCCGCAGGAGGGCGTTCTTCGCATGGTGGCCGAAATGGCCGAGGGCGGGATGCGCGATGCCCTGTCGCGCCTCGACCAGCTTGTGGCCTTCGCCGGGGTCAGGCCGTCGAGCGAGGACGCCGAGCGCGTATTCGGTCTGATTGGCCGCAAGCGCCTGCTGGACTTGCTCGAGCAGCTGGCGGCGGGAGACGCCAGGGCGGGCATCCTGTTTGCCGAGAGTGTCTTCGACAGCGGCAAGGATGTGGCCGAAGTTCTGGGCGCACTGGTTGGCTTGACACGTCAACTCATGCTGGTGCTGGCTGCCGCTGATGCTGCGGGACCGGGGTTGGATGTCACGGCCGAAGAAATTCCCGCTCTGCGGCGCGCAGCCCAGCGCTATGGGCTCGAGGGTCTGGTCTACCTGGCCGAGCTTCTGACGGAGTGCCGCCAGCGCGTCCGGCGCGCCGCATTTCCCCGCGTGGTGGTCGAGACCACCTTCGTCAAGCTGGCCCTGATCGGCAACCTGGAGTCATTGGAGAAGCTGGCCGCGCGAATGGATGAGGCTGCAGATCAACCCTTGGCTCCCGCTCGTGCCTATATGCACGAGGCCCCGGCAAATGTGGCGCCTCCCAAGGGGGAGACGGAAGCTGTTCCGCCTACCCATGCGACAGCGCCAAGCCAGAGTGCGGCCGAGGGTCAAGCGGTCCGTAGAACTGCGACAGAAGCGGAACGTGAGGCAGTGAGCCAGTTGAAGAAGACGTTCAGGGCGAAGTAAATGGTGTGCAATGTGGGCGAAAAGAAAGAGAAATTAGTCCTTGCGTGGCTGACCAGTCAGTTATATTAATTGTGACTCAAGAGGGGGAACTATGGCAGGCCTTGGCAACTTTTCCGACCTGATGAAGCAGGCCCAGAAGATGCAGCGGGACATGGGCAAAGTTCAGGAGGAGCTCAAGGATCGGTACGTTGAAGCACAGGCGGGTGAAGGAGCGGTGAAGGTGGTTTGCTCCGGCGCCGGTGAGCTGGTGAAGATCGAGATTGGCAGGGAAGCCGTGGATCCAAGCGATCTTTCCATTCTCGAGGACCTTGTGGCCGCCGCGGTCAATGCCGGCTTGAAGAAGGCGGAAGAACTGCGTCACGCCGAGCTGGCAAAAGTGACAGGCGGCATGAACCTGCCAGGGATGTTCTAGAAGAGGCGTATGTCGTGGCGATGTGACGGAACCACGACTTATCAGTTGGCAGCACAAAACGTTGGGGGAAAGGAACTTCCACAGATGCACTCCACCGAGTCCCTGGGCACGACCAGGCTCTTCAAAGGCCTGCCCGAAAAACTGGTCACGCATTTTGAGAACCACTCAACTTTCCGCCGTCTCGATGAAGGCGAGTACTACTTCAAGACCGGAGACGCGCCGCGCGCCTTTGCCGTGGTCGTCAGCGGCCAGCTCAAGATTCATCGCACCAACAAGGCGGGCAAGGAGCAGGTGTTTGCCTATGCTCAGGCGGGCGATGTAATCGGGTTGGGTGCCCTGACTGATCCCTATCGCGCCTGCGCAATGGACTGTGTCGCCCGCGCGGCCACCGAGATCATCGAGATCGATATCAACGTGATGCGCGAGAAGATGCACAGTGACGCGACTTTGGCCAACGCCATTATCACCGAGCTGTCGCGCCAGCTCTCGACGATGACTCACCTCGTCGATCAACTCAGCCTCAAGGATGCCCATAACCGCCTGGCGCTTTGGCTGGAAAGCTGGCTGGTCAAGAACATGCCTGATGCCGGCGACAAGGACGTGCTGATTGTCCTGCCCTACACCCAGAGTGAAGTAGCCGCCCAAATCGGCAGCGTGCGCGAAGTGGTTTCCCGTGGCTTCGCTCGCATGGAGAAGGAGGGCATCCTCAAGGCCAGCGGCAAGCGCGTGACGGTTGTCTCGCGCTCAAAGCTGCGTGAGATGGCCAACGGTTAACCCGAACTGGACCAAGGCGGCGGGCCGGGGTTTCTCCGGCCCGCCGTGTGTTTTGGCGTCCCTTTTGGCCGCCGGGTGCTTGAAGCCAGGCGGGGACCGCGCTAAATTCTTTGCCCCCTGCGGGGGAAGAACTTTTCAAGGAACGGAAACTTTCATGGTCAAGGTCAAGGCACGCGGCTCGGAGTCGCTCGATCAACTGCTCAAGCGTTTCAAGAAGGCCTGTGAGAAGGAAGGCCTGACGCGCGAACTCAAGCGCGTCGCGTTCTACGAGAAGCCGAGCGTGATCCGCAGCCGCAAGACGCGCCAGAGCCTCAAGCGCAAGATGCAGGCCACGATCATGAATAAGACGGGCGGCCTCTAGGCTGCCCCGGGGCGACCGATGGCAGCCGTCGTCCTCGACAACCTCAGCAAGACGTTTCGCGATTTCTTCGGCCGTCGGCGCGTGTGCGCGCTCGACGGCCTTTCCCTGTCCGTGCACCAAGGCGAGGTGTTCGGCCTGCTGGGGCCTAACGGCTCGGGCAAGAGCACGGCTTTCAAAATCTGTGTGGGCCTGCTGCGGCCGGATTCCGGCCAGGCGCGCATCCTCGGTCATGCACCCGGCAGCCTCGCGGCGCGCATGGCCACGGGTTACCTGCCGGAAGAGTCCACGCTGCTGCCGCACCTTACGGCGCGAGAGACGCTGCGGCTGCTGGGCGCCCTATCAAGATTGACGCGTCAAGAGTGCGCCCGGAGAGCCGATGAGCTGCTGGAGCGCCTGGGCCTGAAGGAGGCAGCGGGGCGGCGCGTCAAGGGCTTCTCCAAGGGTATGCAGCGCCGGCTGGGCGTGGCCGGCGTACTCATGGCCGACCCCGAAGTCTTCATTCTAGATGAGCCCACCAGCGGCCTCGATCCCCTGGGCGCGAGGGACATGAAGCAGCTGATTCTCGATCTGGCCGGCAAGGGCAAGACCATCATCATCTCCAGCCACCTGCTGGGTGAGATCGAGAATGTCTGCCACCGTGTGGCCTTTCTCAATCAGGGGCGCCTGCTGAGGCAGGGCACTTTGGACGAATTGCTGCGCGAGCAGGGCGTGCATGAGTTGCGGGTTTCACCTGCCAGTCCAGAGACCGTGGCGGCCCTTGAGGCCCTGGCACGTGAGCGGGGCCTGCGCATCGAGAAGAGCGGCGTTCCCCTCAAATCCCTTGAGAGCTTCTACGTTGATGTGCTGGGCAAGCGCGCGGGAGAGCCCTGAATGCCTTTGCGCACGTTGGCGATCTGGCTGGCCGCGACCCTTGAGCCCCTGCGCTCTCCCCTGGCCTGGCTGGGGTTGTTGTCGCTGACGGCCTGCGTGCCCCTCATCGTGCTCGTGTTTGGCGAGGGCGAAGCGTCGGCGCGCGCCTGGCTGGCGCGCTCCATCGTCGTGGAGGGGCTGCGCTGGTTGTTGCCCCTGGGCGCACTGGCCGGCGCGGCCTTTGCCATCCGCCCCTCGCTGCGCAGCGGCTGGGCGGCGCTTCCCGCGCGGAGGGCGGAGTGGTTTGTGGCGATTTCCGCGGCCTCGTTCTGCCTGATGTTCGTCTGCGCTTTGTGCTTCGTGCTGGGCGGGACCCTGGCGCTGGCGGCTTTGGGCGAGGCGGGCAACCTCGAGCGAAGCCGCGAAGCCGCCTCCTTCTCCCATACGGCGCGAGCCCAGGGCGGCGAGACTGCCTTCATCTGGCCCGGCACCACCGAGACACTGGAGTTCGAGTTCGCCAACCAAGGCTTGCCAGAGACCCTCAAGGGCACCTTCGAGTTTGAAATCGCCTGGACTCGCGAGAGCGCGCCTCAGCGCGACGTGCCGTTTTCCGTCACGCTGGTGGGTGAACGCACCGTGGAGGCCACCACGCGCGTCGAGGCCCGGCGCCGCGCCAGCTTCGAGGCCCCTAACCCCGGCGGTGCCGCGTTCAAGGTGCTCTGCCGCGCCACGGACCCCGCCCTGACCGTGGGGATGAAGCGGGTGTCGTGCCGCATCGAAGACAGTCGCCCAGGTCCACTGGCAAGCCTGGCGTGGCTGCTGATCTTGAGCCTGGCGGGCGCGGCGCTGTGCGCCTCACTGGCGCTATGCGTTCGGTCTCTGGCGACAGCGCCGACCTCCGCCCTGGCCGGAATTCTCCTGCTGGCCTCGCTCACGCTCTTGCCGGCCCTCAGCCCTGGAGACTTTGCGTCGCGCAAGCGCAGGCAGGATGTGGAGCGCCAGGCCGAAAGCGAAGCCTCGACGCTTCAGCAGCTCGCGGCCCTGGCGTCAAGGCTGCCGCGCCTCATGGAACCTGCCGATTTCGAGCGCTTTCTGGCTGGGCGAGCGGCCACGGGCGAAGATGCCAAGGGTGCTTTGCTGAGGCTGCTGATGGCGGCGGCGCTTCTGCCCGCCGGGGCGCTGCTGTTTGGCCGACGGCAGATTGCCTGACCACAGCGCGGCCGCGTCGGCGGAGGATTGATGTCCAGGCGTTCCTTTATCAAGGCCGCTTCGCGTTCGGGTGCCAGGGTGGCGGGGCGCGGGCGCGCCCTGAAGGCCCGTCTTGACCGGGGCATTGAAGGCGTGGCCTGGGTGGGGGGCTGGGTTGGCCTGTGCGCCTTGGTCGTATGCGCCCTGGCCTGGTGCCTGGGCGAGGGGCACGACGACCTTGTCAAGTGGACGGTGCTGGCCCTGCTGCTGTCCTCCTTGATCGGTTGGCGCCTGGTCAACCGGGGCCAGCAGCTTCTGGCCCGGCGCATGTCGCGACTTGTGGCCTTCGTGGTGTTCTTTGTCCTGCCTTCTGCCTGCGGCCTGGCCGTCTGGCTGGAGGCTGAGGCTGCTCGACTCACGGGCTACACGCCGCCTCACCATCCTTTCTGGTGGTTTGTGCTCTGGTACTCGCCCACGCTGGTGGCGATCTGTGCATTGGCCTACTTCAAGCGCATGGCCTGGCCCCGTTCAAGGCCGCATTTTTGGCGCGCCGCGGGTGTACTGGCGCTGCTTGCGCCCTACGGGCTGCTCTTTGCCTATCTGGTGCTACACCTGCGCGTGGAAGCTCTGGAAGGCCCCCTGCACGAGACGCTGACGGGCCTGGGCCGCTACTCACTGGTGGTACAACTGCTGCTGGCCTATTTCGTGGGCAATGTCGCGGAATAACGCAATCTGCGGTCGCCTCCGGTGTGAAACGTCAAAATCAGAGGATGAACCAAGGTGACGCGCCCCGTATTTGGCGCCTGCCTTGCTCGTTGATTGCATTACTGCCGCATGGGCGCAACGCCAGCAGGAGGCCGCCGGCCTCCTTGCCAATGTTGATAAGACCAAGCCGCTGGTCGGAGACTTGGCGGCGTGTCTGAACCTCAAAGGGACTCCGGCGTAAGGAAATGGACCTGAGGGACTGCCTGGGGTCCTGGGTGGAGATGGAATCTCGCAATGACACCTGACCGTCCTGCGGGCGCCAGTTCGGCGAGACGGAGAAGCTGCCAAGGGGAGTTTGCAGGCGAGGTGACCTTCCTACTTTGTCTACGCCAAAGAGTCGCACCCCGATGACGGACCGGAGCAAAGGGCGGAGGCCGAGGCCACGGACGGCTGGCGGAAGAAGATCAACAACCAAAAGAGATACGAAGATCGCGTCGAAGCGGCCCGCAACCTCAAGTCAGCGGGCAATCTGCGAGGATCTGCCTTGTTGTGTCCTGACCCAGAACGTCACTTGAACTTGGGTGTGTCCCTGGCTGCCGGGTTGGAACCGGACAAACCCAGTCTCAAGCTCTAAGAGCCCGGGTAGTGAAGGGCCAGATAGCCCCTGAAACCCTGCGCCGCAAGTTGGTAACATTAGACACAGTTTCTTTTTGTTCCAATGAGATACCCCCGGAGATTGGCATGCGCTTGAATTGCCTGCTCTTGATGGCATTGGCCTTTGCGCCCTCGCTGGCTGCCGCCACCCTTACGGTGTCCAACCTCAATGACAGCGGTCCTGGCTCCCTGCGCGACGCCATTACCCAGGCCAACACCGTAACTGGCAGTGACACGATTGTCTTTGGCGCAGGCGTGACGGGTACCATCGCACTTTCGTCGTCCCTGCCCCAAGTGCTCCAGGGCGGAGGCTCCATCGACATTCAGGGACCCGGCCGCGCTCTCCTGACCATCTCCGGCGCAAATGCCGTCCGCATTTTCGACACCCAGCTGGCATCCGCGCTGGCCATGTCCAAGCTGACTTTGTCCGGTGGGCGGGCACCACTGAGCGGCAGCGATGCCGAAGGCGGCGCCATCTACAGCCGCGGCACGCTGATTCTCTTCGACGTCCACATCACCAACTGCCAGGCCAACGGAGCCAACTCAGCCGGCGGCAGCGGTGGCAGCGGGCGCGGCGGTGCCATCTGCCACGCGCCGGCGATTGCCAACCTGAGTATCACCAATTCGCTTATCAGCAACTGCTCGGCCACTGGTGGCAGCGGCGGCGCCGGCAATGGGGGCGATGCCGTGGGGGGCGCACTGTTCGTGCAGAGTGGCTCTGGTTTGTTCACCCAGCTCACGATTCAGAACTGCACGGCTACTGGAGGCGCGGGCACGGCTGCGGGTGGCGCCGGCGCGGGGGCGGCCATCTATGCCAATGTGCCCACTACGCTGATTGACTCAGTGATTGAATTGTGCTCGGCCCTGGGCGGCAACGGGGGAAGTTCAACGCCCGGCAGTGGAACCGGAGGCGGAATCGAGGCAGTCCATTCACTCTCCTTGACCAATGTGACCCTCCGCAGCTGCCTGGCTCAGGCCGCGACGGCGGGCACGGGCAGCGGCTTTGCGCGCGGCGGCGGCGTCAACGTGTTCGGCGCGCCGGCCGTGACGCCCACAGTGGCCATCGCGCGCTGTCTCATTGAGCTGTGCGAGGCCCGGGTGACCTCGGGCAATCTCGTAGACGGTGGCGGCCTCTATCTTGAATTCGACACGACGGTGACGGACACCCACGTTCGAGCCTGCAATTGCCGCGTCGGACTGGCTGTAGCCCAGTTTACCGGCGGCCTGTCTTATGCTGCGCCGGACAACTTCACGTTCGAGCGCTCGACGGTGTCAGCCTGTGGGGGCGGCGGGCTTTCCATCGCGTCTTCACCGGCTGCGGTGGTTATCAACTCGACCATCAGCGGCAACAACACAGGCACAGGTTTGAATGTCAGCGGCGCCACGGTGAACGTCTCCTATTCGACCATCACGGGCAATGCCGCGCCCGGGGGGTCCACGGGCGGTCTTAACCGGGTCAGCGGTACGGTGACGGTGGTGGGTTGCATTGTAGCGGGCAACACGAGTGTTTCCGGCGCGCCGGATGTCAGCAGCGGCCTGCTCAATGGCGGCAACAATCTCATCGGCGTGCAGGACAGCGGCGCGGCTTTCGTGAACAACGTGAACGGCTGCAAGGTGGGAAGCGCGGGTACGCCGTTGGCTGCGCTCTTGGGCCCTCTGGCCAACAATGGCGGCCGCACGCCTACGCATGCTCTGTTGACGGGCAGCCCCGCCATTGACGGAGGCGGGGCCGGCGCGCCGGGCACCGATCAGCGCGAGGCGCCGCGCAACGTGGGTGTGGCCGACATGGGCAGCTACGAATTCGGGGCGGTGCCTCCCAACACAGGCGGGCAGGCCGGAGGCGAAGGCGACGCCCGCTGCAGCACCGGCAGCGAAGCCGGGCTGGGCCTGCTGTTGGTTGCCCTGCTGGCGGCCTTGGCTGTGGTGCTGCGCCGCCGCCTGGCATGAGCTGCCATCTTGCTCTGGCGCAAAGGGGCGGGCCGGCGGTTCGGCCCCTCGGGGTTGGTGCGTGAGTTTGGGTTACGCGGGCGATGGGTGCTGCTACAATCGCGGCGGGCAGGGCAGATCGCGAGCATCCATGAGCCAGACCACCGAACACCGCGGCAAACCCAACTTCTTCGACATCGACTTCAACGTCAGCCCCTTCATTGCCATCTGGGAAATCACCCGGGCCTGTGACCTGCGCTGCGTGCATTGCCGCGCCGAGGCCATTCCCAATCGCGACCCCCTGGAACTCACTACAGAGCAGGGCCTCAAACTGATTGAGGACATCGCCGGCTTCAGCCAGACGGCCAAACCGCTATTTGTGATCACCGGCGGCGACCCCATCAAGCGGCCTGACGTTTACGAGTTCATCCGCCACGCCGACAAAGTGGGCCTGCGCTGCGCCGTCACGCCCAGCGCGACGGGTTTGCTCACTCGTGAAGCCATCCACAAAATGAAGGAGGCCGGCCTCACCCGCATGGCCATATCTCTCGATGGAAGCACCAAAGAAATCCACGACAACTTCCGCCGTCAACCGGGCAGCTACGACCACACCCTGCGCGCGATCAAGGATGCGATTGCCGAGGGTCTGACAGTTCAGATCAACACCACGATCTCGCGTTGGAACCTCAACGACATTGACAACCTCTGCGCGCTGATGCAGGGGCTTGGGCTGACGCTCTGGAGCGCGTTTTTCCTCGTGCCCACGGGGCGCGGCGAAGAGAAAGACGAGATTTCGCCCGAGCAATACGAGCAGGTACTCGAAAAGCTCTACCAGACAGCGAAGAAAGCCCAGTTTGATTTCAAGGCCACGAGCGCGCCGCACTATCGCCGAATCGTGCTTCAACACCAGCGCGAAGAAGGCCGCGCCGCGGACTCGATGCGTTACGTGCCGCCCAACGCCGTTTATGGTTCCGATGGCAAGATTGGCGGCCCCGCCGAAGCCACCGGCAAGGATGCCCCGCCGCCGTGGGTGTTGCGCCCGATGCTGCCCGGCGCCTGGTCACGCGGCGACGCCATGGGCCGGGCCGCCCGCGGCGTGAACGACGGTAACGGCTTTATCTTCATTGACCACCACGGCGAGGTTTACCCGTCAGGCTTCCTGCCGCTGAAGTGCGGCAACGTGAAGAAGCAGAACATCGTCGAGATCTACCGCAAGCAAGTTGACCTCGTGCGCATGCGCGACTTTTCGCAGCTCAAGGGCAAGTGCTTTGCCTGCGACTTTCGTGACGTCTGCGGGGGTGCGCGCTCGCGCGCCTTTGCGGTCACGGGCGACTACATGGCCAGCGAGCCCTACTGTACCTACGTGCCACCCTCGCTGGCGCACGTTCAGGGCGTGGACTGGCTCTCGCCCAGGATGCTTGTGGCGGACGTCAAGACAATGATGAAGCCGGCCTGAAGCCGAGTGTTCAGGTTCGCTTGGGCGTGCCCGCCGGGTTGTCCGAGGGCGGCAGGGGCGCGATGTCATCATCGCGGGTCAGGGCCTGATCGACCACTTCCGAGCGGCGCTGCGTCTGGTAGTTGTTGAAGGCGTACACCGCCAGCAGGATCAGTACCACAGGCGTCACGAAGAGGCCAAGCCCCAGTACGATGACCACGGCCAGCTCAACGGGCGTAAGATTCAGGTAGGCCACGCGGGCTCCCTGCTATCCGGCGCATGCCAGCATGTTATCCAGGGCCAGCTTCGCGAAGTGCTGCTCGCGCGGATCCACCTTGACCGGCTCCCAGGTGTCCAGTTGTTCGAGGCAGTCGCGCAGGTCGCGCGTGCTGATCTTGAACATGTTGGGGCAGAGCGACCGCACGATGGGAATGACCAGCCTGTCCGGGTTCTGGACGCTCATGCGGTGAATCATGTTCACTTCGGTGCCGATGGCCACTTTGTCGCCCGGCTTCATCTTGCGTACGTACTCCTGAATGAAGTTGGTGCTGCCCACGGCGTCAGCGATCTTGACGACATCTTCGGTGCACTCGGGATGCACCACAATCTTGATGCCCGGGTGCCTGGCGCGTACTTCGTGGACCATGTCCACGGTGTAGCGAGTGTGGACGTGGCAGTAGCCCTTCCACAATATGACGCGCGCCTTCTCGATGGCTTGGGCTGAGTGGCCGCCGTGGACCTGGTGGGGGTCCCACAGGATGATTTCGTCACGGGCAATGCCGTAGGCGTTGGCCGTATTGCGGCCCAGGTGTTCGTCAGGAAAGAAGAAGATCTTCTTGCCGCGCGCGAAGCTCCAGTCAAAAACCTTGCGGGCGTTGCTGCTGGTGCAGACGATGCCGTTGCGTTCTCCGCAGAAGGCTTTGAGGTCAAGGTCGCTGTTCATGTACACGACCGGAATGACCTGTCGGGTGTCCACAAACTCGCCGAGTTCAAGCCAGGAGCGAAGTACCTGCGGCAGATTGGCCATGTCCGCCATGGGGCAGCCGGCATTGCGGTCCGGGTGGTAGACCTGCTGGTCGTTGCGGCAAAGCGTTGCGGCGCTGGTGACCATGAAGCGCACGCCGCAGAAGATAATGTCGCGGGCCCTACCAGTGTTCGCGGCGGCTTTGCACAGGGCGTAGCTGTCACCCGTGACGTCGCCGCAGGCGTGCACACCCAGACGCTGATAATGGTGGGCGAGCACGATCACGCGCTCTCCGTACTGTGCCTTGAGCTCCTTGATCCGCGCGATGTTCTCCTGTTCGTCCTCTTCGATGCGGATCGGGGAGGGCATGACCTGATCGAGGGTGCCGGCCATGGTTGTCTCGCTTTCTATGCGCTGCCGCGTAAGCCCGGACCCGCAATTACAACACAATACGGTCGGCTTGTGTAGCGGTTGCGGCCAGCGCCGCTAGAATCTCAATGAACCCTGTGGTTGCCCCGGATCCCGCCATGACCAAGACCAGCCTGACTGCGGCTTTGGCGTTGTGCCTGATTGTCTTGATTGCCCTGGCCTCGCCCAAGGACGCGCAGAAGGCCAAAGATGATCCAAAGCCCGGCGCTGCGGGCGGACAGCCACAGAAGCCAGTAGCCATTGACCCGGAAGAGCTCAAGCAGGCCGGGGAACTGGTGGGCGCCATGCCCCAGGCAACCCAGGCGCTGTGCAACGCTCTGCGCTGGCTCATTCGCCCGGAACTCCAGGCCGAGGTTATGAAGGGTCGGCGCCATCAGGCGCCCTCCATGCCCCCCTTTGAGGAAGAGCGCAGCCAGCCTCTGAGTTTGGCCGAGCGCCTGCGCCTCGTGGTAGTCCTGCAAAGCGGCCTTCCCCTGATGCCGCCGGTTCAGCAGGCCGCGGACCGCCTGGTGCAGTCGCCCATGCCGTCGGCGGGCGAAGGGCTGGGGCCCTGCGCCATTGAAATGGTGGCGCTACGCCTGTTGGCGCGGATGGAAGGCATCAAGTCCCGCGAGAAGCTCAAGGCCCGGGGGCGCGATGTTCTGCGTCTGGCCGACGAGCAGGCCCAGCACACCCAGGCGCCCAAGAGCAACCAGATGATTCCCGCCGCCTGGTTTGTGAACCACTACTGGCGCGCCGTCATTGCGCGGGCGGCCTTCGACCTGGACATCAACGGGGCCGACAAGGCCTGGAGCTCCGACCTTGACCTGCTTCTGCGCGCTGCCCAAGGCGACAGGGGCTGGCACAGCGGAGGTCCCCTCGAGTTGCCCTACCAGGATGCAAACTCCAACCTCTTCGCGTTGGGGGCCATTGCGCTGGCGGCCCAGGCCCCTGACAAGCTTCTCAGTAAGGGGCGCCGCGCGTCGGCCCAGAAGGCCTTGGAGCAGGGGCCCGCGCTATTGAAGAAGTACATGCCCTATTACGGGGCCCTTGGCTATGACGGCTGCTATGGGCTCATCATCGCGGGCTTTCCGCGGGAGCTGGTTCCGGCTGATACGCCCAACGCCGAGAACTGGCACAAGAACACCCTCACCAATCTCGTGGCGGGCCAGCGCAAGAATGGAAGCTTTGCGCCGCGGGGCGATCGCGCCGCTTCTCTGGGGCTGCACGGCACGTCAGATTCCGCCCCCGGGGACATGCCGGCGATTATTGAAACCTCGCTCATGAGCCTGTACCTGTGCGGCGGGTTCTTTGCGCCCAAGCCGCCTCTGGCGGAAGCTGACCTTGCGCGCTTGGGGGAGGTCATGCTCGCCCTGGCGCTGATCGAAGCTTCACAGATGCGCGTCGTGAGCGACGACTTCCGCCAGCGGGTCATTGACGCCATCGCCGATGGATGCGCGTTTCTGGCGGCAAGTCAGCTCGATGACGGGCATTTTCCCGGGCATTTTGAACATTACACGGGGCATCAGGCTCTGGTGCTGCTGACGCTGCTCCATGGCGGCAGTGCCCGCGATTCTGAGCCCGTCAAGAAAGGTCTTGCCTGGCTTGAGAAGAAGGAATTCACGGTCCAGACCGTCAGCTACGACGCGGCCATCATGCTCATGCTCTTCCAGAAGTATTACGAGTCCGAGATCAAGGCGTCGGGCATGCTGGAGGCCCGTACGGAGAAGGACCGAGTCGCGGCGCGCAAAAAGCTTGCCCAGAGCCTGCCCAAGGAGCGCATGGCGCTGTTTCAGAAGCTGGTCAGCCACCTCGACAGCGCCCACACCGGGGGCGACGGCGGCTGGACCTATGCGAAAGTCGGAAAGACGGACGGCTTTGCGGGCGGCGGTGATAACTCCAATGCCCAGTACGCCATGCTGGGCTATCGCTCGGCGGTCATGTTGGGATGCGAAGTGAAGACCGAGGTATTCAAGCGCGAAACGCAACGCCTGCTCAAGACTTTCTACCCCGTGAATCTCGACAACCCGCCTCCCGGAACGCACCGCCGCTCTGATTCTCGCAGCCCCGACAAGAGCCCCGCGCCGAAGGTCACCGTTCCCGAGGAGTTCAAGGAACTCAGCCCCGAGGCCGGAGGATGGGGCTACAGCTGCATCAAGACGCCGCCGGACCTGGCCATGACCGCGGCCGGCGGAAGCTCGCTCGCCATCTGCATGGACGAGCTGCGCCTGCGCGGCTCGCTGGAGAAGGACCTGGAGAAGGAAATCAACCGCCGCATCGCGGGGCTGCTGCTTTACCTTCGCCACGAGTATTACGTCGATGAGTCCTGCCGCGTCTTTCATGTGGCGACGGGTGGCGCACCGCTGTGGGACGGCTGCGGCTTCTTCTATGGCCTCTACTCAACTGAGCGCTGCTGTGAGCTGCTGAAAGTGCGCATGCTTCCCGGTGAACTGGACTGGTATCGCGTGGGGGCCGACCTGCTTTGCTACTCGCAGGAAGAAGACGGCACCTGGAAAACCGACAACTTGCCCAATCGCGCGTTGTCGCCGCGCGCCGGCGGGGGTGGCCCTGAGTTCACTCCCCAGTCGGCCAACATCTGCATGGCCATTCTCTTCCTCAAGCGCGCGGCCATGCCCATCATCACCGACCACCGCAAGTTCGACAAATCCAAGCCGCGCACGGACGAAGAGGATCCGGCCAAGGCGCCGCCCAAGAAACCCATCACCGGCAAGTGAGCTTCAGGTTTCTTCGAGGCCCGTGCGGAAGGTCCGCGTGGCCCTCGCCCGCTCGCCGCGCCTGGGCGGTGACCAGGGCTGAAGATTGAGGCGGGCAATGACTTCCGCGTCGCAGCCCGGCAGGGCAATGCCGCGCAGTTGCTCCTCCTGCAGCACCTGGGCGGCGGGCCAGGCCCGTTTGAGTTCCTTGAAGGCGTTTTGAAGGTAGTCGCGAAACTCCTGGGCGGGCTCGAGTGCCGGGTCCCACATCAGGGCGCGCCGATTGAGTTCGACCGCGGCCCAGGAGTTCCCCATGTCGTTCTTGAGCACGGACCAGTTGTGGGCAATCCATGCCTGGGGGCCGCCCTCGAGCAGGGCCAGCATGAAGGCCCGATCCGCGTCTGACTTGCGGCCCAGCAAGGCGAAGTCCAGCGCCTGCAGTGTGTAAAGCTCCGCGCGGCGGGCGTTGTGGGCGGCAAAGCTGACGGCCTTTTCATACCAGCCGCAGGCATCCTCCAGCAGGTTCTGGCGTTCGCACAGGAGCGCCATGAGCGTTGCGTGAGTTCCCGGCGCGATGGCCAGACGCTGCAATTCCCGCAGGAGGTCCGTGGCCATTTCGAAGCGGCCCAGGCGGATCTGGATTTCGATGATCGCGCGCCAGGCCTTGCCAACCTTGGGCGCCAGCTCCCTGGCGCGTTCGGCAAAGGGGATGGCCTCGCGCAGCGCCGCCGGGTGGTAGACGTCTTCGTCAAAGCGCGCCAGTTCGGTGATGGCGCGCGCCAGCATGAAATGCGCCGCAGCGTTGTCGCGGTCGAGCATCAGGGCGTCGCAGCAGCGGCGGGCCGTCTCCTGCAGTTGTTCATGCGGCGTACTGTGTTCGGGGTCTTCCAGGCCGATAAGCTGTTTGCGCGACTCCGCGCTGTTGCGCGCCTCGCCCTCGTGGGCGGGGTCGGCCAGCCAGGCCGTCAGGCTGTCCACGGCGGGCTTGACCAGCGCATAGGCTGCCGGAACGCGCTGGCGCAGAAACGCCTTGTGCTCGGGAGTGTGCTGTTGCATGAACTGATTGTAACCCCCGCGGCGGTGCGGCGCAGCACTTTGCCGAGGGGGACGCAGCTTCAGTCCAGCACGCGTCCGAGGTAACTCAGGAGGTTGCGCGAGAAGATGCGTTCCAGGGTGTGATTCTTCAGGCCCCGCACCCGCAGGGCGGCCTCGAGGTTGCGCAGGTCGCCCAGGTGCCTGAGGTCGGTACAGGTGTCCTCAAATCCGTCAAAGTCGCTGCCCAAACCCACATGCTCTTCACCGCAGAGGTTCACAGCATGCATGACGTGCGCGGCGACGTCGTCGGCCTTCGCTGCGCGCGCCCCCGGCGCAAAGGCATCTTCGATCAGGTGCCCGGGATAGAAGTCAATGCCCACAAATCCGCCGCGCTGCGCGATCACCTTGAGCATGGCGTCGTCGGCGTTACGCGTGATATTGACCAGCGCCCGGCAGCCCGTATGTGAAATGCAGGGAGGACGCTTGGCCAGGGCCACCACCTGTGAAAAGGCCGGCTCCGGCAGGTGCGCGCAGTCAACGGCAACGCCGATGGCCTCCATCCTTTCCACAAGCTGATGGCCGAATTCGCTCAGGCCCTGGCGCGGCTCCTTGCAGCCGCAGCCGTCAGCCACCTCGTTGCGGTGGTTGTGTGTCAGGCCGATGCCGCGCACGCCGCGGGCATAGAACTCGTCCAGAAGTTCCAGGCGTCCGGCCAGGGGGCTGGCCCCTTCGAGCCAGGGAATGAGGGAGATACGGAGGCGGTGGACAGCGACATCGGCGGCCCGGGAGGCCTTGGCCAGGGCATGGGGCTGGGCGGCCACGTGACGGTCCAGACAGTCGATGATGCTGTGGGCGGAAGCCGTGGCTTCCGCTTTGGAATAACGCGAGGGCGTGAAGATGGAGCAGATTTGCAGCGTCTGTCCCGCGGCCTGCATGCGCGGCAGGTTAATGTGCAGCGGGCTGTCGTCGCGCGCAGGGTCATGGCCCTTGAGGGCGGCTTCGTAGAAGGTGTCAGCGTGGGCGTCGGCGTATGCGAGCATGGAGTCCCCCCGGTCTATTTCGACAGTTTCTTCGCTGCGCTTTGGTGCCAACTCCCCCTATAATTGTCCCCCTATGCCGAGAACGATCCTTGCCATCTTGCTTCTGCTGCTGTGCGCGCCGCTGGTTGCCTCCAGCGAAGACTACGAAGTGTTCGCGACCTGCGGGGTGGGCCGCGTGATCCGTTCGCCCTATGTGCCGGTGCGGGTTGCCGTGCTGCGCACGGAGTTGCAGCCCTTTACGGGCCGTATCGTGATTGAGGTTGAGGGGCAGTCCCGCGCCACGAACGGTGATGTCTCGACTTACTCCGTCCAGTTCAGCATGGAGGCGGGCCGTGCAGAGGCCCTCGTGCCCTTGACCCTGCCCCTGACCGAGATGGGGGCCAGCGGTCGCGTTGTGCTCGAGCGCGCGGTGGGAGATGGTCGTTTCGAGGCCGTGGCCGAGAGTCAGTTCAACGCCAGCCCCATGAGCTCGGATATCGTGGTGGCAGGCTTTGTCAGCGCGGCGCGGCTGGAAACGGTCAACGCGTTCAGCATGAACTACGCCCTGCTGGAGGCGCCGCTGGTTGACTGGGTCAGCGACTGGAAGTCCCTGGCCTCCTTTGATGCGCTGATTGTGAACAGCGAGCAGTTGACCCGTCAGCAGAACGAGGCGCTGCTTGAGTATGTTGCGGCGGGTGGCACGCTCATCCTCTCGCCGCGCACGGCAGCCAGTTTCAATCCGGGCCTGCCTGCCGGAGAGCTTCTGGGAATTGCCGCCACCAACAGGGCAGGGCAGGTTCGCGTCGGCGATTACGGCTTTCTGCTCGCCGAGCTGCTTGAGGTGCCGACTGGCAGCAGCGCGGTGGGCCGCCTGGCTTATGGCGGGTACTCCGGCTATTACCCCCGGCGCGGGCGGGCCGGGCGTGCGGGCCCCGCGGTGCCCAAGCCGGCCGAGGCCCCGCCCGAGGTCCAGCCTGAAACTCAGCCGGGAGGTCCCCCGGCCAAGCTCAAGCTTGAGCGTCCCGACCTGGAGACCACCTTTGATGCCTGGGCTTCTGCCGGGCGAGCCCGCGCTTCATCCCGCGCCCGGGGCCTGATCTCCGTGGCCCGCGTCGGTGCGGGCAAAGTAGTCTTCATTCATGCCGACATCTCCCGGCCGCCCTTCACCGTCGCCGTGGGAGACGACCGACCGACCCTGGCTGGCGCCAACCTGGTCTTCGAGGCCCTGCGCGAGGCGTCTGATCGGGGCATGGGCCGCACGCCGCTGAACATTCTGGCTTCGCAGAACGGGCGGGAGGCCGTGGATATCGCCGGTCATCGCATTCCGGGCAATGCCACCATGATCATTGTGGCCTTTGTCTATGTGTTTGCAGCGGGCGTTGGTGTTTTCTTCCTCGCTCGCAAGGTCAGGCGCCCGGAACTTTATCCCGCGGGATTGCTGGTCCTGGGCGTACTTTCCGTGGTGGGCGTCTTTGGTATCGGCAACTGGTTCAAGCGCGCCGGCGACCGCGTACAAGCGATACGGGTCATCGTCAGCGACAACAGCACAGGCCGCGCCGGGGTCTACACCTTGGGCTGCGCCTACCTGCCCGGTGGAGGGGACTATTCCTTCAAGCAGGGTTTGTCCGCGGCCCTTGTGCCCGCGGAGCTTTCCGAGCGTGCGGTGCGGGGGCTGCCCAATGACCCCCTGATCGTCACGTCACGTACGGCGGGCAGCGAGGTCACCACATCGCTCAGCGGGCTTTCGCAGTGGCAGAACCTGTACTTCATCGGCGCTGAACCGGTGAAGCGCGAGTCACTCAAGCTCAACGTTACGGGAACAGAAGGGGCGCTGACCCTCGAGAACGGGAGCGACCTGGACCTGCGCTCCTGTCTGGTGCTTGTCGGGCGCGACCCCGGTACGCCGGCTCAGTGGCACTATGTCAAGGAACTTCAGGGCGGGTCTTCCGTCAACCTTACGGCCTCCACGACCCAGATCACGGACATTGTCGGAGCGCTCAAGGAGCGCCTCGCCGACGACCTGGATCGCCAGTCCCTGGATTACCGCGCCCTGATTACCCTGCTGCGCCGGCAGGATCCCTATCTTGACGGTGCCTCGCTGGAGGACATCGAGAAGTCTGCCTTTCTGGAAGCCGGCCTGATGCCCATCAGCGGCGAGGTGCTGGTCGTCGCTCTGCTCAAGCCCGATGCGCTCTCCGCCCAGTCCTTGGGCACGCCGGAAGATCCCCAGGCCGTGCGCCAGGCCTGCCTCTGGTGCGCGCTATGCACCATCGGGGAGAAGTAGGCGCCGCCCCATGACGCGCTGGCTGCTCATCCTGACACTGCTGGCGGCGCCGCTCTGCGCGCGTGAAGTCAGCGTCGTGGCCATGGATGTCAGCCACTCCCGCAAGCTGCGCGTCGAAAACGCCGTCGATGAGGCCTTCGCTCACGTCAGCGCCAAAACGGGCCTGCAAGACAACGGCCGGCTTGAGCTCACCCTCTGCGGCGACGCGCAGCGCTTTGGTCAGATTGCCGCGGCGGACGGTGTCTCGATGTCTGCCGAAAACGTGTTGGGCTATGCCCTGCCCGCATTGCGCAGGATCGTGCTCAATCTCGCGGTCATCGATGAGCGCAGGCTCTCTGAGTTGGGGGTGCTGCGCCACGAAGTGGCCCACCTTGTGCTCGGGTCATCACTGCAAAGCAAGCGCCCTCTCTGGTTTGAGGAGGGCGTGGCCCAATGGGTGGAGTCCGTCGCGCTGGACGCCTTGATCGAAGCCGCGACGGCCCAGCTTCCGCCCGAGTTTGCCAGCCTCGACGATCTCAGCCTGGGCCTGCGAGACCCCCGCGACGCAGGCGCCGCTTACAAACAGGCGCGCAATGTCGTCGAGTTCATCGTGGCCCGGCACGGCGAGGACAAACTGCGTGACCTGCTCCGCCGGCTGCGGCCCCCAGGCGTCGGTTTTTCGGCCGCGTTTAGCGCGGCCTGCGGCGAAGAACTCTCGGTCTTTGAGCAAGCCGCCCTGGGTGAACTGTCCCGCAAGCGCCAGAACGCCCTGATCCTGTTTCTGGGGGCCAACTGGTGGTGGATGCTGTTTTCCATCGCGGGGCTGCTGGCCCTGATCCTTTGGCTCAAGCGTCGCAAGCGAGGCCACGACATCCTCCGGCACTGGGAAGAGCAGGAGAAGCTCTATCCCTCCGACCCTCAATGGAGCTACGCCGACGACGCGGACTCCGACGAAGCCGGCCCGGATCACGGGCGGCGCTGAAGGGCCCTGCGGTGTCGCAGGGCCGCCACGAGCATGGCCAGCAGTCCCAGTACCAGGAGGGCCAGCCCCCGCCCCTCGCCTGAGGTACAGCCGCCGCCCATCTGTGCGGGAGAGTCAAACAAGGCACCGGGCGCGGGCTGGACGTTCAACTGGAAGTTCTTTTCTTCGGTGCCGGCCAGACTGTCCTTCACCCGCACGCGGAAGGAAAAGATGCCATGGACCGCAGGCACCCCCCAAAGGCGACCGTCGGCCCCCAGTTGAAGCCCCGCGGGCGGCGCCCCTGATACCAGTGAGAAGGTATAGGGGCCCGTGCCCCCGGAAGCCTGAATGCTGAAGTCGTAGGCCAAAGTCTCCTGCCCCTGAGGCAGCGCGCTGGTCACGAAGACGACGCCGGCCACATCCACGCCCAGGCCGCTCATGTTGATCATGAAGGGGCTGGGTGCCGCGCCATCATTGTGCGTGAAAGACAGCGAGGCGAACTTGGGCCCCTTGCTGACGGGGTCAAAACTCAGGCGGATGATCGTGCTCTGCTGGTGGCCCAGCGTCAGGCTCATGCCCGTTGTATCCAGCACGAAATCCTGGGTGTTGGGCCCCGTCAGAAGGGGCTGCCCCAGCACAAGGTCCTGCCAGCCCAGATTGCGAACCACGATGGATACGGGCCCCAGGGCACCGGAGCCGACGTCCAGCGGGCCAAACGCGAGAGCCCCAGTCGGTGCCGCGCCGGGAGATACCTGCGCGCCGCTGCCCTCGGCGACCAACATTATGGGCGCATTCACGATGCCAAAGCCGGCGACGTCAAAGGTGAAAGGCTGGCCCGCGTTGGGGTCATTGTGGGAAAGGCTTACCGTGGCTTGGCGCAAGCCGATGGCCGAAGGGTCAAACGTGACGTCAAATTGTGTGATGGCGCCCGGCGCCAGAGAACCGCTCATGGAGGCGCTTTGAAGCGTGAAGTCCGCGCTGCCGCTGATCTGGGGGCTGCCTAGCACCAGAAGCTGCGTGCCGCGGTTCTCGATCAGGATCGTCAGGGGTGCAGAGGGACCGGCGCTGACATCGACCTGGCCGAAGTCGCGCCCGCCCACTGCCGGCGAGCCATAAGCAATGCCTGCGCCAGAGCCTGCTTCCGTGATGCTCAAGACGGGTATGTTGGCTGCACCGTAGCCCCTGATTTCGAAGGAAAACGGCGTGGCCGTGTTTGCGGCATCGTGCACGAACGAGACGGTTGCCACCTTGAGGCCCGGGGTGGCCGGCGCAAAGCGCAGCGAAAACCAGGCCATGGAGCCGGTCTGATTCACGATGGGGCTCTGGAATCCGCTCTGGTTGATCTGGAACGACGCGGCATCTGGGCCCGAAATGACGGCCTGCACCAGATTCACGGGGTTGCTGCCCGTATTCTTCTGAACGATATTCAGCCAGTTGCCGCTCTGGCCCGCGATCACGTTGCCGAAGTCGCGCAGGCCCGCCGGCGTGGCGCCGTTGAAGACCTCGACACCGCCGACCTGAACTTCGTAAACGTGCAGGCCGGGCTGCGGCGAGAGGTTCATACCGAAGCGGAACGTGGCCGTCGCCTGTAGAGGCCGCCCTGTCGCGGACTCCAGGCCGTAAAGGTAGATCGTGGCGTCCAGGGCCTTGTTGGCCAGGATGGCCGGCACGAACCCCGCCAGCAACTGGCCCGAAAGAACCTGCGAGGCGCCGGGCGCCACCACGACGGGAAGCGCCAGGGACCACGACCCCACGTTCACCCAGCTTCCCTGGGTACCGTAGAATCCCCCGGGGCCGTATTGGCGCGTTCCGACTTCCATGCCAGTGAGCGTCACGGAATGACTGGAAGCGTTGCTGACACTGACCGAGAAAGAGTACAGGTTCTGGGGATAGAGCAGGGCGATGGTCTGCTGGGCCGTGGGGTCGAAGTAGCTGCTTGTGGTGGCGACGTTGAAGTTCTGCGCCGTGATGACCTGGGCCGCGGGCTTCTCGCGGATGATCACGTCATCGATGCACCAGCCGGTGAAGCGTTCAAACTGCCCATAGAGCTGAAGATATTGCGGCATGTTGCAGGCGCCGATGCCGAACCGGACCTGCACCCGGGGCTGATTGGCAGCCACGCTGCTGATGTCGTGGCTGTGCGGCGTCCACGAGAAGTCGGCCACGGCGTTCCAGCCGTAGGGAAAGTTGTTGTTCCAGACATCGACCCAGGTGGCGCCGTCGTTGGTGACCTGCACGCGGACGCGGTCATAGTTCCAGTGTGAGGCTGAAAGCCAGCGCTGATAGCGCAACTCCACGCTGGCCACCCCGCTGCAGTCAAAGATGGGCGATACGGCCCAGGCGGGCGTCGGCATCATGTCCGGGCGTGATGCCCCCGGCGAGTCTGCCAGGATCATGTTGTCACTGCTCGAGGGCGTAGCGTCCACGGCGGGCTCGCAGGCCGGCCAGCCGTCCCAGCTCTGGCCGTTGGAGGTGTAGGCCGTCGCCGGGCCGCGCACCCAGGTGTTGCCCAGGGTCCAGCCTGTCGCTGTGGAAAACGAGTCCGAAAAGGGCAAACCATAGGGCGGCGGCAGCACGCGCAGTATCAGCGTGCGGCTGGCCGTCCGGGACAGGGCGTCACTCACCTGCACGTTGAACGCGTAGTTAACGGCGCCTGTGCCGCTGCCGGGCCCGGGCGTTCCAGAAAGTGCGAACTGGTCGCCGGTCTGGGTCAGGCTCATCTGGGCGGGCAGCGCGCCGCCGGTCATTGACCATGTGTAAGGCGGCGTGCCGTTGCGCGCGTTGAGCATGAAGTTGAAGGGCTTTCCCTCTACGGCGGTCCGAAGGGACTCAGTTGATACGACGAACTTCGAGGGTTCTACGTCAATGAGCCAGTCCTCCACTTCACCGAAGTAGAAGGAGCCCGTGGGGCTGAAGTTGGGCGCGCCGCCGATGTTGTCCTGCAAAGTGATGCGCACGGCCACCTTGTTCGCCCCATTGCGCGAGAAGCTCTGGTTGGCGCGAATGACGATGCCCGTGATGGTGTAAGATCCGGGGTAGCTGATTTCCTGTCCGGGGAAGTAGTTGTAGCGCTCGTCGGTGGACCAGTGGCCGTTGTCGTCGGCATCCACCCAGATGATCAGGTGCCCCGGCTGGGTCACGTGGATCGTCAGGCTGTTGGAGGACGACCAGGAATCCCACAGCGGCGCGCCCACGACGCAGTCGTCGCTGTCGCCGCTCCAGGACGGCGTGACCGGGTTGGTCAAGTCCACGGTATAGCCGACGCCCAGCCCGCCGGTCACCTGCTCGGCCTCCATCAGCCCGTACGAGGCCGGCGCGTCACCGAAGTCCGCCTGGGCGCAAAGCGCCCCCGCCGCCAGGCCCGCCGCCAGCAACAGCATCAGCCTCGACATCCCCATGGTTTTCTCTCCCGGTTTTCTGCGCGGCGCTCTGCCGTCGCGCGTTCACAGTACTGAAAGCGGAAGAGAGGATGTACATTCGACGCCACTTTCACTTCCGGAATCAGAAGGGGGCGCCCATGGCATTCGAGAATCGGAAACCCGGGGCGGACGGGCCCGCTGCGTATCAGCGTGCCATCCGCGCGCGCCTGAGGGAGCTTCGGGCGCGCTTTGCCCAGTCAGAGATCGCCCGCCGCACCCGCACGCCACTGACCAACGTTCACCGTTACATGAACACCGGCAAAATCCCAGCCGAGTTCTGTGCCGCGCTGGTCGAGGCCTTTGAGGTCAATCCGGCCTGGTTGCTCGTGGGCGCCGGCGGCGCGCTGCTCACCGAGGTGGACAGCGGAGCGGGCCGCGTCGGCGGCGAGCTGCTGATGATGGTGGAGGCCATGGACGCCGTGGCGCGGGTGCGACTGGGCGCCCTTGCGGGCAAGGAGCAGGAAAAGGCCCTGCGAAAACTCAGCGACGCCCTGGGCTCCTACGATCGGCTGCGCGAGCGCATCAACGCCCAGACGCGACCCGTGCTCAAGCATCTGCTCGATCGCTACTCCAGCCTCTGCTCGCACATGGAGCTCGAGCGCGCCGCCGGACTGCGTCGCGCCTGCCTGCAGGCTGCGAAGTTCTGTGACGACGAAGAGTTGCTCTGGGAGCTGGACAACCAGCAGGCCATGCATGAGCACCTGCTGGGCCGTGTGGATGCCGGACTTGCATTTCATCTCCGGCTGTTTGCGCGCAAGCTCCGCGACGGCGCACTCAAGGACGACGCCTCCTGCTCCCAGGCAGCCAGCCTGGCACTGGCCCTGCGCGACAGCGGGCGATTTGTCGAGGGTCGCCGCATCTGCCGCGCCGCCATTGAACTGGCCGCAGACGAGGCGCGACAAGGACTGGGCTTTGTTGAACTCTGCGTCATCGGGGGCTCCTTTGACGTTGAGCTGGGAGACCTTGAGTCCGGCCTCGCAGGCATCCAGCGTGCCTTTGGCCTTCTGGCCGCCGGGCAGCGTTCCTTTGCGTCCATACTGCTGCTGCGGGCGGAGTTGCTGGCAGGGCTGTGCAGCATCGCCGAGGCGCGGGCACGTTCCTATCCTTCACGGGGCCGTTCCCGCGTGCTGCTGCGTCATGCCTGCCTGCTCGAGGATGCCGACGAACTGCGCGCCTGTGTCGAGCACTCTATCGGTACCGCCGAACATCAGATTCCACCCAACGAGTACGAGGCCTGCCGCAGCCGCCTGCTTCTGACGGCCCTGACACGCCCGCGCCCCGCCCTGCTGCGGCAGTTCGAAACCCTGGGGCGGGAATCCCCGCCCCAGGTCAATTCGCCTCATCTCAAGTCTGCCATGCTGGCCATTCATCACGCTCAGGTGGCGCGTCTGTGCGGCAAAGGTGCGGCAGAGGCCGAGCGGGCCCAGGCGCAGCTTGATGTGGTGCCCCGCGACCGCACGGTCACCATTGACCTTTACGCCGTTCAGGCCAGAAACCTCGCCGCGACGCAGCAGCGACAGGCCCTCGCGGTTGCCCAGGCAAGACTGCGCGACTGGATTGAGCGCGGCTACAACGCCCTGCGCGCCGTTGGCATATAGGCGCGGCATCGCCGCTACGGCGCCAGGGGGACAAGGACTTGATGCGGGCCGTCACGCCAGGGCGTAGCCGCGCCGTTCGGCGAGTTCGCGGGCGATGTCCTCACGTTCGGCCGGCGTGAAGATGATGGAGAGGGCCGGGAAGATGTCGCGCTCTTCAACGAGCATGTGGCTGGTGTAGATGTTGAGCAGTTCGTTGGCCTGGCCGCGGAAGAGCTTGAGGTCGGGCTCGAGGTCCTTGCGGGCGGGGCAGCCTTCAAAGGGGATGCGGGCGACCAGCTTGCGGGCTGTCTGGTCAAACTGGGTATGAATCTGGGCCAGTTCGGCGTGGTCTTTCTCGATGTGCTCCAGCAGGTAGGCGAAGTGGCTCTGGGGGTCCTTGAGCTTGGCGCGCAGGCGCGGAAGCAGGGACTCTTCCTCATCGCGCGCGTGCAGGGGCACATCAACGGCCAGAAAGCGCAGGGCGCGCGAGATCTGCGCGGCGAGGGAGAGGTCTCCGCGGCCGAGTACCAGCAGGCGTCCTGCGCGAACCAGTGCGTGCAGGTGCTGCTTCAGTTCGCGATGGGCGCCGACCAGGAGGACCAGGGGCTCGCGTTCAGGAGAGAGGCTCAAGACCGGCTCCCGGTTGGGTTGAGATGTTGGACATCAAGAATCTGCTCAGGGTGCTCCACAACAAACTTCACGCGCCGCGCCCAGGCCGCCTGAAAGCGGAGCAGCGCCTCGGCGTCACCGGAAAGTGCCGCGCGCATGTTCGGCGCCATGTCCGGCTCGCCGGGAATGCGTTCACCCAGGGCGCTGATGCGTACGGCTGCGCCGGTGTCAGTGCGAGTGAATGTCACGCTGCCAAAGGGCGTGAGGTTGGCGTCAAAATGCAGCAGGTTCTGGCGGTTGAAGCGGCCCGCGATGCCCTTGAAGCCCGTGACGCCGGCCGCGCCGGTCACAAAGCCTATGACCTGGGCCAGGGGACCGTTGGCAAAGGAGTCCGGCTGGGAGGCGATGTCAACTTTGATGTGCCCGCGTTCAGGCGTCTGGTCTGCCCAGAGTTCGAGCAGGGCGCGGCGGGCCATTTCAAAGGCGGTGGCTACGGTGGGGCAGAGGTGGCCGGCGAACTTGCCCGCGTCTTCCAGGGTGTAGCTCAGGTGCGGCGTGAATCCCAGGAATGCGGCCAGCTCGTCGTGCAGGACAATGGGCGCGGTGGAGCGCGCAATCTGTTGGAGGTCACTCATGAGTGGGCCTTGGCAATGGCCTGATTGAGGCGCAACATGACTTCCTCGAGCTTCAGGCCGTGGTGTTCGACGGCGTTGGCGATGGTATCGGCGCCGCCGCAGCATGCGTCCAGATGCAGTTCGCTGAAGACGGGCACGGTCACAGGGTAACGTCGGGCGGCCTCGGCCACGGTCAGGCCGGGGTCCAGGGAAGCGCAGGAGTGGGCCGGCGCGGGGGCTGAGCCGCGCTCGCGGGTGGCTTCGTTCAGGTCGTCCATGAGGCGCAGCAGGTCGACCTTTTGGAACTCGCAGGCCTGCTGGAGTGTGACATTGCGGGCCAGGGTGTTGCGGAAGACGGGATTCTTGAGCAGGCCAAAGCCGTGCTTGACGAATACATCCAGAGTGTGGGGCCAGCGTTGCAGCACAAGACCCACGCGGGCCTGGGGCGCGATGGTGACACTCTCGATGTTCATGGCGTGCGCGGCCTGGCGCGGACGATACATGATCACAAGGATGTGCAGTGCCCAAAGCACCAGCGCGGCCAGAATCAGGAGGCCCGAGATCCCAAGCAGGTTGAAGCTGGCGGGGGCGAAGTCCGTCAGCACCTGATTGCCTACACGCAGGGCCGTGCCGGCATTGATGAGCAGGAACACGAGCCAGAGGCGGCTGAGGCGCGCGGTGTCTTCACCGCAGAGGTTGGCTACGACTTTGGCGCCCACGCCCAGGATGCTCATGCTGATGAAGCCGACGGTCAGCGCGTGCATCATGGCGCCGTGGTAGGCGTGGCTGAAGGTCTGGCCCGTCAGACGGTTGTACCAGGGTTCCAGGGCCAGCATGACCATGCTTAGCATGAACCAGAAGTGGCTGGCGCGGATGAACTTGATGCTGCGGTCGTTGCCGGTCACCTTGCCAAATGGCCTGAACGAGAGACTGATCCAAAGGCTGGGAACGACGATCAGCAAAGTGGCCGCGTAATAGGCCATGCCCACGCGCAGAAACTCGCCGGTCTTGAACATGACGACAAACAGCGTGGAGGACGCCGCCACACCCAATATCAGCGGCCAGAACATACGGCGGTAGAGCTTTTCGCCGGGGTCTGCAAAGCCGAAAACCGGGGGCATGAAGCGGAGGCTCACGCCCAGGATCATCATGGTGGCCAGCCCGTAGAGCTGCACCTGGCGAAGGGGTAACTGATAGGCCGCCACGGCACTGACCAGGGCCCCGCGGTCGGGCGCGGTCGCCGTGGCGTAATACAGGAAGGCGTCGCCGATGATGCCGAGCACGAACCACCCCACGGCCGCGAAGACCCATTTGTCGTAGGTTTCAAGCGGCTTGCCGATGGTCCGGTAGGTCATGGCCATGACCAGCACGAACAGCAGGGCGGCTATGAGTTCAAGGCAAGAACCCAGCATGCCCAGCCCGAACCAAAGGGGCGAAAGCAGGATGGTTCCCTGGTGGATGCTGACGGCGAAATACTCGCCCACGACCCGCAACGCGATGCCCATGAGCATCAGCACGAAGCTGAACGCTGCCAGGGAGGGGCGCCAGAGTGCGCCGTGCTTGAAGCGCGGGAAGGCCTGGTAGGCGTAGCCCATGATTATAAGGCCGACCCAGCCGTAGATCTGGCTGTGGCCGTGGGCGTTGATCTCGTTGATGGGCAGGGCGGTGAACTTGCCCGCAAAAGCAATCTGCCAGAGCAGGATCACGCCCCAGAGCGCGCCGGCGGTGAACGTGACGCCGATGGCGCCCAGAAAGAAACGACGGTAGATGCTGTCGGCCAGGGACGGCTTGTAATCGACGGCGGGGGCCAGCCTGGGGTTCGCGACGGCGGCATTGAGTTCGTTCAGAAGCCTGGCGCTGTCTACGCCGTGGGTCTTGGCAAAGAACTCCATGGACTCAGCGGGTCCAAATTCTCCACCACAGCCTTTCAGACCATACTGGTCCAGAACACCGCGAAGCTGGGGATGGGCCTTGATGGCCTCTGGAATCATGGTTTCGGGGGTGATTACGGCTGCCATGGCCGGCCTCATTTCGCTTGACCAGTTATTCGGACTCCGATATCCTTATATCTGATTCAGGCAGGCAGCGCAACCGAAAGTCCGAAAAAGGTTCCAGCGAGTCCGCAATCCGGGGTGCCGCATGAAGGACAACTTCGACCGCGAGATCCACGCCCTGCGCATCTCCGTTACGGATCGCTGCAACATGCGCTGCCGCTACTGTGTGTCCGGCGACCTGCTCAAGCTGAAGCCCGCCGAAAGCCTCCTCAGCCTCGCCGAGATTGAGAGCGTGATCCGCGCCAGCCTTTCGCTGGGTTTTGACGCCTTCCGCTTTACCGGAGGCGAGCCTCTGGTGCGCGAGGGCATCGCCGAGCTGATGCTGCAGGTGTCACGCCTGCCAGGGGTACGCAAGCTCTCCTTGTCTACCAATGCCAGCCTCCTTGAGCGATTCCTGCCCCAGCTCGCCGCTGCCCGCGTTTTCAGCCTCAACATATCGCTGGACACGCTGGATGCCGTGCGATTTGCGCAGATCACCCGGGGTTCCGAACTGGCCCCCAGCCTCGCGGGTATTGACGCCGCTGCGCGCGACGGGCGTTTTCGAATCAAGTTGAACACCGTGCTCATGCGCGGCTTCAACGACGACGAACTGGCCCGGCTGGCGGCCTTGACCATGGACCGGCCCCTGCACGTCCGTTTCATTGAGTACATGCCCTTTGGGAACTGGTCGCGGGGGGAGGGTCTTGAGAACCCCACCATGAGCGTGGCCGAGGCGCTGGAGGCCCTGAGGCGCCACTACACCATTGAGGAGTCCGTCGAAGGCCCCGGGGGCGACGGGCCCGCCACCTACGTTCGGATTCGCGGCGCCCGGGGGTTTGTCGGGTTCATCAGCCCCGTTCACGCCCCCTTTTGTGAGCGCTGCAATCGCCTCAGGCTGACGGCGGATGGGCAACTCAAGGGATGTCTGCTTGATGACGAGCGGCTGCAACTGCGAACGTGGATGCGCAGCCCGCAGTACAGCTTCGAGGGGCTGGTGGAGCGCGTGGCCCTGGCTGTGCGCAGCAAGCCGGAAAGGCACCACTACGCCCGCGACTTCGACATGTCTACCGTCGGCGGCTAGGGGCACCCGGTGGCCTTGCCCGGGCCCCTGTGCTAAACCACGGCCATGGACCTCGCCCTGCGGTGCAGCCATTACATTGACCCCGCCACGTTTGAGCTCAGACGTGACGTGATCCTGCTCGTGAGCGGCGGCCGCATTGTTGAGACCATCGTGGGCGGCGAGGTTTCGGGCGGGCTCAAGGGCCTCGCCGAGGAAACTCTCGACTACGAAGCCGCGCTGGTGATGCCCGGCTTCGTTAATGCCCACTGCCACCTCGACCTCAGCCACCTGAGCGGCCAGTTGCCTACGGGGCTGAGTTTCACCGAGTGGATCGACTGCATCATCGAGGGCCGCAAGGTGCCCCAAGCCCAGGTCAAGGCCGCGCTGGAGTCGGCCTGCGACCAGCTCCTCGCCACGGGCACGACCAGCGTCATCGATGTCAGCGTGGACGGTGCAAGCTTTGCACCCCTGCGCGCTCGGGGCATCTCCGGCGCAGTCTGTCTGGAAGCGCTGGGCATCGATGGTGCCAATGCCGGTGCCGCCATGGAGCGTCTGGACGCCATCGTGCGGCAAATCGAGGGCGAAGCCGAAAAGTTCTACGCAACGGAGAAGTCAGCGGGGGCGGCCCTGCGCCTTGGTTTCTCGCCCCATGCGCCCTACTCGACCTCCGGCGAACTCTATCAGCACGCATTTGGCCGCGCGGTGGGGGAGGCGCGGGTCTGTACCACCCATGTGGCCGAGACGCTTGAAGAGCAGCAGTTCTTCCGCATCGCCCAGGGTCCCATCCGGGATTTCTACGAACGCCGGAAGATTCCCCTGGCGGGCTTTGAGGGCTTCGACCAGAGCCCGATCACCGAGCTTCTGTGGGAGTGGCTGGCGCCCTGGCTCAGTGTCGATCAGCCCAATTCGAAGCTGGTGCTTGTTCACTGCAATTACCCTCAGGGCCCGGACCTGGAGCATCTCGCGCGTTTCAAGCCCAGCATCGTCTATTGCCCGCGCTCCCATGCTTATTTCGGCCATGAAGAATACCCCCTGCGCGACTTGCTGAGTACCGGCGCCAATCTCTGCCTGGGCACGGACTCCCTGGCCAGCAACAGCAGTCTGGCCATGCTGGACGAAATCCGCGCTGCCAGGCAAGCCCACGGTGGTGGGGACGTGGCGAACCTCTTCAAGATGGCCACCATCAACGGCCGCAGGGCCCTCGACATCGGACCCGACCGTGCGGACCTCGTGGTTCTAGGCCTGCCTGCTGCGGCGCCGCAGGCCGCGCCCCTGGCCGAGATGCTCGAGGCCCTGCTTGCCCATCGCGCCCCCGTCTACGCCGTAATCCAGGGCGGCCGCGTGGCGGCTCGTGCGATTTGATGCATGATTCGTTGTCAGAAGCGCGGCTATCCGTTACACCTTTGCCGCCACGAGACACAGGAGCGGAAGATGCTGGACATTCGATTGATCCGGGAGAACACCGACGCCGTGAAGCAGGGCCTGGCCCGGCGCAACTTTGACGCGGGTGTGATTGACGAAGTGCTCAAGCTCGACGAGAAGTACCGCGAGCAGCGTACACGCCTGGAACAGAAGCAGGCCGCGCTCAACGCCGCCAGCAAGGCGGTGGGCAACTGGATGGGCAAGCTGAAGAAGGACCCGGCGGCCCCGGTTCCGAAGGAAATCACGGAGGCGCTGGGCAGCACGCCCAAGGGGCCGGATGAAGCCCGCGAAGGGCTGCGCCTGTTCGGCGACCAGATTTCGAACATCGATCGCATGATCGGCGAGATTGGCGTCGAGATCGACAATCGGCTGCGCATGGTGCCCAACTTGCCAAGCCCGCACACGCCCGTCGGCAAGGATGAAACCGGCAACGTGGTGCGCAAGACCTGGGGCGAGGCGCCCAAGCCCGGCTTTGCGCCCAAGGCCCACTGGGATCTCGGCAAGCACTACGGCCTGGAACTCGAAGTCGGTGGTCGCATCAGCGGCAGCGGTTTTCCTTTCTTTCGCGGGCCCCTGGCGCGCCTGGAGCGTGCCCTGGTCAACCTCTACCTCGATTTCCACACGCGCGAAAACGGCTACACCGAGTGCTGGACGCCCTTCATGGTGCGGCGCGAAACGCTGGTCAACAGCGGCCAGCTGCCCAAGTTCGAGGAAGAGATGTACCAGTTGGGAAAGGGCGACGAGCTATACCTCATTCCAACGGCCGAAGTGCCCCTGACCAGCGTGCATGCAGACAGTGTCCTCGACAAGGACCATCTGCCCATCCGCTATTGCGCCTTCACCCCCTGCTTCAGGCGCGAGGCCGGGGCGGCGGGCAAGGACACGCGCGGCATCCTGCGCGTGCACCAGTTCAGCAAGGTGGAACTCATGGTGACCACCACCCCCGAGCGCAGCGAGGAAGAGCACGAAACCCTCACCCGTTGCGCCGAGCGCGTGCTGGAACTGCTTGAATTGCCCTATCGCCGCCTTGAGCTGTGCTCGGGCGACATGGGCTTTGGGGCCCAGCGCTGCTACGACCTCGAGGTTTTCGCCATCGGCGTGGGCAAATGGCTCGAGGTATCAAGCTGCAGCAACTTCGGCGACTATCAGGCGCGGCGTGCCAGGATCCGCTTCAAGGACAACGACAAACAGAACAAGCTGTGCCACACGCTCAACGGGTCAGGCCTGGCCCTGCCGCGCGTGATGATCGCGCTGCTGGAGAATTACCAGGACGCAGAGGGCCGCGTGCGCCTGCCCAAGGCCCTGCATGCCTATTACGGGAAAGAAGTCCTCTAGCACACAAGAGATGGAGCGTTCGAGAGTTTGAGCGTTGGCCAAGGTTGTTGTCACCTCTCAATCTCCCGGTCTCACCATGCCAGACCGATACCTAGCATCCTTCGATACGCAGCACGTCAGCCAGGAAGTGGCCGATGTGCTCATTATAGGCACAGGCATCACCGGTCTGACGGCGGCCATCCATGCCGCGCGCCTGGGCAAAGATGTAATCGTCTGCAACAAGGCCGAGTTGGTGGAGAGCAACACCAACTGGGCCAAGGGCGGTCTGGCCGCCGTGATGGCCCAGAGCGACAGCTTTGACAATCACGTGCAGGACACCCTCAACGCCGGCGCCGGGCTCTGCGACGAAAGAGTCGTGCGCGAAGTCGTTGAGGGCGCGCCCGCGGGCATCCGCTTTCTCATTGAGTGCGGCACGCGCTTTGACCGTGACGCGGCGGGTGAGATCGATCTTGGGCGCGAGGGCGGCCACACGCAGAATCGCATTCTGCACGCGCACGGCGACGCCACCGGCGCCGAAGTCGAGCGCGCGCTATTGGCCAACGCGCAGACATTTGCCAACCTGCGGGCCTACAAGAACACGTTCGCGCTCGACTTGCTCACCGAGGGCGGGCGCTGCCACGGCGCCCTGTTCATGCGCCGTAACGAGCTGCACGTGATCTGGGCCAATGCCGTGATTCTCGCTACGGGCGGCGCGGGCCAGCTCTATCGCGAGTCAAGCAACCCGCCCGTCGCCACGGCAGACGGCCACGCCATGGCCCTGCGCGCAGGCTGCATTCTGCGCGACATGGAGTTCATGCAGTTTCACCCCACGCTGCTCTATGTGGCCGGTCTGGAACGCACGCTGATTACGGAGGCCCTGCGCGGCTACGGCGCCTACCTCAAGAACAGCCACGGCGAGCGCTTCATGGTGGGCAAGCACGAGCTGGCCGAGCTGGCGCCGCGCGACGTGGTGGCGCGCAACATCGTGCATGAGATGCACCGCACCGGTGACGCCTGTGCCTTTCTTGATGTGACGCACCTCGACCAGAAAGAACTCAAGGCGCGCTTTCCGCAGTTTGTGAAGATGTGCGAGGATGCCGAGATTGACCCGGCCAGGAGCTGGGTTCCCGTGCGCCCCGGACCCCATTACATGCTGGGCGGCGTGAAGACCGATCTCGACGGTACCACTAACCTTGAAGGTCTGCTCGTGGCCGGCGAGGTCGCCAGCACCGGCCTGCATGGCGCCAATCGCCTGGCCAGCAACTCGTTGATTGAAGGTCTCGTGGCCGGCATGAGGGCAGCGAAGAACGCCGCAAAGTCTGCGCGTAACGGCCAGAAGCCGCGCGTGAAGTTTGAGCGCGAGATGCGCAGCACCCATCGCCTTGACCTCGCCGACATGCAGAACAGTTTAAAAGGCGCGATGTGGCGCTATCTGGGTGTGGAGCGTGATCAGCACGGCATGACCGAGCTTGTGCGCCAGCTTGAGCGCTGGCTCAAGCGCGTCGGCGAGCAGGAGCGGCACTATCCCAGCGAATGGCAGCTCGAGAACATGCTGATCGTCGGGCTGGCCATGGCGAAGTCAGCGGCATTGCGCACAGAGTCGCGCGGCGTGCACTATCGTACCGACTTTCCCTTTCCGCGGGCGGAACTGGCGGGCAAGCATGTCTGCGTCAGCCTGCGCCAAGAACCCTGGCTGGAATAACCGGGGCGGGGGCGACCGTCATCGTTGCTTGGGCGCTTCGGTGACGGTGCTGACATCAAGTGTTGCGGATTGTCGAGAGGCGCCAAGCGATAGGTCCACGTCGGTCCAAACAAATGTGCTGCCTCCCTGAGCGAAGGCCACCCCCAGGCGATATCTTCGCAGCGGCAACCGGGACAATCGCAAGCTCGAGCCGTCAAACAGTTTCGGCGCGGTGAGTCGCAATCCGCCGGGCTGGCTGAGTATCAGCACGTATTTCCGGTCGGCCTTGCCGCCGCGAAGTTCGACCTCCAACTCTCCAAGGGCGTCGTCCAGCACGATATCGCCAAGGTCGTTCACGCCTCCCTGCGCAACCTGCGCTTCGAAGAACCTTGGTTGCTTCCCCTCGGCTTCGACTTCGAGTTTAACGTTCCGCGCCGGCAGATTTCTTAAGGTCACATAACCGCCGGCATCCGCGGTCCAGCCCAGATCCCGATATCGGTCAACCCCGCCTCCGGCTGCGCCATCCCAGACAAGATAAGAACCATCTGAGATTCGCAACACGGCGTTGACCAAAGGCTGTCCTTTGTCGTCGAGAATCCTTGCTTTGACAATGCCGCCCGGCGCCAAGGCGGCGCGAATGACCGTCGTTTCTCCTGGAAGTACCTCCACCCAATACGAAGAAAAGGCACCGCCTGGGTCGGACAGAACCACGCGGTACTTCGTTGAACGGGCCGGACTTGGCGGGAATTGGTTTTGCCAGTGCGTCAGACCCGGCATGAGACTATAGAGTCTTGCGAACGGACTCCACGGATCAGCTTCTACCAGAAGGGAAGTCTCTCGGCTGCTCTTGAAACCGTTGAACTCGACGCGAATCAGACCAAATGGATTCTTCTGAGCCTTTAGTGTCACGATTGTCCGTCCAGCCTGGATATCTGAGATCGTCAACTGTTCTGAATAGGATTCAAAGCGGATATTGCGGGAGCTTATGTACAACTCGAGGGTCGTGTCGGTCACCACCTTCTCGAACACGGCCGAGCCATCTTGTGTGACCAACAGTCCCCACTCAAATGAGCGCGCCCGGTCACGCAATGAGCAACCGGCGCCGATCGCCGGTGTGCCGTCCTCGTATTGCACATGCAGCTCGAAACGGCTCGCGGGCGCATAAACGATGGTCACCTGGCCGACGCTGAAATCTGCGCGCACTTCAGTTTGAGAGTGCCATTGGGCGACTTCGGGCGGCTTCAGGTGAACCCTGTATGTAGATTTACCCTCAAGTATGAACATGCCTGTTTCGGAGGTCGTTCGAGTTGAAGTCTCGTGAAAACTCCACCTCGGCTGGCCCTGATCGTCCATGATTATCGGCCCGAATATCTCGCATGACACAGCAAGTCCGGGGAAGGGTGAGCCATCGCTCTTCTGGCAGCGAACGACAAGGCCCCGGCCGTTTCCTGCAGGCGTATGCGTACTGTCATTTCCGGTTGCAACTTCCCGCGTGGGCGCAGCGGCAGTCATGGGACTGGGCTGGCATGGAGGAGGTACCCTGGTCTTCAGTCCTGCTTTCCCATCCCTCGGTGATTCATGGTCGCTGCCAGCCTGCGGGTGCATGATGATCCCTTCTGGCCCGTCGGTCATCAGCCCCTCGAAGAACCCGCCGATCATCAACCCCATTAGCACAAGCAGCACAAGCAGCCACCATGCGCTTTGCCGTCTTGAGGTTCGCCGGGTGACGTTACTCTTCAAAGCAGTGGTCATGGCGGATTACGGGATGAGCCCGTCTCCCAAGACATAAACAGCTTCAATCAACTGCCCCGTGCCAAAGTCGTAGTCATAGCCTACGACAAAGCCCTCGAAACCGACAATGGACGAATTCCATGCGCCAATGTACGTAGCGATGCTTGCCGCGTCCTCTTCTTCGTTGTTGTGAATATACTGCTTGCCGTTGGCCTGGAGAAAGAAGTGAATGCTTGCCCTGGATATCCACTGATCAATCGTCAACTCTGGAAACAGATGGGCAACGGTCGTGCCGGCGGTGCCGGGTGAATCCTCGGCGTACTCCAGGCCGGCCCCGAGAAACATGTCGCCTCCCGCCCCCGTAATGTCGTACACCGTAGCGCCGGTGGTGGCCGTGTTGTCGACGACAACGCGGTTTTCGATCATGCCAAGAACATCCTCGTACGCCTGAAGAGACAACGTGGTTTCGGCACGATGGCGCTCAACCCACACGGGCGTTGTGGGGTTGTAAGTCACACTCGCCTTGACTTCATAGCGTGCTCTTGCATAGACCCACCAGACCGGAAATTCCGCATTGGCAATCAGCCCGCTGAACTCCCGCCGAGCACTGCTCTCAACCCAGTTGTTGTATAAACTGTTGCCAGGCGTCAGCAGCGTGCCATTGCCCGCAACCCATGTGGTTCCCTGTGTGGCATAAAGGCTGCCGCCGCCGGGCGCAGGCCAAGTAGCTGTCGTGTCACTGGTGTTGGCTGAGCCCTTGGTCATGAACGCAAAGGGCTGGGCATTCGTTCGCTGCACAAGAAAGCCGCTCGTGAATGCTATAGCGCCAAGCACAAGCAGCAACCAACGACCACCAGCGGTAAACCCGACGATTTGTCCGCGCATAGCCATCGCTCCGGAATTGTCTTCTATGAGTCTACCCCCCGCAGACCGTCAACCGTGATATCGTGATTTACACAAATTATTGTCACGAATGCACAAAATGCATAGGGCGAGACGTCTGCATATGTTCAATCTGTTGAACAGGTGTGCCTGACCGCCCGGCGGAACCTGTTGCGCGGCGTGGAGGCGGAAAGGCGGCGAACTCGAAGCTAGACTCCCGTCAT
>JAANMU010000722.1_pt1 | contig 36836 bp, 21 predicted proteins | sample 7279701 | NCBI WGS metagenome assembly JAANMU01 (sample SAMN14094539, study PRJNA606508) | bioreactor metagenome | isolation source: A lab-scale SPAN reactor treating ammonium-rich wastewater day 57 | place: Ireland: Galway | collected 2017-03-13
CGTTCCCATCCCGAACACGGTAGTTAAGCTTTCCGAGCCGATGATAGTGCCTACCAGTGCGAAAGTAGGTCTCGCCAGGTCAATTCAAAAACCCCCGCTTGTCCAAAACAGCAAGCGGGGGTTTTTTCGTGCGCCCTTCTCGGGCGGGTGGACGGCGTGAACGGCTCCAATCCTATTCTCGGCGTCTTACTCGTTGCGGGGCAACTGCCTGAGTTGCCGGCGCCTTTTGGTAATTTCGACCTGAGCAGCGCGCAACTGATTTCCCCCCGCGTTACTCCCTCGACGGCGCCTCTTCAAACGTCCCGCTTCACTCGCCCGCCCAAGAGCTACAAGACTGCGGAACAGAATTGAACTCGATGTCGCGAGTTAGCGCCCAGCCTCGCATCCCGCGGCACTATTCCCACGTTGTCCGGTTCACCCGCGCCCGTCGCGCCGAGGTAGCGGAAGTCTTAGAAACGCTAATCCTCATTGGTCAGGCCCACCTATCCAACAGCCGCGACGCCGCCTGGCCGCAGCAGGTTCCTCCCGCTGGATGGAACCTTCGTAAGCAGGCTAGCAACAGCATTTTTTCGATCAACGCGAGGTGTTCTTCCGCGTGGCGCAGCCGGGAACCGAAGAACGCCTTACTTGAATCCTGCACGCCTGCCTGAAAAACGTTCGCAAATTCGTTTGTGAAGGTTGTTCGCGCTTCTTAAGCGATTGCATTTTGAGGCGCGGCGTTGAACAGGTCCACCAGCGAGTGCGGCGGGCGCGTTACCTTGAGCACCGGCGCAAAGTTGTCGAACTCGTTATCAATTCGACTTAGCAGGTCCGTCACAGGCCCGCCATTTTTCGCGAGTTGCCGATACGCCCGTTCAAATAGGTCGCGGTCTCGCCACGCATCGTCGCTGGCGGAGGGAAGCAGGGCGGAAACCGCCACGGCCACGATCCCGGGCGAGGTAACGGCGCCGCTCAGGCAAGGTTCCAGATCGACGTGGCCGCGAATCATTTCGACGAAACTTTCGGGCAGTCGCCAGGCGTGGGCCATCGCGGCGCCGACTTCGGCATGGGTCCAACCGAGCGATTCTCGTTCCAAATCGGACAAGCGGCGATTCGCAACGCGCCGGCTTAACAGAATCGCGTAAGGCTCGCCTATTTCTTTCGCCAGCAAGGGGACGGCCATGTCTTGCAGCAAGGCGGCCGCAAACAGGTCTTCCGTATCTTTCAAGCCCAAGAGCTTGCCGAAGGTCCGTGCAAACAGGCCGCGACGCAAAGAATCCTGCCAGAGGCTTTTCAGATCAAAAGGCCCGCACTTGGGATTGGGCATCAGATTGAACACGGCGCTCCACAGCGCAAAGTTCTTGATCGTCCGCACCCCCACCAAGTTGATCGCCAGACGAACACTGGAGATTTCGCGCGAGAAACCAAAATACGACGAGTTCACAAACCGCAACACCTGACTCGTCAGGCCCGGGTCCGACTCCAGCGGAACAGCAAACTCGTTTGGACCATTGTTGGGGTCTTGGGACAGTTCAAGCAGCCGAATCGCGCTTTGCGGCAGGGCTGCGAGTTGGGCATTTGCGAGGATATCTTCGAGTTTGAGGCGAATCGGGGCGCGGTTCATCAACAATGTTCCTTGAGCCGGACGGTGCGGTTTCCTGCTGAACTGTAGCTTGCAACCATTGACACGGCAAAAAGGTTGCCTCGCAGACGCCGGCGTTGCGAAAAACTAGCGCAGACGCATGTCCAAGAGGCAAAAAGACAACCGCAGCGCCGCGAAAAGGAACTCCATTATCAACGCAACTTCTTAAATTGAGAGGGATTAGAACACAAACGGCGAGTTACGGGCGAGGTGGCTCGCCAGTTGCTTTTTCGACGGCCGGGCATCATTGCATCTCTAGGTCAAATTCTTTTCGCCGGGAATCTTCCGCGTGCGCACGATCATCGTCATTATCCTCACGTTAGGCTGTTGCGGGTGGTTTGCCTGCAAGACCGACGCAAAATGGTTGGTAGGTGGGCAAGTCTCGCAGGCCACGCAACCATGGGGGTGGAGGCGCACCGAACACGGATGGGAAAAAGCGGAGTTCTGGACGCGCGCACCGATCGTGAAGCAGACGACCACGGCCGGTATTCACCCGGGCCTTGTCGCAATATTTCAACTTGGGCTCGCATGCGGTTGTCTTCACTTCGGCGATCGGCAGCCGAGAAAAACTCCGCGAAAATAAGTTCCCGATGTACGAAAAACCCCAGCGCTGCCCACTATTAATAGAGACGGCCCAATGGGACTTGGAAATGGCGCTGTGGCGTAGATGTTTTCGGGGGATTGACCATGCGACTGACTCTGCGGACGTTGTTGGCTCACCTGGATAGCGTTCCACTCGATTCCCACGAATCGACCGAACTGGCGAAGAAGATCGAGGAAAGCGAATTCGTTCGCAATTTGGTGCAGCGAATCCGCACTTCGATTTCGCGACCGCGTTTGTCGGCGCCCAAGATCGACGGGCAGGGTCTCGGTCACGATCCCAATTCAGTCGCTGCGTATTTGGACAACACGTTACCCCAGGACCGAATGCCGGAACTGGAGAAGATATGCCTGGAGTCGGACGTGCTGCTCTCGGAGGTGGCGGCGTGTCATCAGATTTTAGCGCTGGTGCTGCAGAATCCCGCCAAAGTCTCGCCTCGGTTGCGGGAGCGAGTTTATCGAATCGGGGATTTGGGCATGTCTCTTTCTGGAGAAGGCTCGGCGGCGGCGGGGGCGCCTCCCCCCATCCCAACGCCGCAGCCGTTGGCGGAATCCCCTGCCTCGGCCCCGGCCGCCGCCGCGGAAAAGCCACAACCGCGCAAGCATGATATTCCGGAGTATCTGCGCGAGACGCGTTCGGTGGGTTGGAAACCGATCGTCCTGACCCTGGCATTGGGCTTTCTTTTGGCGGCCATTGGATTGCGGGCCATGGGACCATTCGACGGTCGCCACCCAATCCTAGGATTCCTTGCGGGAGGGCCGCCGCAAGACGAGACGCTCGCTCAACGCGACATCGAGGACGCCCCGACCACGCCCCTCGTCGCGCAACCGACGCCTGGGAAAACCAAACCGCCAGCCGAGTCCACCGACGCGGTCGTCTCGGCGGATGGGGGCGACACCGCGGACGACGCAGGCGCCACTGGCAAGCCCGAGGACGATGCCGAGGGCGACGATAGCTCCGTGGAAGTCCCACCCGCGGCGCAAACGCGCGATGTAGAAATGTCGGAGCTTGAGCCGCCAAGTGAAGTTCCGAGTGAGACCGACGCCGCGGCGCCGCGAAAAACCGAAGAGCCTCCCGCCATTGAGCCGAGAGCGACGGAAGAGGCGCCGGCCGCCGTGCCGCCGCCCGTCGCTCCGATGCCTCCGGGGACGCCGCCACCGTCCGAAGTGGCCTTGGCGCCCACTTCGCCGACCACGGAAGACCCAATCCCGTCTCCCGTTCGCACGAATCCGCCTGCCATTGCCGAAGTTGCTCCCGCAAGCCCGCCGCCGGCCGCGGAGGTCGGTTTGTTTAGCTCGGAAAAAGAGGTGCTGGCGCGTTTTCAACCCGATGGCGTTTGGTTGCGACTGCCAACAAATGCTCCGCTGGCCATCGGCGATCGGTTATTGGCCTTACCCGCGTACCGACCCAAAATCGTACTTGCATCTGGCTTTCAAGTCACGTTGGGAGGCGGAACCGTTATCGAACTGCTACCGCCGCAATCCCCTGGCGAGGCGAATCTGGCCGTCGAATATGGCCGTCTGGTTGTGGCGCCAGTGGGTACGACCGGCGCGGCCATGCGCTTTGATCTTTGGGGACGCCAGGGAGAGGTCAGTTTTGTAGGCCCCGGGTCTCTGTTGGCGGTTCAATTGCGGCGTTACCGCGCGCCCGGCGTCGATCCCGAAGCTGGGTGGAGCCATCGGCTGGTGGAAATTTACGCCATTGGCGGCGCCTTGCGCTGGCGCGAAGAGGGACATCCTGAACAAGTCATTCAGGCCGGCGAAACGTTCGCGTTCCTGGATGACGCCCGCGGCGGGGTCAGTCCCACGGACCAACTGCCGGTTTGGGTGGAAGGTAAAGACGTTGAACGTAGTGACGAATTGGCAGCGCAAGAGATGGAAGCGCTGTTGTCGCTCGATCGGCCGTTAAGTCTTTCGCTGCTCGAATTGACGGAACACCGCAAGAGCGAGGTGCGCGCCTTGGCGGTGCGCTGCCTGGGTTATCTCGACCTTTACGAGAAGTTCGTCGATATGCTCAACGACGAAACGCAACGATCCTATTGGGACGACCATTTTAACGAACTGCAACGTGCGTTGGCTCGCAGTCCCGAGACCGCGCGCGAAGTACGGATCGCCATCGAAAAAATACGCGGGCGGCCAGCGGCCCCGGAAATTTACCGCTTGTTATGGAGTTATAGTCCGGATGATCTGGCGAGCGGCTCGGGCGAAAAACTGATCGGCTATTTGGCGCATGAATCGCTCGACATGCGCGTCCTTGCCATCGAAAACCTGCGCCGGATTACGGGAAACACGCACCTTTATCGGCCGGAAGTGGCCGAAGTGCGGCGTCGCACGCCGATCCAACGCTGGCGCGCGAGCCTCGAAGCGAACGAGGTCCAATACCGCGACCAAGTGCTGATGCTGCCGCCCCGGTTGCTGGAAGAACTAGCTCCCGAACCGGCGGACGCGGAGGAGACGAAAAAAGCGGTGACGGAAGAAGCGCCGCGGAACTAATTGAGGGCCGGATCTTCGGGCGCGTGTTTGATTCCCAAGGTGGCGAACAAAATGTTCTCGCCAACTTGGCGAGACAGCAGTTTCCAAAGCTCCGGGTCCTCGTCGAAGACACGGGCTTCGGAAGCGTCCGCAACCAGCCAGCTTCCTACCTCCAGTTCCTCTTCAAGCTGCCCTCCCGCCCATCCGGAATAGCCGCTGAAAATTCGCAAGGGCGACATCGCTTCCTCGACAAGAGCCTCCAGGTGTTCTTTCTGGGTCGCGACAAAAATCTCATCGGCGACTTGCAAATCAGCGCGACGCGCATCTTTGTGGAGCGCCATGAGCGGACCTGGACACGGGCCGCCTAAATAGATGGACTGTGGGTTATCGCATGCTTGTTCCAGCACTTCGGTCCAAACTTCACCGATCGTACTATCGCTGGGGCGATTCAACACAACGCCGAGCGCGCCCTCGTCGCTATGTTGCATCAGGTATACGACCGAATGAATGAAATTGGGATCAAGTAGATGGGGCGAGGCGATGAGCAATTTGCCCTGGAGGGACGACATAACATTCCCTCATGATGTGAAAGAGGAGCGAGAAACCCGCGTGGTTAGACTCTGTTATTGTAGCGGTCCGATTCGTGGCGTCCAGCAGCAGAAGCGAGCCAAGCCAAGTCTGCGTTTGACCAAATCCGCAAGCGCGCCTTAGGGGGCGCCCGATCGGACGTACGCGCCGCGGGGTGGCGCTGCGTGGAGCCTCACGAAACTCCCGCGCAGACAGTACCCTCACGACAAACCCGCTGCGGGTTTCCAGACTTCTTCCCAGAGGCAACCCGCCCACGACCAGCCAACCCCAAATCCGATGAGCAGATTGCGCATGCCTGGCGTGAGGCGACCTTGGCGACGGAGATCGTGAATAAGGATCGGGAGCGTTGAGGAGACCGTATTTCCAACCTCTTCCATCTTGATCGGGAGGCGTTGATCATCGAGCCCTAAACGCACTTGGAGCTGGGCAAGCATTTTATGCGTTGCCTGGTGCATGAGGTACAAATCGATGTCGCTCTTCGGAACGCCCGCCTCACGCAGGATCTCGTTCACCAATTGGGGAATGGCGGCGACCGTGAAACTCATCAGGCTGGGGCCATCCATGTAGAGGTCACTCGGCCACCTTTGCCGATGACGGGGCCGGTGCGCGTCTTCCGGGCGTCGAGCGCCTCCTTTGGTGACCAACAAGGTATCGGCGCCGGCGCCGTCGGTCCCAAATCGGAACGCCGTCAGGGTCGGCTCGGAATGCGCTTCAACCAAGGTCGCCGCGGCCGCGTCGCCGAAAATGGTGCGCAAGCTTCGATCGGTCGGATGAATGTACTTCGAATAGGTTTCGGCGGTAACGAGCAAGACCCTTTTCACGGCCCCCGTGCGGATCAGCCCATCCGCGAGCGAAAGTCCATAGACAAATCCCGAGCAGCCGAGGTTGAAATCAATGGCGCCCACCGACGTGCGTAGGCCAAGCCGTTGTTGCATCAAGCAAGCGGTCGTGGGCAAAGGATAATCCGGCGTTTGCGTACAAAGGAGCAGGAAGTCGATCGTTGACGGGTCAATTGCGTGATCTTCAAAGAGCCGCGTTGCCGCCGCCACGCCCAAATCGGAAGCGCATTCATGCGGCCCAGCGATATGCCGAGCGCGCACGCCCGTCTTTTCGCCAATCACGGGCATATCCCAATCGGGATTCTCTGCTTGCAGTTGTTCATTCGTCTCCACCCGAGGGGGGAGGTGAATGGATATGGGTCCGACCGCGCCGTAATACACTGTTGACCGAAATTGCTGAAAGTCACACAAACGTCAAGGCACGTACTCACCATACCGCTCGCCTTCCAGACGGTCAATCGAAGCCTGGAATCGACAACCACCTGGCCTTGGCCGATCTGGCTGGGAGGATTGCGTCGAACGATCTTGCATGGTTCTGGAAGGAACTGCATAATCCCCCGGCTTTGCCAGGGGTAGTTTCGACCATCACCATTTCGGAGCCGACACGCCATGAAATGTCCCGCGTGCTGGGCGGAGAAGGCTTACCGCCGAACGGACGAAGGATCTTGGGCTGGGATTCTGCGCTACCTATTGTTCGTGCCCATGCGGTGCCGCCATTGTTACCACAAATTTTACATTCATCGTATGTTCGCGTTTGGGAAAGTGATCGAGCCGCCCGCGAAGCTGCGCCCCGCGCCGCCTCCCGAGGCGCTCTCTTTCGCGGCGCGTCATGTGATTGAGAACTCGGCTGAAACGTCGGAGCAAACCACCGTGCGACGACGGAGCGCATGACGGCTGGGTAGTCGCGAGGGCGAGCTTTTCGGTCTTGACTTGCTTGCGTGGGGCATGCTATTCCGCTTTTCGATTTCGGGAGGCCGCCGGCCCACCGGCGTCCTCCAGGGCTGACATCTGAAGAAAAGGAAACTGGGGCAATGGCGCAACGCGATCCCTTTGTTGATATTCATTGTCACTTGGTTCCGGACATTGATGACGGGGCGAAGACGTGGGAGGAATCGTTGGCCATGGCCCGCATGGCGGCCGGCGATGGCATCGCATCCATCGTGGTGACGCCGCACCAACTCGGGGCGTATGGGCACAATACCGGCGACATCATCCGGGCGCGCACGCGCCAACTTCAACAGTTTCTTGATGACCACAACGTGGGTCTCCGGGTGTTGCCCGGCGGCGACGTGCGCATCGAAACCGACATGATCGCGAAGCTTCGCACCGGCGAGGTCATGAGCCTGGCTGACCGCCGGAAGCACGTGCTCTTGGAGTTGCCTCACGAGCTGTATTTTCCCTTGGAGCCTGTGCTTGACGATCTGGCGGCAATCCAGATGGTGGGAATCCTCTCGCATCCGGAACGAAATCAAGGAATTCTCAAGCAACGCGACGTTCTTGAGCCGCTCGTTGCACGGGGCTGCTTGATGCAAATCACGGCCGGAAGCCTCATGGGGACTTTTGGCCCCCACAGCCAACACCTTTCGGAGTGGATGTTGGAGCGAGGGCTGGTGCACTTTATTGCGACCGACGCTCATAGCCCCAAGTCGCGCCGCCCGCTGATGGCGCGGGCCTTTGAACGTGTGGCGGAATTGGTGAGTTGGGACGCAGCGGTGGAGTTCTGTTGCCACAATCCCGCAGCGGTTGCCGCGGGCGACGCCGTTGCACCGGGCTGCCGCGCCGGAAAGAAAAAATCGCAATGGGGCGGTTGGCTCGGATGGCGCCGAGCGGGTTGATGCGTTCCCACAGGAAACGAGGTTTTCGTGGTTTTGTCATGCTTGCCCCGCGCGGCGACAATGGCGGTGTTGGGAATTGCGGCGTGTCTTTCTGGCGCGTCCGTGGACGCGGCGAATCGCTGGCCCGACGAGCGTACGGCGGGGCCATTTATTTGCCATGCTGATTTTTCCCTCCAGCCGCACGAAAATCTCCTGCTCGAATTAACCCGATTGCAGGACGACTTGGTGCGGGAACTGGGCGTTCCGCGCTCGCGGGAGATCGTTCACGTTTATCTGTTCGCCCGGCCCGCCACCTACAAGCGTTATCTGGCGAGTTATTTTCCGCAGGCGCCGGTGCGGAAGGCCTTGTTTATCAAGGAACGCGGCGCGGGAATGATGTTCGCCTATGGAAGCGCGGACCTGGAGATCGACGTTCGCCATGAGGGAACGCATGCATTGCTTCACGGAGCACTGCCCATGGTTCCATTGTGGCTTGACGAGGGGTTGGCTGAATACTTTGAGGTCCCGCCCCACGAGCGGACCCACGACAACCCGCATCTAAAGTCCATTCAACGCTCCTTATGGTTAAAGGGGGCGCCGCGCCTGGAGGCCCTGGAGCAACTCGGGCGGCTCGAAGAAATGGGAACTGCCGAATACCGAGATGCGTGGGCCTGGGTTCACTTCATGCTCCATGGTCCGCCCGAGGCGCGCGAGGAACTTGTCGGCTACCTGCGCAACGTGGCGGCGTATTCGCCGCCGGGAAATTTGAGCGATCGCTTACGGAGACGGCTGCCCAATTTGGAGCAGCGTTTTGTAGCCCATTTCCAGCAGTGGTCGCGATAGGGTTCGGAAAAGTGCTCCGCAAACTTTACCAGAAGAAAAAAAAACACCTTTATCGGCGCAATTTGTTTCAGTTGTCCGGAGTAACCGCCGATACGTTTATTCGGACAATCAACGTATCTCGGTTGACGGACGGTGTTGTGCCGCATTCCAACCTTGGACGTTGCCGTGATTCGCCGAACTCGCAAATCGTTGCTCGTTGTTATTCGACGCCACTCGACTCGAAACGGAGTGAACCCATGAAAAAGGTCAGTTTTGCCCAGGGAGCGGCGGTCGCCCTGGCGTGTTTGGGCATGTTTGTCGGGCAAATCGCCCGTGCGGCGCAACCCCTCGTGAACGACGTGGCGCTCGGCCACGGTGGTTCGTTGACGGGCAAGGTGGTGAACCGTCAGGGCGTGGCCCAACCCGGCGTGCCCGTTCGTATTTCGCAAATGGGCCAGGTCGTCGCCGAGACGCACACCAACGCCCAAGGCGACTTCCAGGCAACCGACCTTCGGGGCGGCGTCTATCAGATCGAGACGAGCCAGGGAGTCGGCGTTTATCGTTTGTGGGCCGAGCAAACGGCTCCTCCCGCCGCGAATGACGGCGCGCTGATCATTCACGGCGATGACGCCGTGAGCGGCAACCAGTGCAATCCTTGCGGCGGCGGCGGCGGCCTGCTCGGCGTGCTCGCCAATCCGTGGGTCTTGGCCTTGATCGTGGCCGCGGCCATCGCGATTCCCTTGGCCCTGGACGACGACGACGACGACGATGCGTCTTGAGATCGACGCGTTTTCGAGCCTCGCTTGAAATGCCTGCCCCGTCGGTGCTCCCGACGGGGTTTTTTCGTTGCCTCGTGTTTAGCGCACGTCGCGCATATATGCGAGGAAATCCCGGTCCAGGGACTCGAGATCTGACCCGAACGCGGCCTGAAAGGCGGCCAGACGGTCTTGATCGGAATCGTTCATCAGCGGCTTTTTCTGAGCCAACGTCTGCAAGTAATCGCGGTACTCCTCCGACCTGCGTCGCAGCAAGTAATAGTTGAGCGCCCAGGCTTCGGCGTAGGCGTCCGGCGCGGTCTGCGTATTGCGGAGCCGCTTGCTATTGGCAATCAACGTGGTTAGCGAATCCGCGGGCCGCGTCCGCAAATACCGCCGAAATTGCTGAAGGCGTTCCCGATTCACGCCGCCAATCCGTCGCCAACCCTTGGAGCTTTCCAGGTCAGGCGTTTCAAAATAAACGGCGACGCCTTCGCTCACCCACAACGGGATGTCCGCATAGCGTTCGTGAAAACCGCAGTTGAACGCAATCTGGTGTGTTGCCTCGTGAATGATCGTGGCGACGGTGCGTTCAGCCTGGGGGCGCGCTAAAATACGATTGATGTGGGCCGCCGAGGTTGTGAAGTCTCCGCGCGAGGGTGCGCCTTCAACGCCGGTTAAGTCATACATCACGACCCGGTTGGAGCGCATGTTGTAGTAACCAATGACCGCTTCCGCGCCTTCACCCAAGTCCTGCGTCGCATACCGGACGTACGTGGGGCGATCCGCAAACACAATCGCTACAAGCGGCGCTTCCGAATCGCGCAGCGGAAATCCGCGTTGGGTCCAATACGTGAAAAATGCGCGGTAGAGACGTTCATACAATGCGCCGCACCATTGAGCGTACGCCTTGGACGTGTTGTAACAAATGAGATAATGCGCGGTGTCGTGTGTGGCGAACCCCGCGGGCATTTCTTCCAGCAACTGCTTGGCCAGCGCGGCTCGGTCGAGAAGTTCGAACGGCGCGGGATCGGACTTGCGGCGCACGATTTCTTCCGGTTGCACCGCCCACAGCCCCCCGTCCTGCGACATCAGCAACAGGCCCCCGTCCTGCGATTCCACGACGATCCTCCCCGTGAGATGCTGCTGCTGCCCCGATCGCTCGATCGACACGTGTTCGAGCGCCGCGACTTCGTGCCTCGACGCGAAGGTTGCAATCCATACAAAAACGAGCGTCTGGCCCCAGCGAAGTCTTTCCACCATGCTTAGTCGCCTTCCTACAGCCTCGATTCATCATCGTAGGCCGCTCCCATGAATTGGCGCGATCCATGCCGCACCGCGAAACGAAAACCATAGCCCGAAAACGGCGATCGCCAGCCCCACCGCCGAAGGCGTAAGCCACAACCACCAGGCCAACCCGAGCGCCACGCAAAACATCGGGAACCAACGCGCGAGCCATTCGCTGCCATGGAACCGAGGCGCGAGGACCGCTAATCCACAGGCAACAAGAAACGAAGTTGCCGCCAGAAGCCAGCGGGACGTCGTCGAATCGCCACTTCGCTCAACGTGGATCGACAGCGACGAAACCCCACCCTGAAACGCGGCGCGCGTTGCCAACTCGGTTGCGGAACCCCCATGTTCCGCCGGGTCGTCATGCGATTCGCCGGGGGTTTGCTCCCGCGGATCTTCACCACCATAGCGTCGAGCCAAAATTAGTTGTTCCTGATCGAGAGATTCGAACGCGCGCGATGCTTCCGCTGTGGACGGAGCGGCTGTTTCGGCCGACGCCAAGCGACGCCGGACCGTTTGCCAGCGTTGAGCCCAGGCGGCATACCATCGACCCAACTCGTCCGACGACCGTTCGGCTTCGGTATCGGAAGGCAGGTCCAGAATACTTCCCAGCGCCCGCAATCGGAGTAACTCTTGCCGTTCTTGGCTCACGTGGCTTGCGGAGTCAACCAGCGAGATTCCGTGATCATGAGCTTGGGAATCAACGGACCACAAGGTTCGTTCAACCGGCACGCCGCGCAGCAGCGGCGCAGATACGATTTGCGTTGCGGAATCATCGCCGCCATTCGCCTCTCGCGAGGGTAGCGCCGCACCGGTGTACACCACCGAAAGGCGCACGGGCAATCGTTCGCCTCCCAGATCCAGCATGTACCGATTTCGTTTTACGAGAGCCGGCGTGATGGCGCGTCCTACCACGGCCGCATGAACCAACTGTGTCCCCATTGGCATCTCGATCAAACAGGCGCGCATTCCCGCCGGCTCCAAATCGTAGTCCGCATGGGCGTAGTACCTGCCCGCGCCCTGCAATAGGACGTGTACATCCATTAAGCGAACTTGCGGTTCCCCCATCGCATGCTCCACGTTGCGAATCGCGGCCCCGTAACGCGGTTTGTTCACCACCCGGTAAACGACGGTCTGATCGTCGTCCGATTCCGGAGTCGCGTCCGGTAGTGGCTCTGCTCGCAATCCCACGGTTTCCCAAGTCAACGGCTCCTCTCGCCACTCGCGGGGCAACATGAGAAACTGGGCGACTGTCCCCAAATCCCGCGCCTCGATCTCGGGTGCTTGCAGCGATTCGCCCGGCGCCACGTGCAGGAAACCCGTCACGCGAATTCGGCTTGCCCCCATGAGCGGTTCGTCCGGGCGCACGACCAACATTTGCCGCCGTGACTGGCCTAACTCCCGTGTTTCCCATCGTGCCGGAGGATCAATGGTAAAAGGGCCTACCATGCGCTGCGGCATCTCGAATCGAACAAAATCGACGGCGCCGCCGTCGGTGTTGAACTTCAACTCCACGCCGACAATCCATCGGTTATTGGCGGGGGTAAGCGTTGTTATCAATTGCTTGTCGGTTATCTGCGGCTGATTTGGCGACAACTCCAAAAGTGCCTCGACCGGAGTTTCGGCCACTTCCGCATCCTGCGCCAATGCAGCGACCAAACGTCCGCGCGCCGGCGAATAGCTGCCAGTCGGAGCTTTGGCGACGGGAGTCAACCCCTGCGTTTTCGTGATCCGAAGGCTAAGATCGGTGTCTCGATAAACACGGTAGACGGTGTTCGTAATCCGTGCGTCTTGCGGTAAGAGCAGAGGCAGGCTCGTTTTCCGGCTTTGGGGAGAGGGCATCTCGCCTTGCAGTTCCAGCGTGAACGCGCCGCTTACCCGCCCATTCAAGAAAATCGCGATTTCGCCAGTGTCGTCTTGCGACCAATGATCCACCCGATCCACGGAGCGTTCGGTGACCGCCACGCGTTCGACGCGAAGGGTCTTTGGCGCCGTTATCCTCAATACAAATCGTTGGTCCGATCCGGTATCCAAGTCGGCGCGGTAGAACACCCGCACCGAATCACGACGGTAGACCGTTTCCACTTCCGCGGCGCCTGTGGTCGGAGCGTGTCGGGGACGCACTTCGGCCGACCAGGAGCTTGCTTCGTGGAGCAAGCGGTAGGCCAGGATCGGCGAAGCCGGCGCGTCGCCCCAATCGGCGTGGAAGCGATCCTCGGGCAACGGCTCGACGTGTTGCGTTTTTGCATTGCGAAGTTCAAGCAACGGGTCGAGCGAGATCGCCAACCACCGCCGCGCCACGTCAACCTTCTGAATCGCCACTTGGGGAGCCGCCGGAAGACCAACACCGGCGCTGCCCGGCACAACCATTGAGACTTGGAAATCAAAGGGCGTTCGCCGGGGTTGGTCAAGTTGTAGTCGCAACACCTGCTTGTCGCCGCGTCGCACTTGGGTAAACCCAGCCAGACCGCGCGCCGTCGAAGGAAGCAATTGGATATTGTCGTCCGCGAGAATCTCCAATTCGCTGACGATATCGCCATTGCCGAGAAACTTCCACTTGGCGTCGAGCACCAGCGCGTCCGGCTGCACGTGCAGCCAAAGAAACTGCTCAACGGGAATGGGCCGCCGAACTTGCGGTTTGTCGTCAATCTCCCTGGGCCAGGACACCGCGAGCAACTCAGACGGCCCTAATTCGGCCGTCAACTCGCCCTTGGCGCCATCGCGGGAGATGAACCCCCGCGCGCTTGCTAGTTCGACCTGATCGAGGTCAGCCGGGTAACGAACCGATACGTGGGCTTGCAACGTCGAAGGAACGTTCAGCTCCACGCGCCGCCTGGCCCCGTCGTCGGAGACTGGCGGCGTTAGTTCAAGCGAAAGTTCGAAGGCGCCGGTTTTCTCGACATCGAACGCCAGCCCGCCTTCCGGTTGCCGCCACGCAAAATTCAGGACATCGCCGTCTAACCGCACCGAATCATTCCGAATCGGAACGTTGCCCCACGGCAGGGGCAAGACAACGCGGGTCGGCGCCGAGAGCACTTCAAGTTTCACGTTGACGAGAATTCGTTCGCACCCAATGGTTCGGCCCTCCGGGCGCCAGTCGCACACCACTTCGTAATCGACGGAGTCCATGAGCCAGGCCCGCGGCGGCGCTTCGAGACGCCGCGCGACTTTCCGGAAGGCCTCGAACAGCGATTCGGGCAAGTAGACGTACTTGTCGCGTTGGCTCACACCGCCGTCTTGGTCAAGGGGAACCAACACCGGGTAAATGGATTCCACGGCTTCGGGCTCTGCATAAGCAAGGCGCGTTGGCGCGCCGATCAGGTCCAGCGCCAACGCCGCCCCCACGAACAGGCTCACCGGAACGGAAATGGTTGTGGAAGCCGTGTCCGCGCTCGGAAAAAAGCGTCTCGTGTGCGGACGTGCCGCGAAGAACCGAAACGTCGCGGCGGTCGGAATACTCAAAAACAGCGCGGTCGCAAGCATGTAGTAGGGCGCAGGAGCCACGCACGCCATCGCGGCAAAGACGCCGCCCAGAACAAAAAACCAAACAATACGGCGCGACGACAGCCACACCACGCCAACCACGGCCAAAAGAAAAACGCACGTCGCGAGAGCGCCGAAGACGTCGCGGCGATAGACAACCAGCGTCGGCGTCGCATGCCCCGTCGTGACCACGCGTTTGGTCGTCCATCCTGGAGTCGCAATCCATTCGGGTGGTGCGTTTGCAAACTCGTTGTCGACGCCCGCGCTCTCCTTGGAATCGGGCCGCGAAGTTTCATGCGATGCGTGAAGGAATCCGAGCAACCGCTCTCCCCACCCGGGATCGTTCTCAATGGTCGCGACGCCATCATTCACTGCCGCCATCGTTACATTCGGCGCGGTCGAAATAAACCATTCACGGGACAGGACAGTCCCCTCGAGCGAAGGCGAGGGAGGTTGGAGTTCGCCCGTCACGAAAAGATGTTGCGGCTTCCCCACGTACTCGATCTTGACCCGTGGGTACCGCTCGTTTTCCGGCAGCGGAATACGCAGCGTTTTTGATTTCACCGTAGCTTGATTTAACGGTATCCCCCGGCCATTCACTTCGACGCGCTGTAAAGTCACTTCGGCGGGTATGGTAAGCGCAAGGGAAGCGCGCCCGGCGTTCTCCAGCAGGTAGACCGCAGCATGATGCGAAGCGCCGTCGTCGGGGTAATACGAAAACACGCGGCATGTACGCGCCCAGACCGCGGGGGCGTCGTGCGGGTTTGCGGAAACGACGATCCGCGCTGACGGCTGTTGCGCTGGCTCAAAACGATAGGCGCCATACGCGTTGGGATATTCTCGGACGCCCGGGGCGACGAAAGGAACCGCGGTCAAGCCTTGGGTGCGCACGGCGAGCGCCGCGCCCATGGTCGAACGCAGGACCAGTTCCCCCTTTTGACTGGTGGCTTGCGGAAGCGACGCAAACGATACATGCCAAGCGGGCGCGAACTCGGTTTGACGCTCCGCCAGAAGCGTGACCGCGGAATCGCGGGCGCGATCCAAAATCACTTCCCACGTTTCTCCGTCCTCGGATAATTCGCTTTCAATGCGTCGCGCCGCCAGCGGTTGTTCCGGCCCTTCGTCCCAACTCCACCGGAGTTCACCCGAGCGCCGGGCCGAAAAATGCACGCGCACGCGATCGATGCGCGACGATATCGGCGTGACGCGAATGCGGTATTTCTCGCGCAATGAATCGTTGCGCGCCTGCACGTCCATCGCAATTTCGGCGGAGAAATTGGGCGTTGCGCTGACGAGGCTCGCACGCAGGCCGACCGCCGCGGCATGGTCTTCAAACACAATCCCCGCGGCCGATGCCGAAATCAGGTGCGCCAAGTGCTCTGGGAGTTCGCTCGGCTCGCGACGATTTACTCGCCAGTCGTCCGCCAGCGCCACCTGATAAGGCGACTCCGGCTCCACCGCGATCAGTCGGGACGTCTCCTCCACGTCACGAAATTCCACAACGCGCAAGTCCTGACGAGTCAATGTGGCGGACGGACCAATCAGGCGACGATGGGCTTTGATCACCAATCGCACGCCGCGATGGCGATTGAGGGAGCGTTTCAGCCGTACTTCCAGCGGTGCGCCGGCTTGAACGCTCGACGGATCCGTTTCACGCGCAAGCAAATCCTCTTCGGGCGGCCCCTCGAGGGGCATTGCGGCGAGCGAGTCAATAATCCACTCCGGCGCCACTTCGGCCCAAAAGACAAAACGCTCTCCCTGGATCGCTTCCAAGTCAAAAACAAGGTTCGCGCTGGCGTTCGTAGGGCCTAACTCAATCGTGCTTCCTGCGGTCGTCTTAACCCGCGAGGGGCGTCGCGCAGCGACCAGGGAGATCCGGGCGTCAGGACTGTAATTGCGAAACGTCAGCGCTCGCCCTCCTCCCAGCGCCGACAGGGTTTCGGTCTGGGTTTGACCACATTCATGAAGCGAAAGGTGTTGTAGCGATAGCGACTCGCCAATCCGCAGATAAACCTGCCCCGACCGCCACGCGCCTCCTTGCGGTCGGATCAGCGGCAATCGCCATTCGCGATCCAAGGCGACGGGCGCCTTGGCCGATAACCGCACCATGTGCCCAGCTCCGACGATTGGTTCGGGAAAGCGGAGCGTAACAAGCGAGGCGTCGTCCGCCGCCAGCTCAAATGGCAACAAATGGTCATTCAAACGCGCTGCGGAAAGTTGAAGTCCGGGGTCCAGTCGGAGTAGCAATTGGGTGAGGGGCTGCCCTTGGACAAACAAGCGAATCTCATCGGTCAACGAAATTCCCTGCGGCGCTAGATCGCAAATAGTCATCTGGCGAAGCGACGTTACCGCGCTTGATGAGTGGATAGCGCGTGGAGCGATACGCAGTTCGACAGGTCCCTGCGCCCGAGCGTCAACACGCCACCTTCGCGTGCCCGGGTCAGGCGGCGTCAATTCCAGCGGATCGACCTGCGAGTCAGGCACGACTTGGATCTCGCTGGCGATTCCTCCCGACACCGACAACTCCAACTCCTGCGGCAAATCGATCCAAAGGCGGCGAATCGGCGCCGGAGGAAGCATTAACGAGAAGGTTACGGTGTCAAAAGTTTCTTGCTCACCACGGGCCGACCACGAGCACGCAAGCAACTTCTCTCGCCCGGTGACAACCACATAGCGGCCTTCATGATCGACCCCCGCGAGAGCCGGCAAGGCGGTTTCCTGCCAATAGGGGGCCAAGATGGCCACGTTCAGCGGCGTTAGCGGAACCGCCGCCATTCCTGGCCGGCGGCGTTCAACCTCAAAGACGGCCTCGCCGCGCAAGAAGACGCCATCGACGAGGGCTGCGTAACCATCGATCCGACGCACGGCGGCGCCAGCCAGATTGCTGGGAGTGGCGGCGTCCATTTTGAGCAACGTTTCAAGTTGCTCGAAGTCCTTGCGAAGCATCGGAAGGAACCCATTGGCGGCAACCTCCGGAATGCGTTCTTCGGGGACAAATACGCGGCGGTACGTAAACGTTGGCGTCTTGTCAGTCGCCACGGAATCTGCGGGAGGACGTGGCGATCCGACGACCTGCGCGCCAAGCGGCTGTCCGACGATCGCCCAGAGCGATGTCAGCACCGCGATCATGAAACCAGAGCAAGTTACTTTCATGACGTGGATTCAACCGACGACGCAGGAACCGACGCGGCCCTAGCCGCCGTGGTCGCACGAGACGAATGACCATCGAGCGACGCATTCAACGGCGGCAGCGCCGCTCGACGTTGCACCGACGACGCACCCAACACGGACACCGTGCCCGCCCCGCCCGGGTTGATCCGCATCAAGCACCACGCGATCGTGACGCACAAGAGACCGGCGATCGCACACTGTCCGGCCAACAGCGCGATCTCAGGAAGAGCAATGACCGCGGCAGCCACCACGACCGCCGCGAGCAGCGCGGTTTCGGCTAGCCAGCGAGTTTGGAGCCGGCGCGGATTGCGCAAGAACCCCAGCCCCACGATTAGCACCAATCCCGACAGCCCCAGCACGGCTATGCTGCGGGAAATAGTATAAACTTCCAGTCGTCTGGGGTTTCCAAAGGTGCTATAGAGGTAAACATTCACCGATTCGGGAATCGGTTGTTCGGACGCACCGCTCCATTGTTCCAAGTCCCGCTGGCCAAGCGTTGGCTTCCGTACCCAAAATGCGCCGCCCCGGCGCCACTCCTGCTCCGATGTCAGGCCGTGGGGCGCCGCGACCACGTGCTCGTTGTCGGGGAACATCAGTTGCCAATATACGTGGTGGATCCAACCCACGCCGAGTAGTTCCGGCGCGTCCAGTTCTAATTTTACCTTGCGATCGCGCGGATCAAAGAATCCGTACCAAAGCTCAATCGAGTACGTCGGTGACGCAAAAGGAGTCAAATCCAGCGTGACCACCGAAACCTCGCGGTTGGCCGCTTCGCCGGGGCGAAAACCGCTCACCAGGAAGTGTTCATTCGCGCGCAAGCGGCGACCGTTAACGAACACTACGAGCGATCCCCAGTCGGTTCCCTGCGGTAGTCGCACCCGAAACCGAGATTCGGACGTAATCAATTGGAACGCCGCATGGTCGCGGCGATAGGTGGACGTCAGCCAAGTCTGCAACCACAACCGCTCGATCGTGTTGACAAACTGATTTTCGGGTTGATCGCGGGTGACAAGCAGGGGGAGGTCGCGCATTGGCCCGTCGGCAATAAACACGAGCTCTTTCGCGGCGATGGAGTCGGGGGGGCCAGCGGGAGACTGCAATCGCCACGCACTCTTATCAGGCGAAACTTGAAGTGGAATGGTGTATGCGACGCGCACGACGTTGGACTCGATCTTGGCGACCTCCGGCGCAGCATGCTCGAAAACGGGTGTCGCCAAAGGGAGTAAGACGGGGACATCCTGGTCCAAGGATAACTCCGGAAGCGGCGTTGCAAACTCGACCGTCAAGGCATGGCGCCCTAAAGGCATGGAAGGCTCGAACCGCAAAAGCGCGCGATCTTCCGTGGCTCCGGGTTCCGCCGGTTTCGGAATCAGAGGCTCCCCGTCGAACAAGACGTAAATCTCGCCTTGCTCGTAAAGGGCGCGAGGAACCTCCAGGAGCAACCGCTCCGCCGGCTCATAAGCGAACGTGTAACTAAAGGTCTGGCGGACCATGGCCGTCCGCTCGCGGACGCGGATATCGGCTTCGGCGTCCACGGTGATGCTGCCAGTCTTCACTTCGTAGTCGGCGACGAATACGGGCTGCGGTTCGCCGGCCCGCGTACGATAGATGAAGGTTGCCTTACGGCCGGGGAATAGCCCCTCCGCACTGGCCTGCGGTTCGGGCAACAATCCGTGCGACTGGTCCAGCAACGGAGTCAATTCGATATTTCGGTTCGGCGCGACCCCCACCAGCGCCGAGACCACAAAGTCGGCGACCGGCGAAGGGAGAGGAACCCGTAACGAGCCTTGAGCCCCTTCCATAATGCGACGCGCGGTGATGCGAACCGTGACCTCGCCCGATACCGAAGTACGAAAGGGAATCTCCAGCGGCGCCAAGCGATCGAATTTTATCCCGTCACGGTTGACCACGTCGTCGCCCCCGACCGACTCCAACTCCCACCCCTGCAAGTCCACGCGCACCAGACTCGCTTTGGCGCCGTGAATCTGGTACTTGAGTACCGCCGTCAACCGCAAATAGTCCGAAAAAATTTCCAGTGCGTACGTTGGCTCGACGCGCACCCGCGTCTTTTTTGGCGCCGCTTTAATTTGGAGTGAAAATGGCTGGGCGAAGAACTTGAATTGCGCGGCCACTTCTTCGACCCGGCGCACGGGCGGAGGCGCATTATCCACTTGAACGATATTGGGCGACTCAACCCAACTGACGGACTGGCTTCCGGGTGAAATCAGCAACACGTGGCCCCATTGTTCGACCGCCTCCACCACGTCAAAACCACCCACCTCGATGAACGAGGATTCTTGGCTTTGCGGCGATGACGCCGTTTCCAGACGCACCGTAACTGGGCCAATCGTTGGCTGCCGCATCCGGATCAAGGCCGTCTGTTGCGCGCCGCGCGGCGGCGTCTGCGGCGGATCCGTCACCGAAACCTCATACTCGGCTGACTGCACCGGCGACAGCCGCATGCCCGGCGGCAAATGCACCGTGAAGGCTTGAAACGGCTCGCTCAGACTTCGGACGGTCAAGCGGGCCGTGGCCTCAATTCGTTCGTCCGCATCAATGTAGACTTCAATGATGGCTTGGGATTCGAGAATGGGCGCCGGCGTCGCGGGCGACGATCGACGCGGACGCCACGTAATGACCAGATCGCCGCCGATGCCATTCGCCGTGATCTGTGTGCCGCCCGTACTCGCAGGTTGCGTTGTGATTGACGCATCGCTGGGAAATATCGTGGCTTGTGCGTCGGGGGTGTCGACCACCAAATCCAGATGCGATGTAGGCGCCCGGGGCGTTCGCAACGAAATTCGTTTCTCAGGCCCCGATTCCGTTACCGCAAAGGAAAAATAGATTTTCAGCTTCCGTTCCACGAGTTCGCGTGCGGGCATGACCGGCATCATCGATTCAGGATCGGTGGCTGGGGTTTCCTCCGCTGGCTCGGGCTTCGGAGTCGCGGACGCCTTCGCCGGGGGCGCGGGCGGCATCCAAAATAGGAATCCTTCCTTCTCATCGAAGTCGAGAAATCCGCCCGTCGAGGACTCGAACCGAGACACCACGGCATTCCCGAAACCGACCGGCGCCCGGATCCAACGATGCGGGGAAGTAAGGTACGTTAACTCGACTTCGAGAGTCGCGCGGCCGCCATGCACGGCGCCGGACAGAACCATTTTCCGGCATGTAATTCGTGGCCCCTGTTGATCGGCGCCGCGATCCAACAAGCGGTCGATATCGGCCCAGGTCATGACGTGCTGGCGCAAGTCGCCCTCGTCCGTGGGGGCGAACAAGGGCGTCGGCGTCAGCACGCCCGCCTTGTTCGTCTGAAGGAGAATGGGAAGCGGGGCCTCGCGCGGTGTGGGCGCCTGGTCCTTATCAAGTGAGTTGTTCGCTGTAGAATCCGCACCGCTTTCGAGGGCCGGCGTTGTCGGTTCCTGCGCCGTCCCGCCGGAACACATGACGAGTTGCAAACCCACCGACACGGCGAAAATGAGCAGACAGGAATTCCTCATGCAGTGATCCTCGGCTCACAAGACGCGCGGACGGCGTCTCATGCAAAAGTGCTTCGGTCGCCGTGATTTAGTTGGGAAGCAGGCGAATGCCTACGCCGTGCGAGTTCATCCGAGAAAAGCGAAAACTCGCTCTCAAATAGGAAGGGTCGTGAACTACGGAACCTCGTTCCCTCTCGATTCCAGTCTAACCGTCGAAAGGTCTATCTCCAAGCATCGCGGCATGGGTAACGAGGAGCCACAACACAAAAATTTCCCCATCGCTTCCCAGTTTTCACCGCTGAAAGGTTGTGAATGTTTTGTCAAATCGTCGTAGCTGCGGCGCGAGCGCTGCCGTATGCTTCGTTAGATGCCGCAATTTTCGGCGGCGCTCGCGCCGCCGCTGAGGAATGATTCACAACCGCTGACCGGGCGCAGCGTGAATTTCCCAGACGCTACTCAGGAATTCGCAACAATACTTCCAAAAGTTCGCGATGTAACTCGGGAGTCGCGGCGGCAGCGAAACGCGGATGATTGAAATCCACCGCCTCACCTGAAAGCGACGTCATCATGCCGCCGGATTCGCGAACAATCAGCATCCCGGCCGCGATGTCCCAGATCTTCACGCTGGTGGCCCAATAGGCGTCTAAACGGCCCTGCGCAAGATAACACAAATTGAGAGCCGCCGATCCCAAGCGGCGCATCGCTTGCGAAGCGTGAATCACCTCGACGAGCCGTGCAATTTCCGCCGAGCCGCGCGGCAAAAACGCTGGTAAACTTGCCGCCACTAAAGCCTGGTCCATCGTCTGGCATGTGCTGGGCTGAATCGGCTTTCCATTCAGATAGGCGCCGTTCCCCTGTTCCCCGAGGTAGAGTTCGTCTAATTCTGGGTCGAATACGGCGCCGACGACGATTTCTCCGGCGTGCTCCAGCGCCACGGACACCGCATAGGACCGCAGTTGGTGGACATAATTCGTGGTGCCGTCCAGCGGATCGACAATCCAGCGATATCCGCTTTGTTGCGTGAGTAGGGCCTCGCCGCGAAGGTCGTCGCTAAGTGTCTCCTCTCCGAGAAAATCGTGGGTAGGAAACGCGTCGAGTACGATTTGGCGAATTGCGCGCTGAGAAGCAATGTCGGCTTCGGTCACAAGATCGCGAGGGTTCTTCTCCTGTGCGGCCACCCTTCCCTTCCATTGGAGGAGGACTTCCCCTCCCGCTCTCGCCGCCTTTTCGCATAGGGTTAGGTAATTTGGCATAAATCCTCAGGGAGCCATGGTGATGGTGGTGGCCGACGGAAAGAAAATACAGGCAATTTTTTTGACGAAACTATGGACACGCTTACCGATCTTGGTAATATCAGAGTATAGATAAGAGAATGTGGGTCAACCTCGTAGGAATTATACTTTTTCCTTTCCCTACACCATACCCTTGGCCTCTTCTCTGTTCCGGCCCCGTCGCTTCGCCTTGTGCGAACGGCGGGGTTTTTTTGTTACTCCTGCAAGCATGACTTGGTTCCCTCTCCATTGCCATGACAAACTCGCCTTGGAGGTATTCGAGCGAAGGCCCGAAAACGGAAGCATCGACCATCTGCTTGGAGACGGAAAACTGGGCAGGGCTGATTAATGTACTCCAGCCTGACGAGGGCCTCGGCCAATTAACCAATAACCGGCAACCGGTGAGTGCGAATCGCCTGCTCGCCGCCCAGTTGGAATATGAAGAGTCGGACTCGGCGCTCAACGAGTGTTATATCCGCGGCGACGATTTGATCGCCGTCTACCAGGATACCGGAAAGAACCTCGTCCGCGCCCAAGTTTACTGGCGCGTACTCCCATCGTTCCCTTGCGGACCGGGCGGTTTAGGTTTGGAATTGATCGCCTCGGTGCAAACGGACCTACTCCATAGCGAACCGCGGCTCCTTGTCAAAAGCGAATTCTCCGATGGCGAAGTTTGGCGGATGGTGGAGAATGGCGATGACGAGTTGATCCGCCTGGACTGTACCCTTGGACAGAATCTTGAATACGCCCAAGACACCGGATTGGGCGGCTTTGTGGTGCGCGGCGTCCATCCCCAATTTGATTATTTACAAGCCGTTCATCCCAGCGATTCTCATCGTACTTGGATCTCCCGTCGCAACGGCGGCGTCGCGATCATCCACGAGTTGTTTCCCGAATCTTTGGAAAAGGGAGTGATTCGCAGAGGTCGTGTACGAGGCTGGTTTATTTCTCGCGCCGATGACGCTGCCATGGCCGCGGCGTGTTACCGCGCGTGGTTAAGCGAACCGCCGCCGCTTACAACCTAAAGTTGCCCCGCGACTCGCCGCACAATATCTTGGTCGAAATAATTTATCGACATGCCGGCGTCAATCACGACCGACTGCGCGTTGATTCCGCTGGAGCGTGGGCTGAGCAAGAACACGGCGGCATTAGCCACTTCTTGGGTCTGCACCGCATTCTTCCGTGGGATAACCGCCTCGGCGAAGAGATACGAATCGACATAGCCGGGAATGCCCGCCGACGCCGAGGTCTTGAGCAGTCCTGGCGCCACCGCGTTAAAACGCACTCGGGAGAACCGGCTAAACGATTTAGCCAAGAAGGCCAACGAGGAGTCGAGCGCCGCCTTCACCGGCGCCATAAAGCCGTAACTTTCGCTCGCCATCCGTGTCGTGGAAATGGAAATGGTGACCACCGAGGCATCCGCATCAAGCAATTCCTTCAACGCGTTGCTCAGCGCCATGAGTGAATAGCACGAGATGTCCACGGCGCGCAAGAACTGCGATTTCGTTGTCTCGTGGAAAGGTCGTGCTTCGCCCTCGTAGTCGGCAAAGGCGATTGAGTGTACTAAGCCATGAAATTTCTCGCCACGCTTGGCAAGGGCTTGGCGTAGCCCCTCGATCTGCGGCTCGTGCTCCACGTCGCAGACATATACGGGCGCGTCGCCGACCAGTTTTTGGACACTTTGGCGGCGTTCTTCGCTCCGTACAACGTAGATGACCCGCCCCCCTGATTCGGTGAGAAGTCGCCCGATATGGAATGCGACGCTCTTGCGATTGGCGACGCCAAACACCAGGAACGACTTTCCGGCAACCTGTAAAAAGTCCATTTTCGCGACCAATCCAACCCCGCACCAAAGTAGTCAAACCAATTTACGGTCGGTCTTGCAAGAAGCGACCTTAGGGCGAACGCCAGCACCGTTCCGCGGCAATTTACGTCAGCGCGATTCGCAGACCGTCGTAGGCCAATTCCATTCCCGTGGGCAAGCGAGCATTAGTCGCTTCATACTCCAAATCATGCGAGACATGGGTGAAGAAGGTCTTTTTGGGCCGCACCTTGCGGGCGACGTCGATTGCTTCGTCGAGGCTAAAATGCGTCGCGTGCGGACGAAGCCGAAGCGCGTCAAGGATAAGCACGTCCAACCCTTCCAGGAGCGGCCAGCTTGCGTCAGGAATTTCATTCGTGTCGGTGCAGTACGCCACATTTCCAATGCGAAACCCCAGCACCCGGTAGCGCGGCCCATGGTGCAGGCGGATCGGGGTAATTCGCGCGCCCAACAACCCAAACGGTTCGGTGGTGATCGTTTGCACATCCAAGAGCGGCGCGGCGCCGACGTGCGTCGGCGCGTCGTTGGAAAACGCGTAGTCAAAGGACCGCCGAATTCTTTGCTCCACATACGGTTCACAATACAACGGCACCGGCCCTCCCAGGTAAAATGGGAAAAGGCGCAGATCATCTAAACCGTATAGGTGGTCCGCGTGATCATGCGTGTAAATTACCGCATGAATAATACCTATCTTCTCCCTCAAAAGCTGGGTGCGCAGGTCGGGTGGAGTGTCGATAAGCAGGTTTCCCTCCGGCAGACCGACGGCAACTGCGCAGCGAGTTCGTTGATTGCGGGGGTTCGCACTCGTGCAGACCGCACACCCACAACCGACGGATGGCACCCCCACGGAAGTGCCGGTTCCTAAGATGATCAGTTCGCCGGGAAACTCGGTTGTATAGGGTTTGGCCACAAATTCCCTGCCCCTTCTAGGGGACCCTAATGCGACAATTTTGCTCGACTGCAACTTGGCACATCTCCGGCCACTTGGCAAGCAGACCCAAGAACCTCGGGATCAGGTCCAACGTAAAGATGGGAAGTCCAGTTAAAGCTCGCAGGCGGCCCGATCGAAAATCGCCGCCAAAGACTCGAAGAACTCAAAAAACTGAGGAAACGCGCCAAGATTCGCAATTCCAGTACGAATAATTGCTTACCGCGGATTGCGTCCCTTCGGTTCCAATTCCGGTTGACCAAACCCTATTATCGTTATAAACTGCTGTCAATTATGGTGTTGCGCGCGATAGCGGGCACGAGGTCCTCAGCGCAACGCCCTCTTCCTTCGCTTTATGCGCTCGCTGCGCACCGTGTTATGGAAACTCTGGAACGCATCTGGGAAAATACCGGGCTGTTCTTCAATGCCGTTCTCGGCGGCTTTGAACGCGGGATTACTCAGCTATTTGGCTCAGCCAATGCTCGCACTGTCAGGAAGTTGCAGAGCCAAGTGGCGGCGATCAACGACTTGGAGCCGCGTTTTCAGGCGCTCAGCGATGAAGAATTGCGAGAACAGACCGCGAAGTTCCGCGAGCGTCTTGCAAACGGTGAAACGCTTGAAGATCTCTTGGTCGAGGCGTTCGCGGCGACGCGCGAAGCAGGCCGCCGCTTTCTTGGAATGCGCCATTACGATGTGCAGATGGTCGGCGGCATGGTCCTGCACAGCGGCGCTATTGCCGAAATGGTCACGGGCGAAGGCAAGACGTTGGTCGCGACCCTCCCGGCTTATTTGAATGCGCTGGAAGGCAAAGGTGTTCACGTCATCACCGTGAACGATTACCTGGCCCGACGCGACATGGAATGGATGGGTCCGCTCTATATGGGCTTGGGCCTGACGGTCGGCGCCATTCAAAGTGACATGCCGGTCAATGAACGGCAAAAGGCTTACGCCTGCGACATCACCTACGGCACGAATAACGAGTTTGGTTTCGATTACCTGCGCGACAACATGCGTCCCGCGGCGCGCGGCGACGATCGATTTCCCAAGGCGTATCAACAATCACAAGGTCCGTTGCACTTCGCGATTATCGACGAGGTGGACAACATCCTGATCGACGAAGCGCGTACGCCTTTGATTATCTCAGGCCCCGCCTTCGACAACCCGCAAAAGTATGTTGACGCGGACCGCATTGCCCGCCAATTGAAAGAAGGAATCCACTTTGAGGTCAAAGAGAAAGAGCACTCGGCCCACATGACGGAAGCCGGCGTCCGCGAAGCGGAACATCTGGCCGGCGTGGAAAGTTTTTACACCGCGGGCCACATGGACTGGCCTCACCTGCTCGATAACGCCCTTAAGGCCCACTACTTGTATAAACGCGACGTGAATTACGTCGTCGAAGGCGACAAGGTCGTCATCATCGATGAATTCACCGGCCGCAAGATGGAGGGGCGCCAGTGGAGCGACGGATTGCACCAAGCGGTGGAAGCCAAAGAACGGGTCAAAATCAAGGAAGAGACGCAGACCCTCGCCACCATTACCCTGCAGAACTTTTTCAAGCTCTATGACAAGATTTGCGGCATGACCGGCACGGCCATGACCGAGGCCAATGAGTTCTGGAAGATTTATAAGCTCGACGTGGTGGCTATCCCCACCAACAAGGTCCTGCGGCGGATCGAGCACCCCGACGTGATCTACCAGTCGGAACGCGAGAAGTACAATGCGGTCGCCGACGAAATCGAACGGACCCACAAATGGGACGTGATCGTCCAGAAGAACGGTGAAACGACATGGGGAGAAATCACCCATGAGACCGACGAGGAATTGACGCTCGCGCTACCCGAGCGCAAGGGCAAGATCACCATCCCCCAATCGCAAGTTCGCAGCCTGGAGCGAAAAGGCCGTCCGGTGTTGGTCGGCACCGTGTCAATTGAAAAAAGCGAGCGTCTCTCGCGACTCCTCAACCAGCGTGGCATCAAGCATCAGGTGCTCAACGCCAAGTACCATGAGCGTGAGGCCGAGATCGTCGCTCAGGCCGGACGACTAGGCGGCGTGACGATTGCCACGAATATGGCCGGTCGCGGCACCGACATCATCCTCGGCGGTAACCCGGAGACGATGGCGTGGGCGTTGCTCCAGGACAAATACGCGACGCGTCTGGACGTCCCCCGCGACGAGTGGGACGCGCTGGTAGGGGAAATTGAGTCCCGCGAAAAAATGAAGGTCCAAGGCCAACAGGTCAAGGAGTTAGGCGGCCTGCACGTCATCGGGACCGAACGCCACGAATCGCGCCGCATTGACTTGCAGCTTCGCGGCCGTTGCGGTCGTCAGGGCGACCCCGGCAGCAGTCGGTTCTTCCTCTCGCTGGAAGACGATCTGATGCGGATTTTCATCGGCAAGGACTGGGTCCGCAACATCCTCCAGCGGCTGGGCATGCAGGAGGGCGAGGCGATTGAGAGTCGCATGGTGACCCGACGTATCGAGGCGGCGCAAAAGAAGGTCGAGGAGCGCAACTTCGAGATTCGCAAGAGCTTGCTGGAATATGACGAAGTCATGGACTTCCAACGCCGCAAGGTTTACGGGTACCGCCAACAAATTCTGGATGGAGCGGATTGCAAAACCTTGATCTTGGAAATGATCGCGGAGCAGGTCGAGCAGAACGTGACGCGGTTCCTCGGTCCGTTGTATGGTTGCGAGGCCTTCGCGGCATGGTCCGCGAGCATGGTCCACATGAGCAAGCCCATGGACGCTCGCTCCTTCCGCGGCGTGGAAATATCGGACGCCTCGATGATGGTGCGTGACGAGGCGCTCCGCGAGGCTGAGTCGGACATCTTCGAGAAGATCGAAGAGAATCTTCCCGAAGCCGACGATGACGAAGAAGGCGTTATCGACGAATGGAATTGGGAGGCCATGGCCCGGTTCGCCAATGGCCGGTGGGAAACGAACTTCCGCGACCGCGACCTCAAGAAAGTCGGTCGTGATCACCTGGCCGAAACTCTTCTGGAAAAAGCCGAGGAATTCATCCAAAAACAGGACCTGGCTGAAGGCGCCCAATTCCTGGCCGAAGACTACGGGGTTCGGACCGCCGTCGCTTGGGTCGAGCATAAGTACGGGGTGATGATCGACCTCGAGGACGCGAAGAAAATCGAACCCGCCGAATTCAAGCGGCGCATCGTCGAGCTCGCTCATCAGGCCTATGAGGAAAAGGAAGCCGAATACCCGATTATGGCCGGCTTGTATCGGTTTAGCGTGGCCGGCGGCGGCGGGCAGCGTCGCTTGGATCGCGAGAACCTGATCGCGTGGGCGAGTGAACGCTTCGGCTGCAAGTTGAACATCGAGGAATTCAAGAACAAGCAGCGCGACGAGATTCGCGCCGCGTTGATGAAGTACAGCCGGGATCACCTCCATCAGAATAATGAGAAGCTCCAGGACGTCCGGCGGAAAGTCGCCGACCTTTTTGAGCACGCCGAGCCGGGCAAGAAACTCGGGCAAATTGTTGGCGGCAACGGAGCGCTGCATTCCCTGGATGCGTGGCTTAAGACCAACTTTCATGACGAGGCGCCGCCCGTCGAAGAACTCGCTGACTTGCAATCCGAGGAAGTCGAACGCCGCCTGTGCGACCTGGTCCAAGAGCAATTTCGACCCGAAATGCGCCGCATGGAGCGGCAAGTGCTCCTGCAATTAGTGGACACGGCCTGGAAGGACCACCTGCTGGCCATGGACCATCTGCGCAGTTCGATCGGCTTGGTGGGATACGCGCAACTGGACGCCAAAGTCGAGTACAAGCGCGAAGGGATGAAGATGTTTGACGACATGTGGGAGTCGGTGGGCGATCGCGTCACCGAGCTCGTTTACCGCATGGAGCAACTGGACGAGGGTTTTGTCAGCTCTACTTGGGTCGAGACGGCGGCCGTTCACGAGCAATCGCCCAGGACTTCCGCGGGCGTCGCCACGGAGCAACAAGCCGCCATCGACGCGAGCCAAGGTGGCGACACCAGGACTGAGCCAATCCGCAATCGTGAAAAGAAACCAGGCCGCAACGATCCGTGTTGGTGCGGCAGCGGCAAGAAGTACAAGAGTTGCCATCTCCGCAAGGATCAGGCTGCCCAAGGCATGTAGCCATGTTGCAGGGTCCACGCGCTCGATGAACGGTGGGGGCGTTCTGGCGAGCCTTCGCCGATCGACCGCGATTAACCTCCAGCGCTAACTTGCCTCAATCGAGGAAGGAATCCACGTGGGCTATCTTCTCAACCTGGTTTATGTGGCGCTCGTCGCGGCGGTGTCGCCGTGGCTCCTCTGGAACGCGTGGCGGAGAGGTAAATACCGCGAAGGATGGCCGCAAAAGGCGTTCGGCTTGGTCCCATTGCGTACCAGCAAGGCGCCTTGTTTGTGGCTCCACGCCGTTAGCGTGGGAGAGGTCAACCTACTCACGCCGCTACTCGAACGATTGGAGCGGCGTTATCCGGGTTGGGAAATCGTCATCTCTTCCACCACCCGCGCCGGCTTTGAACTGGCCAAAAAAAAATACACTCCGCGCACGGTGTTTTACTGTCCGCTGGATTTCACCTGGGCCGTCAAGACCGCCTTGCGGCGCCTGCGGCCCGACGTGCTGGTGCTCGCGGAATTGGAGCTGTGGCCCAATCTCATCTCCGCCGCCAAAGCGCGCGGCGTTAAGGTCGCCGTGATTAACGGGCGCCTGAGCGACAAGAGCCTCCGCGGGTATACCCGCGTCCGTCCACTGGTGTCGCGACTGCTGCGCAACATCGACCTGCTGGCGGTGCAAAACGACGACTACGCGCGCGGGTTCATGGCGCTTGGCGCCCGACGCGAAGCCGTAATCGCCACCGGTTCGCTCAAGTTCGACGGTGTGGAGACCAATCGCGAGAATTCCCGTACGCGCCAACTCGCCGTGTTGGCGGGCGTTTCTCCCGAGGACGTGGTCTTCCTTGCGGGCAGCACGCAGGACACGGAGGAGCGTCTTGCTCTCTCCACGTTCCTTCAACTCCGCGACGCATGGCCGCAATTGCGATTAATTGTCGTTCCCCGGCATCCCGAACGGTTTGAAGAAACTGCGCGTTTATTGGAGTCCTCGGGCGTCCACTGGCAGCGTCGGTCGGCTCTCGGCGAAGAGACTCCCGGCAACGCTCGAGTTCTGTTGGTGGATGCCATTGGAGAACTTGGCGCGTGGTGGGGACTCGCGCAGATCGCCTACGTTGGTGGCAGCATGGGCACGCGCGGCGGGCAGAATATGATCGAACCGGCGTCGTACGGCGCGGCGGTATCGTTTGGCCCACGCACCGATAATTTTCGCGAGATCGTTGCCGCGATGCTTGCCGCTCAGGCGGCGTGCGTGGTCCGCGATGGGAACGAAATGATTGCGTTTGTCCAGCGATGCCTGGAGGAGCCGGATTTCGCGGCCGAATTGGGGCACAATGCCCGCGTCTTGGTTTCTCGCCAGCAAGGAGCCGCCGATCGCACGGCCGACCTTCTGGGTGCGTTGATCGAGACCCGTATTCCAGCGCGGCTTCGCGCCGCATGATCCACCGAGTCGAGTTAGGCCTTTCTCGCCAGGCTAGAGGGGTCCTCGATTTCGCTCTCGATCGCGGCGATTTCGCTTTCCGTGACGCCGTAAAGTTCGAAAACGGCTGCATCGATGCGGCGTTCCAACACGTAGTTCGACCTCACTTTATTTCGCGTTTCGGTCCGAGCCGACTCGCCTGCAATCGTCAACTGTTGGGCAGCCTCGGCAAGTTCATCGTGCAGCTGTCTTGCCCGCGCGCTGGCGCCGCGCATCGTCCGAATCGGCAACCGCGCCAACTGGCCTTTGTTGATGGCTAGGTATCCGCCGTTCATTCGCTTGGCTTGGAAGCGGATGCGAAACAGGTACGCCATCAATGCCGAGTTCAAAATCGCCAAGAGGAAGAACGGGTCCTCGTCAATGTCGGCGGCGGCGTACACTTGAACGCCCAGGGCCAAGCCGTCGCCGCTCCACGCCGCTTCGATCCGGCGGCTCATGCCCGCCAGTACGATCTTCGGTTGTGAATATAAACGCCGTTTGCGAGCGCTGAGGAACTCGGCGTTGGATGGCAACACGGGGCGGCGGAACGATCGGCGCAAGAACCGCACATTGCCTCGCCGAATCCAATACCGATCGATATTGCCGGTGGTGATGAAGTCCCATGCCTCCGCGGGGGCATCGCCGCGTTCGCGCAAGGCGTCGGCCAGGCGCGCCGCCACAAACCCCGTAGCGCCGCTGTGAAGAACGGCGATTTCGGAAAGAGGACGCGTCGGCGCCCGTGATTCGAGATCGAGCGGAACGTCTAGCGGAAAACCGAGTTCGGGTCGCAGCGCTGATTGCCGAATGGTCCAACTTTCCTGGTTGTCGCAATCTTTAAGAGAGCGGACCCGTGCAATGCGCACTGCGTGCGCCGAACAAGCTCGCTCCTTCGCGGCACATAGAATGACGGGATAGACATTGGCTTCGGGAAAAGCTCGCAATTCCGAAATGTCGTCGATCCGGTCGATTCGCCCTTCGGTGAGGAGAAGCTCGCGACACCGGCGAGCATAATCGACAACCGCAATCCGGTTAGGCGCCACCATGCCGAAACAACCGCCGTCGGCGAGCAGTTCCCAAATCCGCTCCACGAACTGAATGTACAAGTCGCAGCCGCCAGAGTGCGTCCGAGCTACTTGGCGACGGGCTGCTTTAGCCGCAAGCGGGTTCCTCAGCGCTAGCCGCCGCGCTCCAACAAACGGAGGATTAGCGACGATCACGTCGAACGCACCCGTTTGCAATTGCCGACGCCGTTCCGGAAAATGTTCTTTTGCCAACGCATCGCAGCACGCGATATTCTCGGTCAGCGCTTCCGCCAATTGGGTGATTAACGACTCATCGGATTCCGAAAGCCGCCGCGAATCCCGTTTTCCGAGAAGAATGAGCGCCGCAAGACGACGTCGCGCGGCCATGACCGCGTGAGAATCTATGTCGATCCCAAATATCGATGAACGGACGAGCGCCATTCGGTGCATCGCGTCGCGCGGGAGCGAGGGAATCGCCAAACGCGATGGAGTTGCCGGCAGATCGTCTTGGTAGCCTGCAGCCCCCGTTCTTTCACGGTGATCTTTGAAAAAGCGAAGGCAGGCCGCTGTCAGAAATGCGCCGTCGCCACAGGCAGGGTCGAGCAACCGAAGCGGGTTTTGGTCCGCACGACGGCGCGCTAGCCGGTCGTCCAGCGTGTGTCGAAGAATATGCTCGACGATCAAGGGGGGCGTGTAGACCACCCCCTCGTGCTTTCGCCGCTTGGCATGTGCGGTGGTCATGGCCGGGCTTCCAATTGCATGGCTTCCAAGGAGCAGCAATTCCGGCCAATGTATCACAAGACCACGACGCTAACCTTCCTCGTCGCCGTGCAATTCGCGCCGACAGGCGTCGCGCTCGCGGCGGGTCGCCTCCAGATCGAACATCAGGTATTTCATGTCGAGTCGAAGTTGACTCAGGGCTTCTTGCACTAAAGTCAAAATGCGGCGCCGACGCCGCGTACTGTCGATCACTCGGTCCAACGCCGGTTGAAGTCTCGCGCGGTGTAGAGCGGGCAGTGCGGCGACCAAGGAAGATAACTCCACCAATTCAACAGGCAACTCGGTCGCTTCGTTATTCGCGGCGTGGGGCAATGTGCTCATTCTCTACTCCAAGGATGGGTTTGGTTGCTTTGCTTAAAGCAGACCGCGCGCCATTCGCCGGAAAACGGCGTTGCGACCAACCTTAACTGCTTAACTGTCAACCGTTTACGGCATTTTCACGAGGTGCGCCATTGTTTGGCGTTGCGGTTCATGTCGTAAAAAGACCACACGGTTTGCTCTCGTGCTTTTTCCCAAACCTTGATACAAGGCCACTTTACGGCAATGTAGCTGGGCAGCGCAAAGATGAGGCGTTTTTACCACGGCCGGTCGCCTCTGCTTTGTGCCGGAGCAACGTGTTGCAAAACGTAACGTGGTTGTGGAAGTGATTCCATGCGCACCCAAGCGCCTCGATCCCGACTTTTCCCGCAGTCCACTAACTTCGCGGTGGTGATGGCGGTAATGGTCATCGAGTTGTGCGGCGTGCCAGCCCCAGCCGCATATCGCGACGGCTTCGACACGCCAACGCCTTCCTGGCAATTAGCTGACTCCGATTGCGGCGCTCAACTGGTGCTGCGGGAGCGAACTTTTCAGCAGCCGCAGGTGCATGCAGGCGTTGGCGCCGAATTCCTCCGCTTGTCCGCCGGACACGGAAGTTACGCCTACGTCACGCACTCGTTTGCGCCCGCCCGGGTCATCCACGAGTTACGGCCGACGCTGTGGGTGAAATCGAACCGACCGGGACTTCAACTGCGCGCCCGCGTGGTGTTACCCCGCAGCCGCGATCCGCGCAATGGCGCTCCTTTGACGATATTCGTGGATGGCGACATTTACCAGCAACCGGGCGTCTGGCGGCAATTGACTATCGCCGATATTCCACTCCAGGTCCAGCGCCAAGCTCGCATCAAACGCGCCCAGCCGCAATTCGGCTCGGAAGTGGACGAGCGCGAGAGCTATATCGACATGATCGTGCTCAACGCCTATGGCGGCGCCGGGGTGACGGATGTGTGGATCGACGATTTAGAGATTGCAGGATATAGCGAAGCCGGTATCGATTCAAGCGTCGCCGTGCGCCAAGTGTCCGACCCCGAGGCGCCGTGGCAGTTGGCCCCGACGGTCGAAGACGATCATCCGACGTGGGATGGTCCACCAGGACAAGAACAACCGCCGCACTTGGAGGGATCGACCTTGATTGCGGGTCACGGTCCGGTCGCGGTTCGGATGATCGAACACCAAGGTGAGCCATTTGCGTGGCTCAAGGCCTTGGGTTTTAACGCAATTCGTCTTCCACGTCCGCCCACGCGCGAGGAATTAGACGAGGCCCGGCGCGTGCAAATCGGATTAGTGGCGCCGCCGCCGCACGTGACAGGTCGGACGGAGATAACGCCGGCGCACGATGTCGTATGGGCTTGGGACCTGGGGAGCGGGCTGGGGGTGAGAGAACTAGAAAGTACGCGCCGATTGGCTCAAGCGGTGCGGCGCGACGCCCCCCACTCAGCACGGCCGTTGCTTGTCGGTCCCCTGGAAGCTACGGGAGACTACCGCCGCTTCGCCAACATTTTGTTGCTTGGCCATCAACCGCTGGGAACGAGCCGAGGCATTGATGAATTCCAAAGGCGACTGACGCAGGCCGCTCGCCCCGCGTCGCGATCGGGGCCAATCTGGGCATTCATCCAGACCGAGCCGTCGCGCGAGATCGTTGACCAACTTGACGCGGTGGCTGGTAATGCGTTTGACATCGGCATCGAAGCGGCCCAAGTGCGGCTCTTAGTGCTCTCTGCGTTGGAGGCCGGCGCAACGGGGTTCTGTTTTCGATCGCGTTCGCGGCTCGATGGAAGCGATCCTTGCGCACAACACCGTACCGCGGTGCTGCAAGCGGTGAATCGGGAGTTAATCTTGATCGAACCGTGGCTGGCTGGGCCAGCGCATCAGGAAATGCACGAGACCGGGGTCCAGGGTATCGTCGCAACGTCCTGGTCGACTGACCGGTCGAAATTGATGCTTCTTAGCCAGCGGAGCGCTGACGACCAATTTGCCGCGGCGGCGTGCCCCACGCCCAGCACGCCATTGCTTATCTCTGGCGCGCCGCCTTCGTGGAAGGTATATCGGCTTGCCGCGAATCGCTTGGCGCCTCTATGGGCATCGCAAACGGGCGGCGGTATGCGCATTGTCGTGCCCGAGGTGGGGCGCTCGACGTTCCTGGTTGCGACCGACGATCCGCTTACGGTCAATTTTCTTTCACGCCGTTTGCGGCAGAGCCTTGCGGGAAACGCCAAACTGCGGCACGAAATTATCTCGCACGAGTTAAGCACCGCCAAGCAAGTCCTAAAACACGCTCCCGCCGATTCATCGTCGCGTGAACAAGCAATGCGGCACTTGGACGACGCACTGGCGTCGTTGCGGCGATGCGAATTCCTGTTGGATGCTAGTGATTTTTCTGGGTCGTTGACCATGGCGCAGGCGGCGGAGCACGGACTGGAGCGAATGCGGAGATTAGTCTGGTCGGAGGCGGTCGCCGGGTTTGCGTCTCGGTCGGCCAGTCCTTGTTGTGTCGGCTTTGCCGCCTTGCCCCTTCACTGGGCATTGGAACAACGAGTGCGTGCGGCAAGCTGGGGGCCAAACTCGCTTGCAGGTGGCGATTTTGAGAACTTTCAACATCTCCTCGCCACGGGATGGTCACAGTTCCGCGATCCGGCTTTCGAAGGCCAGACGCTCATCGAGTTGTCGCCCAAGGACCCCAAGCAAGGCCAATACGCGCTCCGTTTGCACGTTGCCGACGGCTACCCCAGGGCGACACACGGCGACGCAGTCGAGAGGCCGCCTGTCCGTGTTGTTAGTGCACCGACGCCGATCGCTCGCGGGGGCTTCGTGCGCGTCACGGGCTGGGTCCGGGTGACGGCGCCAGGGGCCGACGATCGGCCGCGGCTACGAATTTCGGACTCTCTTGGTGGTGATGCGCTAGAGGAATATCACCGCCCCACGCAGGAATGGCGGCAATTCGCGTTTTATCGAGCCGCCAATCGGCCCGCCCAGTTAACCGTAACGTTTGAATTGCTGGGGCCGGGCGATGCATGGATTGATGACGTGCGCGTCGAGCCGTTACTGGCGTCTGCCGCATTAACGGGTGGTTCGGGTCCGCCACCACATCAAGGCGCTCAGCGCTTCTCCGCCGGAAAGCCCGAAACTTTCACACATTAGACCGAAAGCGCGGCTTAGCGCATCCGCCTGTAGATAGTTGTGCAGCCGGGCCGCATTCTCGACATATGCGGGATCGCGGTCGCAATGACGGTGAAACACGCGCGCGCTGGATAACGCTCGGTCACGGCTTAAACCGAAAAGCGACTCCAAAGAAAGCGCTGCCGTTTCCAAGTCGCCGCGACGCGCGTAAACGGCGAACATCAGCAGCGTTGTCGAAGCGAGCATGTCCGCCGTCTGCGACTCCCGCGGTGCGGGCAACGCCAAGAAGGTGGATATCGAGCCTTCATCGAGAGCCGCGCCAGAATCTTCCCGGCGTTCTTCCGTCGGCCGTTCTTGATACGCCGGGAGAGACCCCACGTCGGCGACTTCCACGGGCGATTTCGCGGGCGGCCTTACGGGAAGATGCGCCAGCATCTGATTCACATGCGCCAAACGCAAACCGAGCTGGTCATAAATTGATTCGATCTCGCTGAAAAACGACTCCCCTTCCGCCTCGGCTAGAATTTCTTCCTCGGCTGCGAGAATACGTTCGGTCAGCCGGTGCGCGAGGATTTCGCGCGTCCGTTGAAGAATTTGAATTGCACGGGTTCGTTCGTCCATATCAACGCCATTTCCCGAAGACAACAAACGATAACCCCTTCATGGAAAACCTGGCGATGGGCTTTGGTGCGTGAACTTGGCGATTCATCAATGTTGTTGGACGTGGCCCGCCTTTTCAATTACATACCTTGCGGCGCGAGCGCTCCGTAATTCCATTCCTACGGGATGGGAGCCGGCTTTGTTTGCCAACCCATATTCAAAGCGACGTGAACAAGACCGAATGTTCGCGTCACTTTCGTATGAGGCGCCCGCGCGTGGTCGCAAAGCCAAGGCAGTTGGCAATTCGCGGGAGCGCTTTGGACGTCCCCAAGGCTGGCGGATATCAGAACTCAATCCGAAAACCATTCGCGAATTCATCCATGAAGCCTACCGAAAGGGTTCTATCTGTGCTGCTTCCGGAACGACCGGTAGGATCGGCGCGGGCGGTGGCGGAAGCAGTGCAGATAGAAGCTTGTTGAACGTAGCCGCG
>JAANMU010000728.1_pt1 | contig 36650 bp, 31 predicted proteins | sample 7279701 | NCBI WGS metagenome assembly JAANMU01 (sample SAMN14094539, study PRJNA606508) | bioreactor metagenome | isolation source: A lab-scale SPAN reactor treating ammonium-rich wastewater day 57 | place: Ireland: Galway | collected 2017-03-13
TATAATTCGCTTTCCGGCGAGAAGGAAGTTTTTAAACCAATAGTAGAAGGAAATGTGGGAATGTATGTCTGTGGACCTACGGTGTACAGCAACGTGCATTTAGGGAATGTTCGGACTTTTATGTCCTTCGATTTTATTTACCGATCCTTACTTTTTTTCGGATATAAAGTCCGTTACGTGCGGAATATCACGGATGCCGGACATTTGACAGATGACGGCGATGTGAATAACGACCGGTTTGTGAAACAGTCACGACTGGAAAAACTGGAACCGATGGAAATTGTACAGAAATACACTGTAGATTTTCATAAAGTACTGGAGCGTTTCAATTTGCTTCCGCCTACCATCGAACCAACAGCTACAGGGCATATTCTGGAGCAGATTGAAATTACGCAGAAACTTATTGAAGATGGTTTTGCCTATGAGAAAAACGGCTCTGTTTATTTTGATGTGATGGAATATAACCGGCGCGGCCTGAATTACGGAGAACTTTCCCGAAGAAATATAGACGAACTTTTTTCCAATACCCGGGATCTCGACGGTCAGGATGAGAAAAAAAATCCGCAGGATTTCGCGTTGTGGAAAGCAGCTTCACCTGCACATATCATGCGGTGGAATTCACCTTGGGGAATAGGTTTTCCGGGTTGGCATCTGGAATGTACTGCGATGTCAACTAAATATTTGGGAGAAAATTTTGATATTCACGGGGGTGGATTGGATCTTAAATTTCCCCATCACGAATGTGAAGTCGCACAAGGAAAGGCCTGCAATGGCACAGCTCCCGTTAATTATTGGATGCATGCCAACATGCTGACTATGAACGGACAACGGATGAGCAAATCTACGGGAAATTATATTTTACCTATGGAATTGATTTCTGGTGAGAATGATTTTTTTGAAAAGCCATTTCATCCTTCCGTAGTTCGGTTCTGCTTTATGCAGGCGCATTACCGTAGCGTTCTCGATATTTCGAATGATGCGATGATCGCAGCAGAAAAAGGATTTCACAGGCTCATGGAAGCAGTCAAACTTCTGGAAAACATTCAGGTTTCGGAAACCGGATCTGCAGGATTTGATCTTAAAGAATGGGAGCAAAAATGTAAAGAGGCATTAGCGGACGATTTCAATGCGCCGATTTTGATTTCTTATCTTTTTGAAGCCGTGAAATATATTCATCTTTTAAAAGAAGGAAAAGAAAGCATTACCAAAGAAAATCTTGAGGAACTTAAAAACCTGATTTATGCTTTCGTGTACGATGTTTTGGGTTTGCAGAATATGGAAGAAAACAGCAATGCGAAGTTGGATCAAGCTTTGCAGGTGCTCATCGATATCCGGACGCAGGCGAAGAAAGCGAAAAACTTTGAACTTTCAGATCAGATCAGGGATCAGCTTCTGGAACAAGGCATTCAGTTGAAAGACGGAAGAGAAGGAACTACTTACGAATTAAAATAAAAGGTATCAAGTTAAAACCGGAGTTTGTTCCGGTTTTTTTTATTTGCTCATAAATTCAGCTTAATTCAAATGGTAATGAGAAGTTTAAGATTTTAAATTTGTTTATATTCAAATGAATTCCGTAATTTAGTCCGATATTAATAAAACATCACCAAATTATCCTATTATGAAAAAGTCTTTATTACCTCTATTGCTGTTATGCGCCGGAATGACCGTGCACGCTCAGCATGATATTTTTGCCCTTACCGGAACGCCTGGAAACCAGATTAATTTCAATGATTTCCGGTCGATGAATGCGAAAACTCTTCAGGCGGGAGAGGTTTTTCTGAATGCTGAAACCGCAGCTTCCGAAGTTTTTTCCCAAACCTTAAACGGTAAATTCTCAGAAAACAAAAATTCGGTTCATCGTGCGCAGTCGCCTATGATTGCAGCTTTGGCGTATGATTCTGCAGGAAAAGATCTCGTGTACTTCCCAATGTTTTCTTCCAATATGTATGTTTTGAATACCCGTTCAAAGAAAATTACTTTGGTAGAAAATACACTGTTGAAATCTTCTGCATGTGATATCGGTTCTCACATTACACGAATGACACTGGGAGCAGACGGAAACATTTATGCGATGACGAATTCCGGATCGCATTTATATAAGATTTCAAAAGTTAACGATAGATATACAATCTCAGATTTAGGACCTGTAAAAGATATTTCGGCGAAAGCTGAGGTTTCTCTTCATCAGATGAATAGTGGATACGGTGGAGATATGATTGCCGATGCCAATGGTGACCTCCTTATTTTTGCAGCTTCAGGAAATATTTTCAGAGCAAAATTAAATACGATGACAGCAGAATTTGTTGGCAAAATCAAAGGATTGCCTGAAGGATATTCTGTAAATGGAGCTGCCGTAAATGCCGAAGGAAACGTGATGTTGGGAAGTGCAAAAGGTGGAACGTATGAAGTAAATATGCGGGATATGGAAGCAAAACCTCTGGCAGAAACTGTAAAAATTCCTGTGTATGATCTGGCAAGTCAGTACCTGTTGAATCAGCAGAAAGAAGTTGTGGAAACTCAATATACAGGAATTGATATTTATCCTACCAAAGCTACGGAAGGCTATGTTAATATAAAAATAACAGATCCTAAATTGGAGGGCAATCTGATTTTTGAACTTTTCGATGCGAGAGGACAAAGATCAGCAATTAAAACACTGACTGCAGTGCAAAGAAATCCTGAACAACGCATGGAACTGGGAACCTTACTGCCCGGAATGTATGTTTCTGTGGTAAAAGACACCAACGGCAAACAACTTTTCAGCAAAAAAATTCTTGTAGAATAAACCTTTTTTTAATATAATCTTATAGCCTCCCACTTTGGGAGGTTTTTTTATGATACAAATGAAATGTGCTTTAACTTCCATTCTTAATTTTCATCCAAAAGGTAGCAATCACGGATATATACGGGTTTGTTTTAGGGAAACCTTCACTTGATAAAATTTAAATGAAATGAAAAAATTACTTTTAGGGCTTGCCGTTTCTTTTTCGATGCTGGTTTTTGCCCAATACGGATCTCACAATAGCTGGGGCAATCATTATCCTGATTACGGACATTACGAGAACAATAATTTCTATTTTCCGGAAGATTATTATTACGAATATCCTAATGATTATTTCGCAGATGATTTCTACAATGGATATTATAACGATTATCGCAGAAGCATTACTATGGTCAACTGGAATAGCTTTTTCAGAAAGCACCGGTTAACAAGATGGCAAATTGAAATGATTATGGATTTGAACAATCAATTCACTTCCTTCGCTATGTGGAACAGTTATTATAGGATGAATCCTGACCGTTGGTATTACGACAGATTTTATGCAATGGAAAGAATTCTCGGGCCACAAATATTCATTGTGTATCAAAATACTTATTATGGAGGATATGCACCGGTGGTTTATTATACCAATCATTGGAACAATTATTACCGACCAAGACATGTGGTAAGGCCAAGATACCGGAATATTAACATTAATATTTACAAAGTCAACAGGAATACCTACCATCAAACTACGGGAAATAATTACGGATGGAACCAGCACAGAACTAACACGGCAAATAATGGGCGTACCATCAACACTGAAAGTGGGGTGAGAACCAATCAGTACAACAGTGGAAACAGAGTGATCAATGATACCGGAACGCAAAACAACAGCGGAACGAGAGTGCAAAACAATACTCCTGTCAGATCTGTTAATACTTCTGCTCCATCCCAGCACTCCGGAAATTCGGGTGTAAGGAATTCAGCTCCCCGAAGTACCAGTGTTCGTGCGAATAACAGCGCACCTGCAACCATTAGAAATAACAATAGCGGAACGAGAAATTCCAGCCAACGATCCGCGACAAGAGCGCAAAGTACACCGCAAACTTCTCAGAGAAATTCATCCGGAATTCGTTCCGGCGGCACCGGACGTTAACCGCAAAGTGAAGTGGCTTCCAATCAGGGAGCCACTTTTTTTATTTTTTCCAAAGAAACTTTTTTCAGGATTTCTTTTTCGCTTTAATCATCGTTTCCAGCATATCCCACATTTCCTGAGGAATCGCTTCCAGCATATTAAATTCGCCTGCTCCCTGAAGCCATTCGCCGCCGTCGAGGGTAACGACTTCTCCGTTCATGTAAGCAGAATAATCGGAAACCAGATACGCCGCAAGATTGGCGAGTTCCTGATGTTCGCCCACCCTTCGCAGTGGAACTTTCTTCCGCATATCGAATTTCTCAGCCAGATCTCCCGGAAGTAATCTTTCCCAAGCTCCCTGCGTCGGAAACGGACCCGGCGCAATAGCATTGAAACGGATATTATATTTCGCCCATTCCACAGCCAGGCTTCGGGTCATCGCCAGAACTCCTGCTTTGGCACAGGCTGAAGGAACAACGTAAGCTGATCCGGTCCAGGAATAGGTAGTCACAATATTCAGTACTGTTCCCGGATGATTTTGATCAATCCAGTATTTCCCGATGGAAAGCGTGCAGTTTTTTGTTCCTTTCAGTACGATATCTAGAATAGAATCAAAGGCAGAATGGGTAAGGCGTTCGGTAGGAGATATGAAATTTCCTGCGGCATTGTTCACCAGAATATCGATAGTTCCAAAATTTTGTACAACCGTGTTTTTCATGGCTTCCACTTCTTCCCAGTTTCTGACATCGCAGGCAACAGGCAACACCGTTCCTCCGGTTTCTTGCTCCAATTCTGTTGCGGTTTGCTTCAGTTTGTCCAGATTTCTGGAAGTAATGGCCACTTTGGCGCCGAGTTGTAAAAAATACCGTGTCATGGCTTTCCCGAGTCCGCTGCCACCGCCGGTTACAATGATGATTTTATCTTTCAGTGCGTCATCGCGCAGCATTCCTTCTGTGTATTTCATAGCAATTTTGGTTAGAAAGTAAAGGTAAGGAATTTTAGAAACGCCGATTTAAAAAATGATCATGCGGTGCATAGAACAGAATTATCTTTAAGGGCTACATTCATTTAAAAGTAAAATAATTATGCCTATCATTACAGAAATTCCACCTATTAAACCTCCAAAAAACATAGATGAATCCCAGTAATCAGGATAATCCTTTCTTTCCTGTGTTTTCCATTTTTTATTAAATTAAATGTATAAAGGATGGAGGCTATTAACAATAAAGATCCTAATAATATGTTACTTAATTCCATCATTTTAATTATAATGTCAGATGTTAAGAAATCATCACACCAATTCCTGCAGCACAAACCAACGTTCTTCCATGGTTTCCAGACGGTTAGAAATGTCTTTGAGTTTTTCTGAAATGTCCGCTATTTTTTCATAATCGGTTTCGTTGTTCAAAGCTTCCATCATTTGAGAACGCTCTTTTTCCAGCTGTGGCATTTCCTTTTCCAAGGTTTCCAGTTCGCGCTGTTCCTTGAAGGAAAGTTTCTTTTTCGCAACGGAAACCGGCTCCTGTTTTTTCTCTTCCGTTTCTTCTTTTTTCTCCTGCTGTGCTGATTCCTGACTTTCCTGAGATTTCATTTCGCGGTATTCGGAAAAATTGCCGGTGAAATTTCTGATCTTCCCTTCGTCTTCAAAAGCCAGTACATGATCCACAATTCTGTCCATGAAATACCGGTCGTGTGAAACAATAATCAAACAACCCTGAAAATTCTGAAGGAAATTTTCCAGGACGGTCAATGTTGGCAAATCCAGATCGTTGGTCGGTTCGTCAAAAATCAAGAAATTAGGATTCTGATACAGCACGTACATCAGGTGTAGCCTTCTTTTTTCACCACCGGAAAGTTTAGAAATAGGCGAATATTGTGTTTGGTCGTCAAACAGGAAAAGCCTCAGAAACTGCGATGCGGAAATGGTTCTTCCATTGGCCAAAGGAAAATTCTCTGAAATATTCCGGATGAAATCAATCACTCTTTCATCCTCATTATAGGTGAGGCCTTTTTGGGAAAAGTATCCGAATTTGATGGTTTCACCCGTTTCGATATTTCCGGAATCCATCGGTTCCAGGCCTTGAATAATGTTCAGTAAAGTGGATTTTCCGGTTCCGTTATTGCCCACAATTCCGATTTTTTCACCTCTCTGAAAAGAATAAGAGAAGTTTTTCAGCAATATTTTCTCCCCGAAACTTTTGCTGATATTTTTCAATTCCAGGATTTTTTTGCCCAAGCGTTTCATTTCAAAATCTAGTTCCAGACCGGCTTTTCGGGTATCGGTTTTAGCAGTTTTTTCAGTTTCGTAAAAGGCATCAATCCTCGATTTCGATTTCGTGGTTCGGGCTTTCGGCTGTCTGCGCATCCATTCCAGTTCCTTTCGGTACAGGTTATTCGCTTTGTCGATGGTGGCATTCAGGTTTTCTTCCCGAATCATTTTGTTTTCGAGATACGTGGCATAACTTCCCTGATGGACATGAAGATTTCTGTCTTCCAATTCCCAGATAATATCGCAGACTGCATCCAGAAAATAACGGTCGTGAGTCACCAGAAGCAAAGTCATATTGGCTTTGGAAAGGTAATGTTCCAGCCATTCCACCATTTCCACATCCAGGTGATTGGTGGGTTCGTCCAATATTAAAAGAACGTGTCGATGTTCAGCGCGGGTTTCTGTAAGGAGTTTTGCGAGAGCAATCCGCTTAATTTGTCCGCCCGAAAGGGTGCCCATTTTGGCGTTCAGATCTGTGATTTTCAACTGGAAAAGAAACTGTTTCATTTCATTTTCCAGATCCCAGGCTTTCTGAAGTTCCATTTCGGCGATGGCTTTTTCCATCTCCTTCGGATCTGCGGAAATCAGCGACTGATGGTATTTTTTCAATGCTTGAATCGGTGCAGAATCCAGCGTCATCATAAATTCTTCCACCGAAAGTGTTGGGTCGAAATCAATTTCCTGATCAAAAAGCACCACCTGAATTTCTTTATGAACGGTGACATTTCCGCTGTCGGCAATTTCTTTTCCGGTAAGGATTTTCAGAAGGGTTGATTTGCCGGTGCCGTTTCTGGCCACGATGGCAATTTTATCGCCTTCATTCACGTTGAAAGAGATGTTTTCAAATAGGATTTTGATACCGAAAGATTTGGTGAGGTTTTCTGCCGAAACGTAATTCATCTGTCATTAAAATTATGGTGCTAAAATACGGATTTAACTATGGATAAAATTACTCCACCATCAGCTTCTCCAGGTCTCCCATATTCCCATTGAAAATATTCAAATCCACTTTTGTATTGATGCCGTACACGATGCCGTTTTCCGTGAACTGCCACATTATCCAAGGATCTTCCGGGCTGGGCTGAGGAACGTCATTATAGTTGGCCAGCCACAGCGGGTAACCGTCAAATTCTCCCCGAAGCTCATCTCGGTAATAGTGGTAATAGGTATAAATAATGGGCTTTTTGCCGTATTTTTCCTCTACAATTTTTATCCAGATTTTCAGGTTTTCGATCAGTTTTTTTCTGGAATATTTCACAGGCCTTTTTTCAATATCCAAAACGGGAACCAGATCGCCGCCTTCCAGTTTCACGGTTTCCAGAAAATTATTGGCCTGCCGTACAGGATCTTCATCCGGCCGGTAAAAATGATATGCACCGCGAATCAGTTCGTGCTTTTGTGCCGTTGTCCAGAATTCATCAAAATTCCTGTCCTTGCCGCGGTTTCCCATCGTTGCCCGTAAAATCACAAACCTCAGCGGGATCGAGCGGTTGCCAATGCTCAGGCTGTCCCATTGCAAATCTTTCGGATTCTGATAATGCGAAATATCAAAACCGAAAATCTTATCCGCATACATTCCTGTAATCTTGTCGATTCTTTCGGCTTCAAAGGCGGTGTTTTTTAATTTTTTATGTTCGAAACGGTTAAAATAATAAGCATAATAAAAGGCAATTTTTTCTTTCAGATAGAATCCCGTTCCGGAAAGCGCGAAAAACAGAACTGCAAGCAGGAGCAGCCTGCGGAAAATTACTTTCCGTCTTCTTTTCTGATGCAAACGCCTCTTGCTGCCAATTCTGGTTCTTTTTCTTGCCATTTCGGTGCAAAACTAAAATTTTAAAGATGAAGATGGTATAATAATTTCTGTAAATTTGTGATATTATGGAAACACGAGAAAAAATAGTGATTATTGGTGGTGGCTTTGCCGGATTACAACTCGCCAAGACACTCAACAATAAGAATAAAAAAGTTTTGGTGATCGACAAAGTGAACCATCATATGTTTCAGCCGCTTTTTTATCAGGTCGCCTGCGGAAGAATTGAACCTTCCAACATTTCTTTCCCATTCCGAAAGATTTTTCAGCGTTCCCGCAACACGCAATACAGGATGACAGAGGTACAAAGCGTCGTTCCGGAAGAAAATAAACTGGTTACCGAAGACGGAGATTTTCATTATGACCAACTCGTTATCGCAACGGGATGCAAAACCAATTTCTTCGGGAATTCAAAAATGGAACACTTGACCTTCGGAATGAAAAATACCCAGGAAGCCATTTCCATCAGAAACCATGTGTTGCTGACTTTTGAAAAACTGATTATTGAAAAAAGACGCAGCGACGATGGAAACTGGAATATTGTCATCGTAGGAAGCGGGCCGACAGGTGTGGAGCTTGCCGGTGCTTTTGCGGAAATGAAGAAATATATTCTGCCGCGTGATTATCCACACATGAATTTCGATGAACTTAAAATTATTCTGATCAGTTCTACTGAAATGCCCCTGACTTCGATGAGCGTGGAGTCTCAGCAGAAGTCGGAAGAATATCTCAAAGAATTTGGTGTTATTTTCATGAAGGGCGAAATGGTGACCGGTTATGACGGCGACAAGGTGTTTATGCAGAGCGGAAAAGAAATTGCCAGCAACAATGTCATCTGGGCAGCCGGCGTCACGGGAAATGTTATCAATGGAATGAATCCGGAGGTGGTGTTCAGAAACCGCTATAAAACCGACCGTTACAATCGCGTTTTAGGATATGAAAATATTTATGCCATTGGTGATATCGCCTATATGGAAACTCCGAAATATCCCGACGGACATCCGCAGGTGGCCAACGTGGCCATCAATCAGGGAAAGAATCTGGGAAAAAACTTTCTGAAGAAGAACCGCTCCGACTGGAAAGAATACGAATACAAAGATCAGGGAAGTATGGCGACGATAGGGAAGCACAGAGCGGTGGTAGATTTGCCCAATTTTAAATTTCAGGGTATTTTTGCATGGTACTTCTGGATGTTTCTTCACCTGATGCTGATTCTTTCGGTGCGGAACAAACTGGCAGTTTTCTTCAACTGGATGTGGAGCTATGTGAACAAAGATTCATCGCTGAGGCTCATCATTATTCCTAATAAAAAGAATAAAACCGAACAATGAGAATTGATATCATCAGTGTATTGCCCGAATTGATGGAGAGCCCGTTCCAGGCCTCTATATTGAAAAGAGCAGTGCAGAAAGGACTTGCCGAAGTTCATTTTCACCAGTTGCGCGACTGGAGTACCGGAAAATACCGGCAGATTGACGATGAGCCTTACGGTGGAGGAGCCGGAATGGTGATGATGGTGGAACCCCTGGATAAATGTATTTCGGAACTGAAATCCCAACGGAATTATGATGAAATTATTTATCTGACTCCTGAAGGCGAAACCCTGAACCAGAAAATTGCCAATTCGCTTTCTATAAAAAATAATCTGATGTTCATTTGCGGACATTATAAGGGAATTGATCAGCGGGTTCGCGATCTCCATGTTTCCAAAGAAATTTCCATCGGCGATTATGTGCTTACCGGCGGCGAACTGGCAGCGTGTGTTTTGGCAGATTCGGTGATCCGTTTGTTGCCAGGCGTTCTGAACGACGAGCAGAGTGCTTTAACCGACAGTTTTCAGGACGATCTGCTGTCACCACCCATCTATACAAGACCTGAAGAGTATAAAGGACTGAAAGTTCCGCAGGTTTTGCTTAGTGGGAATTTTGCAAAAATAGAACAATGGCGGCATGATGAAGCCGTTCGCATTACCCGTGAACTCAGGCCGGATCTGTTAGGCGAAGACTAACTTTTATGAATTTAAAATGAAAAAAATGCTTTTGGTAATAGTGCTGTTATTCTATACGGCAGGCTATTCGCAAAAACCCGTTACGGCAGTAAAGAACGAATTTACTGAGAAAGTTCTTCAGCAGAAAATCATGTCCTTTGACGGAAAGAAAATAACTGTTGGTGAAGTTTTGAAACCCTATGAAGGCAAAGTCCTGATTATCGATTTCTGGGCGAGCTGGTGCCGCGACTGCATTCTGGCACTGCCCAAAACAGAAGAAATAAAAAACCGTTTCCCGGATGTAGAATTTGTGTATTTCTCTCTGGACCGCACTTATGATCAGTGGAAAAAAGGCCTTGATAAATACGGAATTGCCGGTCAGAAAAACTACTGGTTCGATGAAGGCTGGAAAAATAGCTTTAACAATTATATCGAACTGAATTGGGTTCCCAGATTTATGGTGATTGACCAACAAGGAAAAATTGCCGATTACTACGCCATTTCTCCCGAAGATCCGGAATTATTGGAAACGCTCCGACTGCTTACAACAAAATAAACCATTTCTTGTTTTTTTTGTGTTCATGAAAATAAACAGAAAAGAATAGGGAATAATGAATCCACTTTCTCATTGGAGGAAATAAAACGGTAAAACGCTATTAACTTTCTTATTTTATCCATTTCTGTTGAAATAAGAAGATTATAAACTGCTTATTTTGATAAACAGAGTAAAATAAACTGATTGCTTTTTTATATTAGAGAGAAATGTAGCTGAATAACCCACTTAACGGAAAAATTATTCTGCTGAAATGAGATTCATCATATTATAATAATTCCAGGCGGCGATGAAAACTCCGGCAGTTTCCGTGCGCAACCGCTGATTTCCCAACGTGACCGATTTGATGCCTTTTTCGGTGAGTAATTTGACTTCGTTGGGACTGAAATCGCCTTCCGGACCGATGAGGAAAGTAATTTGGTTTTTTGGCGCTAGTGCGTTCAGGTTGGTTCTTTCGAAAGAAGGGTCACAGTGTGCAATGTAAGTCTTTTCCGGATCTGTAGTGGAGATAAAATCCTGAAGTTTTACCATGGGATGAATCACCGGGAAATAAACCCGCAGCGATTGTTTCGAGGCACTGATGGTTTGTTTTTTTATCTTTTCGGGATTAATGATTTTCCGTTCAGATTTTTCGGTCTGCAGAAAAGTGATTTCTGAAATTCCCAGTTCGGTAGCTTTCTCAATGAAAAATTCAGTTCGGTCAATATTTTTTGTCGGGGCAATGGCAATATGAAGTTTTGGTGAGAAATCCGGCAAGTCTTTTTCGATGGAAGAAACCTCAATATTTGCTTTTTTACCTTCCAGAACAAGAGTTCCTTTGGCGAGATTTCCTTTTCCATCGGTTACGGAAATTTCTTCGCCGTTGCGCATGCGGAGTACTTTTATTATATGCTGTTGCTCGTCCGCATCAATGGTGGTTTCCGGAAATACGGTGCCGAAAAAAAGTTTCATATTGTGAAGGTTTATTTTGTAAATGATTCTTCCAAGTCATATCTTGCAGATGCCGATACCGAAAGATCGGAGAACTCACCTCTTTCATATTTCAGTTGTGCCACCATGGCAATCATCGCAGCATTATCCGTCGTATATTCAAATTTGGGAATGTAAATATTCCAGCCCAGTTTTTCTTTATTGGTCAACATCGCTTCGCGCAAACCTGAATTGGCAGAAACGCCGCCGGCGATGGCTACTTCAGAGATCTGATATTCAGCGGCTGCCTTTTCCAGTTTCAGCATGAGCGTTTCCGTAATGGTTTTTTGTACCGATGCACAAAGATCACTCAGGTTTTTCGAAATAAATTCCGGATCCTTTTTCAGTTCCTTCTGAATAAAGTAGAGTACAGATGTTTTCACACCACTGAAAGAATAGTCGTAACCGTCCATTTTTGGTTTGCTGAAGGTGAAGACATTGGGATCACCCATTTTGGCCAACTTATCCACGATGGGACCCGCAGGATAATCAAGGCCAAATAATTTCCCTATTTTATCGAAAGCTTCGCCTGCTGCATCGTCGATGGTTTTGCCGATAATTTTCATATCAAAATAATCCTCAACAAGCACAATCATGGTATGTCCGCCACTGACAGTAAGGCATAAAAATGGGAATTTGGGCGGCACAGGATTTGCATCCTCGATGAAATGCGCCAAAATATGGGCCTGTAAATGGTTGACTTCAATTAAGGGAACATCCAGACTCATCGCGAGAGATTTTGCAAAGGAAGTACCTACGAGCAGTGAGCCTAAAAGTCCGGGACCGCGGGTAAAACCAATAGCGGAAATCTCATTTTGTTGTATATTTGCTTTGGTGAGAGACTGATGGATGACGGGAATGATATTCTGCTGATGGGCACGCGAAGCCAACTCGGGGACAACCCCGCCGTATTCGTTATGAATAGTCTGGCTAGCAGCTATATTTGACAGTATCCTGTTTCCTTTGATGACTGCAGCCGAAGTATCGTCGCAGGACGATTCTATCCCTAAAATTATTGATCCGTTCATTACGATGGCAAATTTAGAAAATAACAATCAAAATAACGACACTCCGCCGGATCCTTCCGGTAAAAAGAAACCAAGCTCTTCTGCTGTGGATCAAATTAATGAAAAAATTACTGAAACCGCACAAGACCTGAAAGAAGGAGTGAAAACGGTGGCTCACGAAGCTAAAAAAGCCGTTGAAAATCCTGTGCAAACCGTAGGAAATCTTGCAGAACAGGCCACGAAAGATGTGACCAGCGTAAAATGGTGGGCCAAATTGTTGTTGATTATTTTCTGGTCAGCGTTAGGAATTGTGGTTTCCGTTTTAATCGTGGTTAATTTGCCTGCTACAAAAAAATGGGCAGCCAATCAGGCACTTCAGGTTTTAAATCAGGACTTTAAAGCCGAAATGTACACGGATGATGTTCAGGTCAATTACTTCGGAGATGTCATTGTGAACGGACTGAGGATTAAAGATCACAAAGGCCTTGAATTTATTAAAATAAAACAATTCCGGGCCAATTCAAACTGGTTGGCGCTGGTGAAAAATGCTCTTTCAGCGAACAATAATTCTTTAAGCTTTAACGCTTTAACGCTAACCAATGCAGATATCAAGGTCATTACCTATGAAGGCGACAGCATTTCAAATTTTATCCGCTATATCGATAATTTTGATTCAGGAAAAGAAAGAGATCCGGGTACTCCGCCTTTTCAGCTGGATTCCAGAGTTCAACTGATCAACTCCCGTGTTTCGATTGTCAACAAAAACAGTGAGGGAGAAGAAGGAAACTGGCTTCAGGCAGAAAATCTGAACCTTAAAGCTCCTAAAATAAAGGTGAACGGCGGTGATGTCTTTGCCCAGATTAATAACCTGAATTTCACGACCACCCGTTGGGGCAAAAAACATTACGTTGATACTTTTTCCGCAGAAGCAGCACTAACCGACGATTTTCTTTTGCTGAAAGACCTTACCATCAATACCGACCACAGTTTGCTGCAGGGAGATTTGAAATTCAATCTCAATAACGGTTCCTGGAGTAATTTTACCGAGAGGGTACGCTGGGAAATGGAACTGAAACGCGGAAGCCAGATCAGTGGTTATGACATCAGTTATTTTGTTACCGATTGGGATAATTATAAACCCGTCAATATTTCGGGGAGAATGGCAGGGCCGCTCAATAATTTTCATCTGCATGATTTCGTGCTCGGAAATAAACAAGTGAGTATCAATACCAGCACTATGAAACTGGCAAACCTGATGGAAGGTGATTTTCTTATTGAAACCAACCATCTTTCTACCGATTTTACCTATCGTGATCTGAAAGCGATGCTTCCTTCTTTTATCTCTGAACCGATGAAAGATTTTGCGGACGATTTCGGACGGCTCAAGTACACAGGTGCAGTACGCATCACACCAAAACAAATTTTTGTTCCGCGTGGAAACCTGATCACAGGAATTGGGCGGGCGTTTGTCAGGAACTTTTACCTGACCGATTATTCCAGCGACATGCCCAAATACAGAGGATATGCTGAAGTGACGGATCTGAATACGTTTGCCATTACCAAAAGTAAAGAAGTAGGTTTAATTTCAGGAAATTTCCAGTTGGACGGGCAAAGTTTCGATGTAAATACCATGAGGATCCGAACCACTTCGCGCATCAGCAAAATTGAAATTCTGGATAAAGAAATTAATAATGTTTATCTGAACGGACTCTTGAATGAAAAGGTGTACACGGGAATTATTAATGTAGACGACCCACAGGCAAGAGCGAATGTGGAAGGGCGTATTGATTTCAGAACCTCCAGAATTCGGGCGGATGTAGCTGCTAATATTCGGCATCTGAATCTGACTTACTTTACGGGCGGAAAAGGAACTCAGAATATCAGCGGAAATCTGAAAGGTAATCTGTCGATGACGGATTTGAATGACATGACGCTGGATGCCAACCTGAACGGCGTGAGTTTCAGCACCGGAAAGGAGCGGTTTGATATTCCGACTGCAGACGTAAAAGCCTTTTTTGAAAACGGAAACAGAGTTGTTTCGGTGAATGCACCCGGAGCAGTGACCGGGAAAATTACCGGAAAATATAATCTGGCCGATCTGCAGGAGATGATCACGAACGGACTGAATAAAATTTTGGTAGGCCCGCCTCCTAAAAAAATGTTCCGGAACCAGCAATTTAATATTGAATTTGAGGTGCGGCAGAAAATCGTCAATTATTTTATGCCGGAACTTAGGATTTCCAATGGTGCTTTTGTGATCGGATCTTACGACGGCAACGAAAACAATCTGGTGTTAAACCTTGATGCTACCGAGGTTAAATATTACTTCAAAGGAACTCAGGAAATTAATGATGCAGAGCCTGTTTTGGTTTCAGCAAAGTCACAGGCCGGAGAGATCATTAAAGACAGTATTATGGTGAACAACCTTGCGGTGAGAATTAACACTGCGAATGTGGAAGAACAGATTTTCGCCAAAATAGACCGTGGTGTTTATGGTGAGAATATCTTCAGAGAAGTCACAATTACCGGAAATAAGGAAAATAATCAACAGTTAAATATCGGTGTGAGTCTTCAGCATGGAGACGAGGAAGATGAGGTGAAAGGAGCATTGCAGCATTATGCCGTTAATTTCAATCAAACCACCAATTCTGCTGGAGATTATATCGTACGTTTTGATCCTACTGCACTCACCCTGAATGATGTCACCTGGCATATAGACACCAGCCCTGCCCTGAATCATTCTGTCACTTACCGCAAGGCTACCGGCGACATTGAACTGGAAAATGTGAGAATTTATTCCCAGGACAGCGAGCTTTTCGTGAAAAATGCGCTTTTTAAATCAGGATCTGATTTTGTGGCTGACGGAGAAGTTAAAAACTTTCAGGTTGCGAAACTTCTCGAAATGCAGGAAGACGGAAATTCACTGGATATTCAGGGAGTAGCCAACGGTATTTTTAATATCAGGATGAATGGCGGCAATCTGGAACCGCTGGTCAACCTTCGGGTTCAGGATATTTCGATGGGAGGAGAGGATATGGGAATCATTACGGTTGTTGCTAAAAGCAGTGATATTCCGAATGTTTTTGATGTAGATGCTAAAGTGGTTTCGGCTGGAATTATCGGAAATAACAATCTGGATGTCAGTGGAACGATAGATAATAATACGCCTTCTCCAACGCTGAATATTCACGCCGATATGGACGATTTCGATCTTCGTTTTGCCAATCAGTTTGTAAAAGGAATTTTCAGTAACCTGAGAGGAAAAGCCAATGGTTCGCTGGCGATAACAGGAACTTTGAAAGAAGTGGATTACAGCGGTGATATTTCGCTGAAAGATTTCGGATTAAAACTCGATTTCACCGGTGTCGATTATTCCTTTGATGATACCATGGTTCATCTTACCCGCGGTGCTGCAGTGCTGAATAACATTGGTGTTCGTGATGGCCGGGCCAATTCGAGCGGTACCATTTCCGGAGCAATTTATTTTGAAACGCTGGCTTCTATGGCGGTAGAACTTATTATGAGGGCAGATAATCTTTTGATGCTCAATTCAACGCAGGAAGATTACGACCTGTTTTGGGGAAGAATTTACGGACAGGGTGACCTGTATGTTTCCGGGCCTGTCAATTCTTTGAGTATTCAGACACCTAATATGAGAGCACTGAATAACAGTGTGTTTACCTTTAATTCCAATTCCACTTCAAATGTAGAAGAATTTAAAATGCTTCGGTTTCTAAAAGAGGATGACAAAGGCAGCATCATTACCGAGAGTGTAGAAAGGTCTGGTGCGAATATGAATATTAACTTCAGGCTGACTGTGGATAAAGGTACCACAGTGAACGTTCTGGTGGGCGATGATATCGGAAATATCTCTGTGAGAGGTGCTTCGGAAGACCTCAGATTCCACATGTCGCGAAACGGAAATATAGAAATGAACGGCGGATATATTGTAGATACAGGAACCTTCACTTCCAAAGCGGTACTCAACCGTACTTTTCAGATTGAGAAAGGAAGCAGCATCTTGTGGGATGGCGATGCGATGACGCCCTCGTTGGATATTACCGCCAATTATGTGCGTACGGTTTCCAATGCTGGCGATTATCTCGGTGTCGGATATCTGCAGCCCATACAAGTGCTTCTGCAAACTAAAATCACTCAAACGCTGAACAATCCTAAAATTTCTTTGGGAGTTTCTGCGATGGATGTTTCCAGCCAGATAAAAGAAACACTGGCTTCCAGAATGAACGAAGAGGATGAACGAGTTATTCAGTTTGGTTCTGTTTTACTGATGAACAGATTCAATACTTCGGCTACCGGTTTTAATGTCGCAAACATTGCAGAAGACACGGGTTATAATATTTTATTTAAACAACTCGGTTCGGTACTCAATACCATCAGCAGCGAATTTGAGATAGATTTAAATTATATCAAAGGAGATGAAGCATCGCAAACCAGAGACCGTGCGAATGCGGGAGTCCGTTTTGCGCTCTCGCCGCGGGTGAGTGTGAAAACCGGTTTGGGGATTCCGCTTTCCCGAGGTTCTGAAGGAACCAATATGGATTATCTTTCCGGAGAAGGGACCATAGAGTATGATGCGTCCAAGAAAAATGACGGTACATTGATTCTTCGAGGATATTCCAAACCCATGAATATAGGAATGGGCACCCAGATGGGAACCAATAGTGCTGCGAATCAAGCCTATGGAGTAGGGGTAGTTTGGAGCAAGAGTTTTAACAGAATCTTTGGAAGTAAGAAAAATGATAAAAATCATGTTCCAAAACTTGCTTCGGACACCATTACTTCTGAAAAGAAAGATTCATTACAATAACATATTAATAAGCAAAACATAAGATTTGGTTAAAAACTGTTAATCTTTAAATGAAAATGCATATTATAATATTTTTTTGTAAATTTGCAAAAAATATATACATTCTTTACTAATATTATAATTTAAGACAATGAACTATCAACTGGACGAAATAGATAAGAAAATACTCGATTTTCTGGTAGAAAACACAAGAATGCCTTTTACGGAAATTGCCAAGCAAATGGATGTATCTGCAGGTACCATTCACGTAAGGGTTAAGAAAATGGAGGATGCCGGAATTATTCTGGGTTCTTCACTGAATATTGATTACTCTAAACTGGATTATTATTTTACAGCATTCATAGGAATTCTCCTCACCAAATCTAACCGAACCCACGAGGTGCTGAAAGAACTTTCCAAAATTCCAAACGTTGTGGAAATCAGCGTAATTTCCGGGAAGTACAATATCTTCTGTAAAATCCGGGCAAAAAACACCGACGATGCCAAGAAAATTATTTATCAGATCGATGACATTCAGGATGTAATGAGAACCGAAAGTATGATCTCTATGGAAGAATATCTGAGTGATAAAAACAGACTCATCAACGCTGTAAGAATCTAATACGGTACTTTCAGCCAACTCATAAAAAAACTTATGACATTGTTCATAAGTTTTTTTTTGTTCTTATCTTTACAGCTTATGAAAAACAACTATTTTAAAGGCGAAACCTCTGAACGGGATTTGGGATTTTACCTTTCGCTGATAGCCATGTTGCTATTTGCACTTATGGGTATTGGGATAGATGTAGACCAGTTTTTGCAACAGCAGGAGAAAAATGTGCAGATACCTTCCTGGTATTTCTATCTGATTTTTGCCGTTGATTTGGTGATTCTCATTTCTTTGGCTCTCATTTATTTCTACCGGAAAGTGGGTGTTTTTCTCTTTCCTCTGGCCATGGCGGCTCATTTTCTTTTTCATATTTATTATTTAGACACCTTCCTGTATTCGGACGTTACGGCGCTTTTTCTATATACCGGAATCGGTCTGCTCGCTTTTATTCCCAAGTGGCAGTTTTTTAAATAACATTATTTCCCCTGAACAGATAAGAAAAAACATGATGAAAATCAGCAGTATTTTAATTAAGATAAGTTTGTCTTAATTAGAAATAATACCTAATTTTGTTCGCACAAATAAAATAATTAAGATGACAACATTAGAAAAAACCATCGGAGAAATTGTAGCAGAAGATTTCAGATCGGCTGCGGTATTCAAAAAATATGGAATCGATTTTTGCTGCAAAGGGAACAGAAGCATTGCCGAAGCCTGCGAACCGAAAGGCATCGATCCTTCCAAAATCTATAACGATCTGGAAAATTTCCGGAATGTCAATTCAGAAAATACAGATTTTAATTCCTGGCCATTGGATTTATTGGCAGATTATGTGGAACGGATGCACCACCGGTATGTTGAAGAAAAGACGCCAATTTTGATCCAGTTTTTGCAGAAAATTGCTAAAGTTCACGGGGAGCGTCATCCTGAACTTCATGAAGTGTACGAACTCTTCATGGAATCGGCTCAGGATTTAGGAGCACACATGAAAAAAGAAGAACTGATCCTGTTTCCGTTTATCAAAAAAATGATTCAGGTGCAGCGCGACGGTACTCCTTTGGACACTGCACACTTTGGAACGGTCGAAAATCCGGTAGCGATGATGAAACATGAACACGCTGTAGAAGGAGAAAGGTTCCAGAAAATCGCGGAACTGACCAATAATTATCAGTTTCCGGAAGATGCGTGCAATACGTATCGCGTCAGTTTCCAAATGCTGGAAGAGTTTGAAACCGATCTACACAAGCATATTCACCTGGAAAACAATATCCTTTTCCCGAAAGCCATCGAGTTGGAGAAAACCCTGAGAAATTAATATTTACAGCAAACTGAAAGGATTTCATTAATTTATTATCCGTAAATTTTAAATCCGCATAGTACCTCAATCCATATATTTTTCTAAATTTGAATGTCCCTGTTTTCAGGGGCATTTTTTAATTTTAAACCTATGGGCAAAGGACTGACTACGATTCTTTTTTTGATTGTTTCCAATGTTTTCATGACCCTGGCGTGGTATGGACATCTGAAGTTCGGGGAGATGGGTTGGCTGAAGAAAGCGGGAATTTTCGCAGTTATTCTGATCAGTTGGGGCCTTGCGTTGTTTGAATATATGTTTCAGGTGCCCGCGAACAGGATTGGCTTTGAAGGAAATGGCGGCCCTTTCAGCCTGTTTCAGCTGAAGGTACTTCAGGAAGTCATTACGCTCATCGTCTTTGTAATTTTTGCCGTCGTGTTTTTCAAGAATGTCAGGCTCAGTCTCAATCATCTGTATGCCTGTATCTGCCTCGTTCTGGCGGTGTACTTTGTATTCAAAAAGTAAATTAGTTGGTAGCAACCATTATTTTCTTCACTTTCGTATTATCGAAACCCAAAGCATTGATTTCATCAGGGTCGGTCACGATTTTTAATGTTCTGACTTTCTTTTTGTTCATTTTTTCTTTGAACTTTTCGTAAGCTATCTCCTTGCTATTCCAGAGATAAACGGTTTCCGATTCCTGTTGTTTCAGCACCTGCTGTATCTGTAACATTTGTTCGTTTTCTTGATAAGACGTAGGATAGTCGATGATGGGTTCAGCGTTTCCCAAAGTGTAAACAGATTTTCCGCTGATGCAGGAAGCCAGCACGAGAATAACTGAAAGGGGAACGATTTTTTTCATGGATTAATGTTATGAATCAGCAACTGATCTCTCAAAGATATAAAAAAACACACCCGAAAGCGTGTTTAAATTGTAATTCAATTTAAAAATATTTTAATTTCAAACTGAAAAAAACTTTGCCAAAGTCTTAAACCTTGGCAAAGTTGCACACCATTGAAAGTGTGATTAAAATATCGTGTTTGAAAGGGTTATCTTTTCAAAATTCTTTGTACCGCTTCTTTCACGGCAGCGGCGTCTATTTTATATTTCTTCATCAGCTCTGCTGGGGTAGCAGATTCTCCGAAAGTGTCATTCACGGCTACAAATTCTTGTGGAGTCGGCCGCTTTCTTGCGAGCATTCCGGCAACAGATTCGCCCAGTCCGCCTAAATAATTGTGTTCTTCAGCGGTCACAATTTTTCCGGTTTTCTCTACAGATTTTAAAATGATTTCTTCATCCAGCGGTTTGATGGTGTGAATGTTAATCACTTCACAGGAAATGCCTTCCTTCTCCAGCTCTTCTGCTGCAACCAACGATTCCCATACCAGATGTCCTGTAGCTACGATGGTCACATCCGTTCCTTCCTGAAGCAGAATTCCTTTTCCGATTTCAAATGGCATGTCTTCCGGCAGGAAAACAGGAACCGCAGGGCGCCCGAATCTGAGGTATACCGGGCCTTCGTACTCTGCAATTGCGATGGTAGCGGCTTTGGTCTGGTTGTAATCACATGGGTTGATCACCACCATTCCCGGAAGCATTTTCATCATTCCGATATCTTCCAGAACCTGATGCGTTGCTCCGTCCTCTCCCAACGTTAATCCCGCATGAGAAGCACAAATCTTCACATTTTTTCCTGAATAGGCAATGGACTGACGAATCTGATCATAAACCCTGGAAGTAGAAAAATTCGCAAAAGTTCCTGTAAAAGGAATTTTACCGTTAATGGTAAGTCCGGCTGCGATGCCCATCATGTTGGCTTCAGCAATTCCCACCTGAATAAATCTTTCCGGTGCTTTTTCGATGAATTTCTCCATTTTCAAAGAACCGATGAGGTCTGCACAAAGGGCCACCACATTCGGGTTTTTATCTGCCAGTTCTGCAAGGCCGGCACCAAATCCGGAGCGCGTATCTTTTTTTTCTGTGTAGGTAAATTTCATTTTTTTGGTATTGAAGATTAATAATCAGCAGGAGCTTCCAGATAGAGTTGTTTGATTCCTAAAGCAAGTTGCTCATCATTCGGGGCTTTTCCGTGCCATGCGTGGGTTCCCATCATGTAATCAATTCCGAATCCCATTTCGGTGTTCAGAATAATTGCGATCGGTTTTCCGTTTCCGGTTTCTGTTTTGGCTTTCTCCAGAATAGCAATCACGGCTTCCAGGTCGTTTCCGTTTTTCTCATTGAGTACCGTCCATCCGAAAGCTTCCAGTTTTGCGTGCAAATCTCCCAGACTCATCACATCATCCACATCTCCGTCAATCTGGCGGTTGTTGTAGTCGATGGTGGAAATCAGATTGTCCACTTTGTGGTGTGCTGCAAACATCAGCGCTTCCCAGATTTGTCCTTCCTGAAGTTCGCCGTCGCCGTGAAGGGAAAATACCAGGCCTTTGTCACCATCCATTTTCTTTCCCAAAGCAGCTCCTACCGCAACCGAAAGTCCCTGTCCCAAAGAACCGGAAGCAATACGGACCCCGGGCAAACCTTCGTGCGTGGTAGGATGACCCTGCAATCTGGAATCCAGTTTTCTGAAGGTTCTCAGTTCATCTACCGGAAAAAAGCCAAATCTTGCGAGAGTGGAATAAAATACGGGCGAAATATGGCCGTTGGATAAAAAGAAAAGGTCTTCATTTTTGCCTTCCATGGTGAAGGGTAAGGAATAGTTCATCACCTTTCCGTACAGTGCGGTAAAATATTCTGTACAGCCGAGACTTCCTCCCGGATGTCCTGAATTGACAGCGTGTACCATCCGGATAATATCTCTTCTGATTTGGGTTGTAAGAGATTTCAGCTCTTCAATACTTTTGCTCATTTTGCTTGATTTATCTGCGTGCAAATTTACGGTTTTTATACGGGTTAGGAAAATGAACCTTTCAGGGTATCGGCATATTTTCCCACTATCGCCAATCTGTTGGTGCAATGATTCGTCGCGGTTGAGTTGGTGTGTATTTGAGCTTTTTTCAGATTAAAACGTCTGGAAAATTATTTTTTCCTGATAAGCCAGAGTCCGATGAAGGTAAGGAGTCCGTTGATGATGATAAGTTCCACCCCGATTCTGTAGTCTGAATAATGGGTTACCATCGTATTGATGGCATAAGTGAGTACCGGAGCAATGAGTGTCACTGCGAGGATCGAGCCTTTTTTCATAATCTGGAATCTGGTAAAAATACCGAATGCAAATAATCCTAATAAAGGACCGTACGTATAACCTGCCACTTCCATGATGAGATATACAATGGATTTATCATTGATGGCTTTGAAGATCATGATTAAAGCAAAGAACACCAAGGTGAAAATAAGATGAATTCTCATTCTGATCTTTTTTTTCTGCTTTTCAGTGCGGGTGGTGTCATCATTCAGGGTCAGCAAATCGACACAGTAGGAGCTGGTTACGGCTGTTAAAGCACCGTCGGCAGAAGGAAACAAAGCGGAAATCAGTCCGATAATAAAGATAACCGAAATCGCCATGGGAAAATACCCCTGCAGCGACAGAGCCGGGAAAAGATCGTCTCCCATGATATTGTCGATATTTCCTGCTGCATCTTTAAATCCGAACACATTGGAAACGGTTTCCTGGCCATTGATGATGTTCACGATGGAATCGTACTGTGCGCCGTTTTCCATTGCAAAAAGATAGAGCAAACCGCCCAGAAAGAGGAAAGCCAGATTCACAAAAAGCAGGGTAACCGCGAAGGTCAGCATGTTTTTTTTTGAATTTTTCAGATTGTCGACGGAAATATTTTTCTGCATCATTTCCTGATCGAGGCCGGTCATGGCAATGGTGATGAACATCCCTCCCAAAACGGTTTTCAGGAAGTAGGTTTTGGAATTGATGTCGGTATTAATGAGGTGGGTGTACTGCTGATCTGCAAGAATGGTGTAGGCTTCACCAGCAGAAAGGTTCAGGTTAGAAAGAATGTATACAATGCATCCTATCAAACTTAAGATCATAAAGGAGGTCTGCAGGGTATCGGTAATCACGATGGTTTTCACACCGCCCTCAAAAGTGTAGAGCAGCACCATCAGCAAAATGACTGCAGCCGTGACCCAAAAAGGAATGCCAAGGTTTTCTAAAAGGAAGATCTGAAGCACATTTACTACGAGATACAGCCTCGCCGTAGCGCCGATAGACCTTGAAATAATAAAGAAAAGCGAACCGATTTTGTGCGCTTCTACATTAAATCTTCTTCCCAGATAGGTGTAAATGGACGTCAGATTCATGCGGTAATACAACGGCAATAGAATAAAAGCTACGATGAAATACCCGATAAAAAATCCGATCACCATCATGTAATATTCAAAACCTCCGTAGAGATAGTCGCCGCCGGTTATTTTCCCTACAGTACCGGGAACCGAGATGAAGGTAACGCCACTGAGGCTGGTACCGATCATTCCGAAAGCGACCAGCCACCACTTGCTTTTTTTGTTTCCGATAAAAAACGACTGATTGTCAGAATTGCGGCTCGTAATATAGGCAATGGCCAACAGACCAATAAAATACGCGAACACAAAAAAGAGCAACACCGTAGCTGAGTTCATTCCTTTGAAATTTTAAGTTGAGCAAATATAGTTTTTTTGGCCACAAAAATAGTGATGGCTTTAGGGTGGCAGTCAGGAATTTTTTATTTTAATGGGAAAGTGAGTTTAGAACGCATGGTTTTGTCAAGAATCAGACTGTGATTAAAAACTAAAATTCACCGATCTGTGATTGTTGCCGGAACTTACCGGAATTTGCCGAATAGAAACTGCTTTCTTGTATATCCTTTCTATATCCGTTGTCTATGCGTTCTATACCCCTTCTATCTATATGCACGGGCTAATGACTGTGTATGTAAATGTGGAGTGAAAAATAAGAGAATTGAAGATAAAAGCTGCCCAAAGAATAAAAATGGAAAATAGTGTTTAATTCCTTTTTTTCTGTATTTGTTCAAAAGTTCATTTGCCGCAGAAAAAACTTATTTTTGCAGCATGATAAACAGCGACCAACTGAAAGAAATCCAGTCCAGAATTACTGACCTGCATAAGTTCTTACAAATCGAAAGAAAGAAAATAGAAATTTCCAACGATGACGAGAGAACCGCAGCTCCCGAATTCTGGGATCATCCTAAAGAAGCAGAAGTCTTCCTGAAACAGCTCCGTTCCAAGAAAAAATGGGTGGAAGAGTATGAAGAAATCGCTACCGGAATGGAAGATGTACAGGTACTTCTGGAGTTTGCCAAAGAAGATCCCGATACTGAAAAGGAAGCCGAAGCTTTGTTCGCACAACTGAAAGAAAAAATCGAAAACCTCGAGTTTAAAAATATGCTTTCCAATGAAGGCGACGAACTTTCTGCCGTATTGCAGATTACCGCCGGAGCGGGCGGAACCGAAAGCTGCGACTGGGCCGGAATGCTGATGCGGATGTACACCATGTGGGCAGAAAACCAAGGCTATAAACTTCGGGAACTGAACTTTCAGGAAGGCGATGTGGCCGGCGTAAAAACCGTTACCCTGGAAGTGGACGGAGAATTTGCTTTTGGCTATCTGAAAGGGGAAAACGGGGTACACCGGCTGGTGAGAATTTCACCCTTCGACAGCAATGCCAAGCGCCACACCAGTTTTGTTTCAGTGTATGTTTATCCTTTGGTGGACGATACCATTGAAATCAACATCAATCCGGCAGACATCAGTTTTGAAACCATGCGTTCCTCCGGAGCAGGCGGACAGAATGTGAACAAAGTAGAAACGGCGGTACGGCTTCGTCACGCACCAACAGGCATTATTATTGAAAACTCCGAAAGCCGTTCGCAGTTGCAGAATAAAGAAAAAGCGATGCAATTGCTGAAATCGAGGCTCTACGAAATGGAGCTGGAAGAGCGGATGAAAGCCCGAAACGAAATAGAAGCCGGAAAAATGAAGATAGAGTGGGGAAGCCAGATCCGGAATTACGTGATGCATCCGTATAAGTTGGTAAAAGACGTGCGTTCAGGATATGAGACCTCCGATGTGGATGCGGTGATGAACGGCGAAATTACCCCGTTTTTGAAAGCGTTTCTAATGGCTGACGGAACCGCAGTATCGGATGATGACCAGGAACTGTAAAATCGTATTTTGGAGCAGCGAAGCTTCGAAATGTTATCTGTTTCCCGGCAAATAAAAAATTTGTTTCTATGCTTATGCGTGATCTTTAACGCTTTGGTTTTCCAGCATATCGCCGCCTGATTCGCGGTATTGCAAGGGCGTGACGCCGGTATGTTTTTTAAAGAAGATCGTAAAGTTGGATTCCTGAGAAAATCCCAGATCCTGGCTGATATTTTTTACGGGAACGGCACTTCCGCGAAGCCTGACTTTCGCCATATCGGTGATTTTGGCATCAATAAATTTCTTGGCACTGAAGCCGTAAACCGTTTGTATAGCGCGGTCCAAAGATCTTTTGGTCATGTTCAGCTGCTCTGCATATTCCTCCACGGTGATATCATGCTGTCCGTTTTGGGTTACCAGATGGCAAAATTTAGAAGCGATCTCTTTTTCATATTGGTGCTGCGTATTTTCTATCAGCATAGGATCGCTTTCTAATAATGAACGGATGATGATAAACTCAATAAAATTGGTGAGCAGGTTTTTCTTAAAAATCGGGTTTACTTTTCTGTTCAGCAACGGAGATACATATTGTTTCAGCAAAGCATCATACGGCAGAAAATGATTGTCTACTGCAGTGCCTGTTTTATCCTGAAAAAGCAAACTTTGGTTAATGTAATACATCAACTGTGGATGATTGGCCAGCAATTCAGCCGTGAACCAGACCAGAACAGCGTAATGGTAAGGCTGAGAGACAGAGAAGCTACAGTTTTGGGGAAGAAAGAAAAAAGTCTCGGGTTGAAGGCTCATCGTTTTGCCATTACTTTCCAATTCTACATGTTCTGTGGCAGTATACACGATGCAAAAAGCCGCTATTTTTCCTTCTGCATCAATATGTTTATGAGGGGTAAGCAACTCAAACCCCCAATTTCTCAAAAATTTATTCATACCATGTGTTATGTGTAATAAAAGTAAGAAAAATATGTCATTCTGACAAGATTAATCGTTAATTTTTTATTAATCAGGTTAATCTCACAATAATAGTCAATTATTATTATCTTTTGGAAAGAGCATAATGTGTTGAATTGCAGGGTGCTGCATAATAAGTAGCCTTTGGATTATTCTCCGAATTTCCTTATTTCTACCTTCTTTTCACGAACCTTCAGGATAATGGTTTCCAGGAGGTTGGTTTCGTCTGCCTTCACGTCAATGGTCAGACGGTGTGGAGCGGCATATACATTTTTCTGCAGTGCAGCCGCGTTGGTTTCCACGTCATACCGACCTACAGGAAGATACCCATGAAATTCGCCTTTTTCGTTGGCGTAAAAAGTATAGCGGGTGCCAAAAGCATCTTGGAAAATTAACGGGATTCCGGAGTAATAGGCAAAGACTTCAAACTGGTGAATGCCGGTGCTTTCATATTGGAATTTTCCACGGACCAGTCCTGCTTTTTCGAGTGGAATGTTGAGTAGTTGCGTTTTTTGGTTTATTTCAGCTACGGTTTGGGCTGCAAACCACTGACTGTCTTCTGGCCTTATTCTGTAACTGCCGTAAGGAACTTTCCTGTACTGTACATATCCTTTTTCGTCGGTAATAAACCGTGCATTGTTGATGCTGATTCTGATTCCGGAAGCAGGCTCGTCGATGAGAGGATCGTACTCCCGGTTATTGTTCAGGTCACGGTACAGAAACACTTGTAGTGTTCCGCTGTCCGGACTTCCTTTTTCTCCCAGTTCCGGAAGCAGTTGCTGTACCCCGAGCTGATAAAAACTATAGGCGCCTTTATAATATTGCCCTGAATACCGCATGTGATTGAAAGAGGCCTGCAACAGGGTTTTCCGGCCCAGTTTGTATTCAGCGTTCATCATGCCTCCGAGATTGGTTCCGGAATACAGATCATAACTGAACATGCTGTTTAGTTGCAGCGAAAGCCGCTGGTTCAGAAACTCAGACTGATAGCTTGCCTGTGCGGATAGCTTTTCCGTATTCCTGGATAATTCACCCCCGAACTGGCCTTCGTACAGCATGAAGTTTCCTTTCTGGTAAGTCCCGTTCACAGATAATTTTCCGATATTCCAGTTCACCTGAGAACGGTGGATATACGCTAAGGGGGTTATTCCTGCAAATTCCGACAAGCCTTGCTGGAAAGAGAACTGGATGAAATGACTTTTTTGGGGCGAATAGCTCAGGGTGGTGTTCAGCAATTGACTGTTGAACGTAAGCGGATGCAGGGCAGTAGATCCCGGGAGAAAAGTATTGGCCATTTCCTTTTTCCATTTCGGGCTCACATTCAGGCTCAGTTTTTTTGTGAGCTGAAACTGGGTTCCGCCTTCGATACTGATCTGTTCGCTGTGTTGTGAGCCGAATAATGACGGAATCACATATTCCGGACGGTAACGGTTGTAGCTGAAAGCCATCCACACATTTTGTTTCGTGAAATTTCGCGAAATCCGCTGGTCAAAGTAGGTGTTTCCGCGTCGCAGTCCCGGATAATATCCGGAGCTGTAAAATCCGCTGGTGTTTAGGTGGTAGTTCCCAAGACTGGTTTGAAGGTCCAAACCTCCCGCCAATGAGGATTTTTGCATTCCTTCATTAAAAGCGCTGCTGTTTCCATATCCGAGTTTTATATCCAGGGACGTTTTCTGTTCGTTCCGGTAGCGGTAGGTATTCATGAAAATAAAGTGCTGCTGGTCAGATTCCCGATCGAAAACCACCATCTGCTCTGCCTGCGATTTTTCTCCCATTTGAAACGCAGTGGTTCCGAAGGCAGAATAACCCCGGTTATTTTGCAGGGGTTCGGCCAGGTTATAACTTTTATCCATGGCGCCTACCGAAATACGGGGTTTAGCCTCGTCGTTGGTTTCGGTGAAGGAGATGCCGCGGCCATAGAGATTCCGCTCCAGTCCGGAGGTGTTCAGGTTGCCCAAGCGAACGGCTGTATTTCCTTTTTTCAGATCAAGCCAGGTATTGCTCAGATAAAGCGGTTCGAATTGTTCAGGGCGATAAACGGCATTAAAACTCAAGGTGCCTTCCAGATTCTTCAGATAGAATTCGGTATGCCCGTCAGCCAAATAAGAAGCATCACTGCCCTCTGTGGTATTTCGGGTGCTCAACCGGAGGCGGTTGGGAGAAATGCGGTTCAGTAGGGAAGAAACCTGTGATGGATCAATGTATTTTCTGTTGGAAGAGGCATTCTGTACTGTTACCATGGTATTTCCGAAAAATTCCCGGTTCCGGTTCAGCCCTGCGATATTCACGGTAAAAACTTCGATATTCAGCAGCTCACGGTCAACCACAGTGCTGAAGGTGACCGTTTGGCTGGAAAAAGGTTCCATGGTTACTTTTCTGTTCAGCGTAATCGCACGGCCATAAATATTCGGAAACTGCGCAATAAGCTGTGTTTCTTCGGTGGTATTGCCATTATTGAAAATCTGTGCGGACAGCTTCAGTGAATCCCCTTCACGGAAAATCATTACCTGAGGTTCTACAGCGCCCATGCGGAGTTCCCGGCGCACTTCCATGGTGAGCAGGGTTTCAGATCGGGCTACCGGTGTATTGCCTTCGAGCACGGTGTAGCGGATCAGACTTTCCCCTGCAGGCAGTTCTTTTCCGATGAATATTTTCACCGGAAGAAACGCTTTTTCACCCGCATCCAGAGACAGGCTGCGGGAGTCATTGATGATTCTCAGTCCGGAATCTCCGTTGATCAAAAGTGATAGTTTGCGTTCAGTAGCAGAGGTATTGTGTACAGTGACCATGAGATCCAGCATCGTATTATTCCGGCCGCTCACTATTGAATCCACAGAAATCTGCACTGGGGCTTCCTGTCCCTGAAGAATCAGGCCGGGGCTGAAAATACTGAAGAACAATAAAAATGATAATAACGGTTTCAACAATGGGTTATTATTGAGGAATGAGGCTGAAAATTAAGGTTCCTGAATACTGTTCGTAAGACCGATTGAAAAAGCTGTTTTCTCCGCCCTGAGTGGCATACGTGAGATCAAAAAAACGGGGTTCGGTAGCAGCAGTGTTGCTGTTGGCTACCGATTGGGAAGCGGTGGATAGTACAACGTTACCGGTAACGGCCTGCGTACTGTGATCTCGGGAGATCATTCGGATGAGGTTCACGGGAAGTTGCTGGTTGCTGCTGGTGGTCAGATTTTGATACATGGATTGTACCGTGACGCTATAACCCGTAGAAGAGGTTACCGATACCGCACGGGATAACGTTTTGCTGACACCGTTGGCATAATCCGCCGGAGTTTTAAATTCCAAAAGTACATTTTTGGCCGCGCCGTCAATGATGATACTGTTCTGAACCGGCTGAGGCGGCACTCCCGAGGGGTACACCTGCATCTGAAAAGCAACAGTTTTGCTGTCCATTCTTTCCATTTTTGAATTCCAGAGTTCTATCACCAGGTTCACGGTATAGTTCTGCCAGGATTTATAAGTGTCCAGATAAGCACCACCTTCTACAGCAACGTCATACTGCATATTCATATTGAAATACTGTTTCATCTGAAGACTGTAAGGTGAGTTGTTGACCAGAAATGAATTGGAGAATTGATAAGGAATATTATTGGTAAGCGGTTGCAAATTGGCTATTGAGGGAAGTTTACCGTCTTCATTCGCCTGACTGCCGGTAATCGAGGCCAGTTTAAAACTAAGCTTTTCCGCCGGGAATACTTTGCCTTCACTATTCACTATGGGATTGGCGACCCTGAAAGTCAATGACCATCTTTTCATCTGGCTTCCCTGATTGCTGTTGATGTGAAAAGGGATAAAAATCAAGTTGTTTGATGTGGCACCACTGTAGCTGTTTACCGGGAGCCAGCCTGTATTGTAGGGTCCAATAGTGGTCTGTGCCGCCCCGACACCTCCTATCAAAATTGCAAGTACAGCAAAGAGAAATTTATTCATGAGTGAAAGTCAGTTCGGCTACTTTGATCAGTTCCTGATCCCCTTCGTAGGTGAAGGTGGAAGAGGCAATGTATTTACCCGGCTTTAGTTTTTCCGGCAGTGGCAGCACGACTTCCCGACGGTCGCCAGGCAGCGTGTAGACAACGACATTTTCCATTTTAATCCGCGTACCGTCGTCCTGACGCACCAGGTCTGTGACCACCGTTCCGTCTGTCCAAGTATTTCCCTGGTTTACCATGCCCAGTTTCAATTGTTTGGCTTTCTTATTATAAGCAAAATCATAAAAGTCAATATCCGGAGCGGGAGCGGAAGGTTGACGGTGATATACTTTTACCCCAGTTCTCACACTCACTTTTACCAAGGCACCACTTTCGTTAAAAGAGTCAATCGGGTTGGTCTGTGTAAAATAGACCAGAGCGGTATGCACGGGAACATCAGAAGATTCCTTTCCTACCGGTGGTGTGACCACGAGTTCTATTTCGCGAGATTCTCCTGGTGCCAGACTGAAGTAGGACTGAGGCCGGATAGAAATCCAGCTGGCCATGGACGTGGGCAGGGTGCCGGGTTCCTGAATTACATTGTTTCCCTCTGTATCATATTTCCAGTCGTTCAGGGTCACGGTCATCTCCAGGGTATGTAAAACACTGGGATTGGTGACCAGAATCTTGTTAGAAGTGCTTTGTCCGGCCACCCCTGAGTAGTAGCTTCTGGGAGGGCTCACCGAAATACCGGTTTGAGCCGACAGCGTAGAAAAAAGGGAAGAGAGCAGGGTAAGCAGAAAAAGAGATTTTATTTTCATTGTGTGTTCTTAGCAAGATTGATGCCCTTGCCACCTGCTTCCTAACCTGAAAGCAGGCGCTATTGGGCAACGATTTCATAAATTACTTTGGCACTGTACACCGTTGCTTCGCCCGGAGTCATGTGCTTATTGATATAGGCATCCAGGTTTCCCTGGGCTTTGTATTCTACGGTCACCGTACTGTTGATTCCGCCGGTGCTGCTCTCGATGATTTTCTCGGGAGAGGTAGATAGTCCTGCGGTGCTGTACACTGCGTCGGACAGAGGGTTTGAGTCTCCGCTTTTGGCAGTGATGATCAGGTCTGAAGCAGCAATGCTTTCCGTCACCAGAGCCTGTTGGCTGGTGAGGGTGGGGCTTTCAGAACGCACATGGACGCTGAATCCGCCGGTGCTGTAGATCTGGAGATGGTCCTTTTGCTCCACGCTTACGCCATTAGCATAATCTGCTTTGGTATGATAATCCAGATTGACATTTTTCTGATTCCCGTTCACCACCAGAGTCTGAATGGGATATAACCGTATATTAACGGTGGTTTGCTGTTGAGCCTGCATTACGATGTTTGCAAATACGACAGTACATATAGAGATGAATAACTTTTCCATAAAATGAACTTTTTACGTTATTTTTTCCCCTCATTGTGTTGTGATAAAGATATATTAATTTTCGATATATAACAATGAAAAATATCAGTCTTTCGCTTTTTTTCGCAAGAATCTTGCCCACGTTTCAAATCATGGCTACCAGCAAAAAAACCGGTACACTGTACCGGTTTCATTATCAGTCGTTTTGTTTATTATTATTAGCTCGCAACGATTTCGTAAATTACGTTAGTAGTATATACTGTAGGATTGTTACCATCCTTAAAGTATTTGTTTACGTAAGTATCAAGATTTCCTTCAGCTTTATAGCTTACGTTGAAGTTTTTGTTTACTCCGCCTGTTGTACTTTTAATTAATTTTGCTCCCGTTGTGGTAAGAGGCACGTCTGTCTCGTAAGCAGCTCCAGCCAAAGAGTTGGTTGCTCCTGCTGCTGCAGATATTTTAATATCACTTGAGTTAATAGACTCTCCATTGGCAGCTGCAAGCGAACTGGTAAGGGTAGCGGTTTCAGACTTTACGTTTACTGTAAATCCTCCGGTGCTGTACACGGTAAGGTGGTCTCCCTGAGCTACCGTAACACCATTAGCGTAATCTGTTTTGGTTTTGTACTCAAGATCTACGTTAGCTGCGTTTACTACAATTGTCTGAATAGGATACAATTTTACGTTAAGTGCAACTTGATCTGTTTCTGTTGGTCCTACTTGTGCGTTTGCTGCGAATGCTGTGAGGACTAAAGCAAGTCCAAGAAATCTTTTTTTCATAATTTGTGTTTTAATTCTTCTTTTGTGTTGAGAGATTTTGTATATTTGTGTTTCTGTCATTTTTGACGCTGCAAAGATATGCAGGGTTTTCGGATGCGCAATTATTAAAAAATACAATTCGCTTATGAAAAAACACACCCTGAGTCGTTCATCTGGCAATATTTGCAATTTTTCACAGTAATTGCTTTTCTTTTCCGGCGTAAAGCCAGCCGTTCCTTCGTTTTAAGATGCGTGTTCAGAGAATTCTGATGAGGTGGTTGTTGCCATAGCCTTGGGTTTTTTGCTGTTATACGTATTGTTTTGTGTTTTTAGAATCGTACGAAACCGCCGGCAGCTGTTGTATTTTTTCTAGAGTAAAGGTAGTACGCTCCGTTTTTTTTTCCTAATAATTTTGGCTGAATAATGTCATATTTATGCATTTCGCAAAAAAGGGAAAAAGGCTAATTTGATTAACAGCAATAAGCAAATTTGTAAATCAGCGAATAAGCAAATTTGCAAATCAGCAATTTACTCTTTCTAAAATTCACCAGTAAAAAACCAACCCGTCATCCTCCTGTCGTCGGCTGCCACCCCTCCGGAGGAGGGGAATGTTTCCAGCTTCTTTGGTACTGGATGGGGGCATTTACTTTTTCTAAATAATTAACCAGCAATCAGCAAATAAGCAGATAAGCTATCAGTCAGCAGCCGAATTTAAGGTCAGGAAAACTAAGGAAAAGATGGAAGAACTATAACAGCAATTTTAGTCATGAAAATACGGCTGTATAGTTCATTTAGGATTATCAACTATATTTGTATAGTTATATCAGGATTAATTTATTAACCTGTATAGTTATTTCAGGACGGGTCACTACGATCAACCATAAGGTAACTACGGGGTAACTACGGGGTATGTACGGGGTATGTACGGGTGAAGTATGGAGGTAAAGAATTTTGGAGATGTAAAGTCCCTGTTTTAGCAGTTTTTAGGTGAGCTAAGAAGCGGATTTACACCACCATTTAAAGACCAAATGCTCTGAAGAAGGCAACCGACCTAGGAGCTTTTTGCGTTAAGAAAAAAGTGAAACTTATTCCTTAATCACACTCACTTTTTCGAACTTCATAAAAACTTACAGTGTTTGAAGCGCGACACAAAATCTGACATGAAGCAACCAGCATCTTATCGCGCAAGTTTGTAAGTTTTCTATGAATAAATTTTGTTTTTTTTAGCAAAAAGGTCCAGTCTTGAAACCTAACGAAGTGGTTCGCCGATTCCATTAAAAATAATAAAAACCAGAGAGGCATTTTTTTGGTTCTTTTATCTCAGAGTTTATTTACTGTTTTTAATGGAATCGATGAATCTGCGATTTGCGTCAAGACAAAAGAACAAGAATCATCCATCATTCATCAGCAAATTCGCAAATCATCAAATTCGCTTTTTCTAAGTAATAACTTCAAAAAACCACCCCGTCATCCTCCTGTCGTCGGCTGCCACCCCTCCAGAGGAGGGGAATATTTCAGCCTCTTTTGTACCTGAGAGAAAAATTCACTTTGTAATGCTATCAGCCATCAGCAAATTCGCAAATTCGCAAATTCGCTTTTTCTAAGTATTAACTGCAAAAGACCACCCCGTCATCCTCCTGTCGTCGGCTGCCACCCCTCCAGAGGAGGGGAATATTTCAACCTCTTTTGTACTATAGGGAAAAGCACATTCTTTCTAAACAATTAACCGATTAACCGATTTAAACTTTAATCAGCATACTGCTTTTCTTCGGGTACGGTTCGGGTCTCCTTCGGATCGTGTTCGGTAAAATGGGGGTTTTACCGAAGGTTTTCCGAACACGACCCGAACAACATCCGAACAAAACATGATGAGCTTTAATTTATAATGGGTCAGTTTTTGGTCAATATGCGGTCAGTAATGTAGATGGATTAACCTATTTTGATTTAGAACTATATAAAAAAGAACCCGCTCCTGCTTCCACTACCTACGCAGGCGGAAGCTGGACCAACGGTGCACCGAACTCACCGGATACCGATGCAGTAATTTCTGAAAACTATAACGGAGCCGGATTCACCGCCAAAGATATCACCGTATCCTCAGGCGCTGCGCTTACGATAACGTCAACTGAAACCATCACTGCGGCTAATATCACGGTAGAAGACAACGCGAATTTCATTCAGGAAGATGGTTCCACTTTGACTCTTACAGGAACGATGACACTGAATAAGAATGCAACCAGCGATGCAACGAAATACGTATTCTGGAGTTCACCGGTGCAAAATCAAAATGTGTACGACATTTATCCTGCAGGAACGCCACAGTTTGTGATGACGTATAATTCTGATACAGACTTGTATCCTACGGTTGCAAATCCTACGATAGCAGCAGCAGGAGTGGGGTATTCTGTGAAAGTTCCCGTTTCCGCAACAGCAGCTCAGTTTACCGGAGCACCGAATTCTGGAGATATTCCTGTCAGTCTTGATCATGCAGCGAACGCCAACGGAAATACCTGGAACCTGATCGGAAACCCTTATCCATCGAATCTGAATCTTCAGTCGCTGTACAATGGAGGAGGAATAGGTTCTTCTATCTATTTCTGGGACAATATTTCCGCTACCAATACCACACAGCAACAGGCGGCCACCACCTGGGCGGTGTACAACGCAGCCAACGGAACCTGGAGCAATACTGGAAATGCCGGTTTGGGAATTGACGGAAATAATAACCTCGTAAAACCCGGACAAGGCTTTATTGTACAGGCAACGGCGCCTTCCATTACGTTTACCAACGCGATGCGCAGCGCAGCAACGGCGAATTTTATCAACAAAGGAATGAATCCGGGTGAAGGTAAATTCTGGCTGAAACTGACTACGCCTTCCGGAACTCAGTTCCAGACGGCCATTACGTATGGAGGCGGTGCTTTGAATACTTTGGAAGCATTCGATTCTAAAGTGATGAGCGTAGGGGCCAACGGAATTTATTCTTATCTGGGAACCGATAAGCTCGCTATTCAGGGAAGGGATTATTTTGTGAATACCGATGTGGTTATTCTTGGAAACAAGCATTCCGCTTCAGGTCAGTACATTTTTTCGCTGGCAGGGAAAACAGGATTGTTTGATGCCGGACAGGCGATTTATCTGAAAGACAAGCAGACGAATATCTATACCAACCTGCAAACCGACAGTTATACTTTCCTAAGTGATGCGCTGGAACAGCAGGATCGTTTTGAAATCGTTTATCAGCCACAGGCTGCTTTAGGAACTTCAGAAACGGTAAAAACAGAGACTGTAGTGTACAAAGATGGTGATCATTTCACGGTGAAAGCATCTGAAAAAATCCTCAGCATTGAAGTGTATGATGCCTCCGGAAGGCATATCGGAACCGTGAAGCCTGACAGCACAACGGCTCAGGTAACGGCAGGAAGCAGAGGAATGTACTTGCTGAAGATCAAAACTGTGAACTCCGAAACTGTTAAAAAAGTAATAAAATAATGATGAAAAAGATAACCCTACTATTCATGATGGGACTGGGCGGTATGCTGCTGGCGCAGTCCGGAAATGTTTTCGCAGATTCTGAAAACAATCTGTACGAAGAAGAGGAAGTCATGTACCAGACTAACGATACAGATCCCGGAGGTCCCGGAGACCCCGCTGCTCCGATTGATGACTACCTTCCGGTGCTCATGGTCGCCGGTGTTGCCATTGCCCTCTATGCAGTGCGCCAACGGCAGGCTTTGCTCAATAAATAAAAAAACCATTTTTATTCAATACAACAGCAGGAACACCACCTGCTGTTTTTTATTAAATATTTTGCGGAACGGAAGAAAGTTTCAGAAGAAGTTTTTCGACCATATCAAAACGTGGCATTTTAGCGTAAATAGTACTGTATAAAGTCTATTGATATTGGGTTTTTTAGTGTTGATTTTCAATATGTCATAGTTTTAATATTTTATTTGATTTTATCGTATAAAAACTAGTTTTTTTTTATATATTTGTTTTTAATTAACATCTTAACTTAACTTTATGAAGAACTTTTATGAAAAAGGTCTGTCGTACGCTGTGCGGCAGGCGTATTTGAAAGGCATTCTTCTGGCTTTTTTCCTTTTAGGATTAAGTTCAGTAAAAATGCAGGCGCAGGTAAGTGGCTATGTGTTTTCACAGGCTACAGGAACGTACAACAGTATCGCTTCCGTGGGATCTGTAGTTACCGGAAGTGAAGCAAGTACTTCGACTACCAATGATACAACGGGCTGGAACGTTACCATTCCGTTCACT